>Ga0187892_10003398_pt1 | contig 29232 bp, 22 predicted proteins | sample MA1701073metaG_FD_139345 | JGI IMG/M metagenome (GOLD analysis project Ga0187892, IMG submission 139345) | Bio-ooze microbial communities from a basaltic lava cave in the Kipuka Kanohina Cave System on the Island of Hawaii, USA - MA170107-3 metaG ... | reverse complement strand
GAATGTCATGGAAGTTCCCGCCGTCATTCGCTACTCGCGCCGCAAGCTGATGTATCTGGTCTACTGGGCACCCTTCATCCTCGTCTACCAGCTCGTGAACCGCTGGCCCATGCAGCCGCCGCGGGAGCTCGCCGTGACGTGGCTCGATGAGGCGGTACCGTTCGTGCCGCCGCTGCTGCCCGTCTACGTCGCCTATCTCCCCTTCTACTGGTGGACGGTCGCCCGCGCGCGCAATGATCGGGAGGCGAATTGGCTCTTCTACGGCGCCTACCTGCAGCTGCTCTTGAGCCTGCCGTTTTTTCTCTTCGTGCCGGTGCGCATGCCGCTCGAACGCTACTATGCCGCGGTCCCGCACAATTGGGCGGATGCCCTGTGGCGGTGGTTCGACGCGCCGAACAACTGCTTTCCGAGCCTCCACGTGTCGAATGGCCTGCTGCTGGCGCAGTTCAACTGGGCGCGCCCGTACCGCGCGGCCCATACAGTAATGGCGGCGGCAATCATCGTCTCGACGGTGGTGGTGAAGCAGCATTACGTCGTTGACATGCTGGGCGGCATCGCGACCTATGCGGTCGCGGCGGCACTGCTCTCCCGGCTGACGATCGGCGGGCTCACGGCGGAGGGCTGGGTGCGCGGGGGCAGCCACGGCGCCGTGCCGGCCACCCCGGCCGCGCGCGTCCGGGGACGCAGGGCCGTACGACCGGCCGCACGAATTGGGCACGAGGAGCGACCGGCGTGACAGGAGGACTTATGCGAGCTTATGCGATCGTCGGCTGCGGCATGATCATCCTGCTTGCCGCATCGGCGCCGGCTGTCGGCGCGAGCGAGATCACGGTCCACGGGACGTATAGCGCCAGCGCGGCGGGGCCGGGCGGCACGTGGGATGCGGTCGTCATCGCGGCAACCGGCCACCTCCACGGCGCGATGACGTACGACGACGGCAGCATCGTCGATCTCGACGGCACGATCGCGGCCGGGACGATTCAGATTCCGATCGTCGCCCCCGGCGGCATGACCGGGCACTTCAGCGGGCAGGTGAGTGGGACGAGCCTCAGCGGGACGTACGACGTCGGCGGCGCCCAGGGCACGTGGGCGGGCGTCGCCGATGCGGCGCTGCCGACCAACTGATCTCTGGCGTCGTAGGCCCAGGCCGCGAGGCGCCGATTCGCGGCATTCATCAGACGTGGCGACCCACAGCCCCCGGCGAGACCTGGCGCGGTGGGAAGAGCGCGCGCCGGCTGGGAAATCGAATACGACCGTGCTACTCGGTGCGCTCGTGCGACTCGGCGCGGGCCAACGCCCGAGGACGGGCCATGCCGCGGCACGGCCCCGCGTGACGAGAGAGGAGACGAAGATGACGAAGCGGTTCGGCTGGACGGCGATCCTCGCAATGGCGCTGCTCGGCGTTTCCGCGCCGCCGGCGTTCGCGGAGCGGTCGGTCAGTTGCTCGATCGAGTTCAAGCTCGAAGGGTGGTCGGCGCTCTACGAGACGGCCAGCGGGAATGGCACGATCAAGTGCTCCAACGGCCAGACCGCCAAGGTCTCCCTGAACAGCAAGGGCGGCGGGATCACGTTCGGCAAGATGAAGATCGTCGACGGCACGGGGACTTTCTCGGAGGTCAAGGACATCAATGAGCTGTACGGCGACTATACTTTCGCCGAAGCCGACGCCGGCGACGGTAAGGTAGCCGAAGCACGCGTCATGACGAAGGGCAAAATCTCGTTGGCGCTGGCCGGCAAGGGCGAGGGCACCGAGCTCGGGACGGACTTCGGAAAGTTCACCATCACGAAGCAACCGTAAGCGCGGCCCCGCGCTTGGTGGCGGCGTGCCCGCCGCGGCCAGTCGTCCCAGGCGGCTGTGTCGCGGTCTGACAGTCCGGGCCTTGACAGCATATTGGACTCCAGTCTAAAAGCGCTTGGACTCGAGTCCAATGCCGACCCAGCGCGCACAGACCCGGGAGGGCCAGCGGGCACGCATCACCGACGCCGCGCGCCGGCTGTTCGCGAGCCACGGCGTCGACGACGTGACGATCGCCGAGGTGGCCGTCGAAGCAGGCGTCGCCCGCGCTACCGTCTTCAACTACTTCGGTTCGAAGCACGCCCTGATCGAGGCCATCACGGAGGACGTGATCGCCTACTACCAGGGTATGCTGCATAACGCCCTCGCGGACACCACCACCCCGACACCGGCGCTCGTACGGGCGCTCTTCGAGCACATGGGCGCGGGCATCGAGGAGGATCGCCGCTTCTATCGCGGCGTCTTCCGCGAGATTGCCAAGGTTCGTCTCGGGCTCGATGAGGGTGGCACCGGGCAGCGAGCGGGCGAGGCGGCGCTCGCGCTGCTGGTCGCGCTGCTCGCCCGCGGCCAGACGCGCGGCGAGCTCAGCAGCGCGTACCGCGCCGAGGACCTCGCCTCGGCGTTCGACAGTATGGTGAACGGCACGATCACGCACTGGCTCTTCGGGGACGCGGCGGAGCCGCTTCGGGAACGAATGCGGCGCGCCGCCGAGGTGTTTCTCGGACCGGTCGCGCTGCGTGCGGTCGCCGGCCGTCCGAGCCCGCTCCCGGCGCTCGCACCGCCGCGCGCCCGGGGGCGGCGAGCCGCACGAACCCGTCGTTGAGAGGAGGTCCCATGAACGACCCCGGCTACTCGCCGCTCGACCCTGCCGTGCGACGCAACCCCTATCCCTACTACGCCGCGCTCCGCCGCGATGCGCCCGTCTATGAGGTCGCGGGCATGGGCTTGTGGGCCGTCGCGCGCCACGCCGACGTCTTGAGGATTCTCAAACGGCCGGAGCTGTTTTCCTCGGCCGCGATGGCGGCGGCCGCCCAGCGACCCACCCACTTCGCCCCAGCGGAACGTCAGGCGGATCTGCCGCCGGCCGACGCCAGCTCGCTCATCGGCTCCGATCCGCCCGTCCACACGCGTCTGCGCAGCATCGTGAACCGGGGCTTCACGCCCCGGCGGATCGCGGCCCTCGAGGCCCGCATCCGCGAGATCGCGACCGGCCTCGCGCACTACCTCACCACGCGCGGCGAATGCGACCTGGTCGCCGATTTCGCCGCCCCGCTGCCGGCGACCGTCATCGCCGAGCTGCTCGGCATGGACGCCAGCCGCCACGAGGACATGAAGCGCTGGTCGGACGCGATCATCCGCGCCACCTTCGACAGCCCGCGGCCCGAGGAGATGCCGCACATCAGCCGCTGCTTCGTGGAGATGACGGCGCACTTCGACGAGGTGATCGCCGAGCGCCAAGCGCGGCCGACCGACGATCTGATCAGCGCGCTCGTTCGCGCCGAATCGGTGGACGGCGCACTCACCGTCGACGAGATGAACATCTTCATCGGCACGCTCCTCGTCGCCGGCAACGTCACGACGACCAACCTCATCGCCCTCGGCACCCTGGCGCTCCTCGCGCACCCCGGCGAGCTCGCCAGGGTGCAGGGGGACCTCGGGCTCGTGCCAGCGCTCGTCGAGGAGACGCTTCGCTACGACGGGCCGACGCAGCTCCTGCTCCGGACGGCCACGGCTGACGTCGAGCTCGCCGGCGTCTGCATCCCCGCGGGGGCGCTGGTCACCCCGCTTTTCGCCTCGGCGAACCGCGACGAGCGCGTTTTCGCCGAGCCCGACCGCTTCGACGTGACGCGAAGCCCGCGGGAGCACCTGGCCTTCGGCTACGGCGCCCACTTCTGTCTCGGTGCCGCGCTCGCGCGCCTCGAGGCACGCGTCGCGTTCGAGACGTTGCTACCCATCCTCGGGCGCCCCGTCCTGCTCACTGACGCGCTCGAGTGGATCGAGTCGATCGCTCTGCGCGGCGTCCGGGCTCTCCCGCTCCGATTCGAGCCCGGCGCTGTCGCCGAGCGGTCGCCACGCCGCGCCCGTACCGCAGAAGGCGCCAGCCGGTGTCCGATGGCGCACGGCGCCGCGGACGCGGACGAGCTCGACAGCGACGAGGCCGTCGTCCGCCGCTTCCTCGCCGCCTGGTCGCGCCTCGACCCGAGCGAGCTGGCGGGTTATTTCAGCGAGGACGGCACGTACCACAACGTCCCCATGCCGCCGGTGTGCGGGCGCGCCAATATCGAGGAGACGATCCGCGCCTTCACCGCCTCATGGACCGCCACCGACTGGGAGGTGCGCCACGTCCTCGCCGCCAAGGGCATCGTGATGGCGGAACGCATCGACCGGACCCGGGCCGGGGACAGGAGCGTGGAGCTGCCCATCGTCGGCGTCTTCGAGCTCGAGCACGGGAAGATCAAGGTCTGGCGCGACTACTTCGACCTGGGCACGTACCTGCAGGCGATGAGCTGATCCGATCTCAGCCGTGCCGGAGCTGCCCGATGTCACGCTCGCCCACAGAGGCGAACGCCCGGCCCGCCGCACGATCGACGGGGCTGCGGCTCCTTCTGTTCCTCCTCCCGCTGCTCGCCTTCGGGATCGCCTCCGTCCTGCTCGGGCAGGACACGAACTGGGACCAACGCAACTACCACGTCTACAACGCCCATGCGCTCCTGACCGGGCGCCTCGGCTATGACTACATCCCCGCGCACAGCCTCACCTTCCTGCCACAGCTCTACAACGTGCCCTTCTATCTCATGACGGTCATGGCGCCGCGTCTCGATCCGCGGCTCACCGGCTTCATCCTCGGCGCGGTGCACGGGCTGAACGCCGTGCTCTTGTTCCTCGTCGCACGCGCGATTCTCGCGCCGCCGTCCACCGAGCGGATATGGATTCCGCTACTCGCCACGGCCGTGGGTCTCTGGTCGCCGGCGTTCCTGAGCGAGCTCGGAACGACGATGGGCGACAACGTCACGAGCATCTTCATCCTCGCCGGGATTCTGGTGCTGGTCTGCAGCGGTCCGGAGCGGCCGACACCCACGCGAGCGGCGCTGGCAGGACTATCGGTCGGCGTTGCCGCAGGACTCAAGTACACGAATGTCGTCTACGCGGCCGCGCTGCTCGCAGCGCTGGCGGCGCTCCGCCTCTCGCGCCGCATCTCGTCGCGGGCCCTGGTGGTTGCGGCTCTGGGGGCGGCGACCGGGTTCGTGGCGGTCGCGGGTCACCACATGTGGCGGCTCTGGCAGCTCTACGCCAATCCGTTCTTCCCGTTCGCCAACGCGTTGTTCCGGTCGCCGTACCTCGCCGCCGTCAACTTTCAGGATCGGCGCTGGCAGCCGACGGACATCGCCGACGCCGCATGGTTTCCCTTCTACCCGCTGCTCGAGCCGCAACGCACCCTCGAGATACCGTTGCGGGATGCGCGCTGGGCGCTGCTCGCGCTCCTGGCCGGACTCGGTATCGCTCGATACGTCATCGAGCGGACGCTTCGTGCACGCCGTAGGGGCCATAGCCGACCGGTCGTTCTGCTCCTGTGGTTCTGCGGAGTCGGCTTCGTACTGTGGGAGCTTGCCTTCGGATACCACCGGTTTCTCATCCCTCTCGAGCTGCTGAGCGGCATCGCCCTCCTCGCGCTGCTGGGCTTTCCGTACACGACGCGAACGCTCGCCGCCTTCGTGCTGCTGTCGCTGCTCATCGTCGCAACCGTTCGGGTCCCCAGCTGGGGCCGAGAGCCCTGGGGCCCTACCTGGTTCGGCACCCGCGTACCGGAACCGGTGGCGGACGACGCGATGGTGCTGATGGTTGGAAACGGTCCCACGGCGCACGTGATTCCATTCTTTCCGCCGCAAGTTCGCTTCGTCCGTGTCGAGGCCGACCTGCTGCCCTTGGCCCGTGACGCCAAGCTCGGCCGTGAGATCGCCGATACCGTCGCCGCACACCGCGGCCCGCTCAGCGTACTCCTCCGCGGACGTCTCGACGCGGCCGCGCAGCAGACGCTCGCCGCGTACGGCGTGCACGGCCTGCCTGCGCAGTGCCGGCGCGTCGAGTCGCGACTCGACGCGAAGCTCTTCTTGTGCGCGGCGGAACGAAGCGCGGCGCGGTGAACCCTCAGCGCATGTCGGGAAACGCCAGGTAGCGCCACGCGAAGAGCGCCGCAAGAACATACACGATCCAGTGCACCTCGCGCCCCCTGCCGGCGGCGAGCTTCATGCCGGCGTAGCTGACGAAGCCCGCAGCCAGGCCGTGCGAGATGCTGAACGTGGCCGGCATGAGCGCCAGCGTGAGAAAGGCGGGAACGGCTTCCGTGAGCTCGCCCCACTCGATGCGCACCACGCTCCGCGCCATGAGGACGCCGACGACGATCAGTGCCGGGGCGGTGACCGGATAGTAGGTGTGGGCGCCCGCCGGCGTCTCCACCAGAACGCCCGCGCTCAGCGCCAGCACGATCGGAATGCAGAAGAGCGACAGCAGAAAACACGCGGCGGTCACCACGCTCGCGAGGCCCGTCCGCGCCCCCACGCTCACGCCCGTCGCGCTCTCGATGTAGCAGGTGACCGACGAGGTACCGAGGAGCGCGCCGGCAAGGGCGCCGCCGGCATCGACCATCAACGCCCGCCCGAGCCGGGGGAAGCGCCCGGCTTCGTCGAGAAGCCCGGCCTCCGTGCCGACGGCGTAGAGGGTGCCCATCGCATCGAAGATGGCGAAGAAGAGCAGCACGAGGGCGAAGGGCGCCAGCGCCGGGTCGAGCGCGGCGAAGAAGTTCATCTCGAGCCCGGGAAACGTCGCCGACGGCGGCCGCAGCCACGCGCCACGCGGCGGGTCGATCATGCCGAGCCACCACGCGAGCAGCGCAGTGGCGAGCACACCCCAGAAGATGGCGGTCCTGATCCGGCGCGCCGCGAGGGCGAGAGTGATCGCCAAGCCGCCAAGCGCGAGCCGGACATGTGGTGCTCCGAGGTCGCCGAGCGTCACGTACGTCGCCGGATGCGGAGCGACGAGTCCCGCATGCTGCAGCCCGATCGTGGTGATGAAGAGGCCGATGCCGACGGCGGCGGCGAAGCGCAGGGTGCGCGGAACGGCATCGGTGATCGCCTCGCGTACCCGGCCCACCGTGAGCGCCAGGAAGACGAGCGAGACCACCGCCAGCAGACCGAGGCCGGTCTGCCACGGAATTTGGTTGTTGATGCAGATGGTGTAGGCGAAGAACGCGTTGAGACCCATGCCCGGGGCCAGCGCGATCGGGAGATTCGCAACCAGCCCCATCGCCAGCGTCGCCAGCGCGCTCGCGACCACGGTCGCCAGGACAGCGCCCTCCCGCGGCATGCCGGCGGCGGCAAGCAGCACCGGATTGACGGCCATGATGTAGGCCATCGTGAGAAACGTGGTGAGCCCGCCGACGATCTCCCGGCCGAGCGTCGAGCCGGCCGCAGTGACACCGAAGAAGCGCCCGATCGCCTGCACAGCCGGTCTCCTTGTCAAGCAGCGGGCGAAGCGTCAAGGCGGGGATCTCGTGACACGCCGGACGTTTTCCGCCGGCTCGCAAGTGGCACCGTCACACAGGCGGACAGTGGTTCTTTGACAGCTGCCGGTTGTGCAGCGTAGGCAGGCAAGGAGCGATGCCGGGGGGCGCATCCGCCGCACCGCCTATCCCGGGGGAGATGGAAACGATGGCAACGGGGACGCAGATCGCCGCTAACGAGCGCGACGCAGCCGCGCCCCTGCGCACCGACACGGCGCGCTTCGTCGAGCGGTTCGCAGTCGCGTGGGCGCGGCCCACCGTCGAGCGGCTCGCGGCGCTCATGCATCCCGAAGTTCGGCTCAGGGCTCCGCTGATGAGCTCGACCAGCGGACTCGCGGCTTCCCGCGAGGAGATGCGCCGCCTGCTCCTCATGTGGCCCGATGTGCGTATCGAGGTCGAGCGTTGGAGCGCCAGCGGCGACCTCGTGTTCATCGAGATCACGATGCACGCCACCGTGGCCGGCCGGCCCACCCGCATCCCGGCGATCGACCGGATCCTGCTGCGCGATGGTTTGGTCCTGGAACGGGTGACCTACGTGGCCGACCCCCTGTCCCTGCTCACGAACTTGCTGCTGCGGCCGTCGGGATGGCGGCGCTGGTGGCGCTCGGGAGTCGGTGCGCCGCGACGGCGGTGCCGACTGCCGGAGCTTCCGGTCGGCGCAAGCTGATCCGACGATGGTTGGCCTGCACGCCACCCGGCCGTCGCCCTTCTCCCGTACCGATTGCAAACGCCCGGTCATCCGCGCTAACCGCCACGCGGGCGATGCGCATGCCTTCGCGGCGAGTGTGCGCCGACTCGCCTCGGGAGAGGTCACCATGAAGGTCACGGTCGAGAAACACACCCCGGTCACCACGGTCGTCATCAGTCGCCCCGAATGTCGCAATGCCGTCGATCACGAGACGGCCGAGCTACTCAAGGCTGCTTTCGAGGAGTTCGAAGCCGATGCGGCACAGGTCGTCGCGGTGCTGTGCGGCGCCGGCGAGCACTTCTGCGCCGGGTACGATCTCAAGACGGTCGGCCACGCTCAGGCGCCCTACGATCCCGACGGCAGCGGGCCGCTCGGTCCGACGCGGATGCTGCTGTCGAAGCCCGTCGTCTGCGCCGTCGAGGGCTACGCCGTCGCCGGCGGGCTCGAGCTGACACTCTGGTCCGACATTCGCATCGCATCCGAGACGGCGATCTTCGGCGTCTTCTGCCGGCGCTGGGGCGTGCCCCTGATCGACGGTGGAACGGTACGGCTGGCGCGCCTGATCGGCCACAGCCGGGCGCTCGATATGATTTTGTCGGGACGGCCGGTCGACGCACGAGAAGCGCTGAGCTTCGGGCTCGCCAACCGCGTCGTCCCGGCTGGCCAGGCCAGGACGGCGGCCGAGCAGTATGCTGCTGAGATCGCGCGCTTCCCGCAGGTGTGCATGCGGACGGACCGGATGTCGTCGTACCGCCAGTGGAGTATGAGCATCGAAGATGCGCTGCGATACGAGGCGCGGGAAGGGCTCCGGCCCCTACGCGAGGAGGCGCGCGCCGGTGCGCAGCGCTTCGCCACCGGCAAGGGTCGTGGCGGAACATTCAGCGACATCTGAGATCGAGTCGCCCGAGATCCTCTCTCTATCCGGCTTTCGTCTCCTACGGCACCCCGCAAGGCGACCAACGACCCCCCTTCAGTCTGCTGCCCCGATGCTGGTATGAGGAACTGATGAGCACGGGGAAGGAGAAGGACGCCAAGCCGACAACAACAACGACCACAGCCCCCGAGGAACACTTCACCGTCATCGACGACGGCCGAGCGCTCGACGTGCGAGCCCACATCGGCGGCAGCCGGGTCCGTCTGGCGCACGATGTGCTGCGCAACGCCCTCGGGATCGAGATCAAGCTGCAGGGGTTGTGCCGCGGTGCCGTGTGCGTCCCGATCCGCGATACGGCGGTGCTCGTCACCGAGGACGGCATCGACCTCGCGACGTGCGCAGACCGCCTCGGTTGCCCGCTCGCCCTGGATATCGAAGCCCGGGCTGCCTACCTCGGCGTCCCGGCGCCGGACCGTGGTCGCGATCTCGCCTCCCTCGACGCGCCCGACTTCACCCTGCCCGACCTCAATGGCCGCTTGCACTCCCTCTCCGACTACCGCGGCAAGAAGGTCTTGCTGATCGCTCACGCCTCCTGGTGAGGGTGCCGCTATGACCTGCCGGTCTGGCAGGCACTGTACGAAGAGCTCGCCGACCACGGGTTCGTGGTCATCACGGTAGCTCTCGACAGAAGCTCCGAGGACGCGCGGCCGTTCATCGAAGCCGCGGGCGCCCGCCACCCGAGCCTCATCGATACCGAGCATCGGGTCGCCGATCTCTACGGCATGATCAACGTCCCGACCGCCGTATGGATCGACGAGGGGGGCCGCATCGTCCGGCCGAACGATGCGCTCTTCGGCAACGACAACTTCGTCCAGTTCCACGGCATCGAGTCGGGCCCACGCATCGACGCGATTCGCCGGTGGGTGAACGACGGCGTGCGGCCGCTCGCCGAGGACGACGTGCGGCGCTTTCAGGCACTGCCGACGGCCGCGCAACAGCTCGCGCGGGCGGAGTTCGCCCTCGCCTGGCACCTGCACCAGCGCGGCGACACGGCCGCCGCGGAGCGCCACTTCAACCGCGCCGGCGAGCTGTCGCCCTTGGACCTCACCATTCGGCGCGGCTCGATGCCGATCCGCGGTCTCGATCCGATGGGCCCTGATTTCGCCGACCTCTATGCCGAGTGGGTGCAGGCGGGGATGCCGTACTACGGAGCGATCCCCGTCGGCGGCAAGACGTGAGGTCCGCCCCATTCTCAGGTTGACACGGAGGCGCCGCATGCCAGAGACTTCGCTGGCGGCGCGGCGGCTGCTGGCAGGTCCACACAGGCGGTCGCTGAAGGCCAGGCGCACCGGACCTTCGGCAATAGTATCGAATAGTATCGCCGCCACTCATCGGCGCCGGTCCTCGGGGAGGAAGCAATGGCATCGATCGCCGGCTGGTTCATGGACGTCCTGGGTCGTCGCCCATGGTGGATGAACGCGCTGATGCTCTTCTGCGCGTTCATGGCCATCGTCTACGTGCCGTGGGACTTCTTCGTGAAGCCCGCGGCCGCGGACGAGGAGGTCTGGTTCGGGATCATCTTCCGCGGCCGCGCCGCCAAGGTCACCGAGCTGGCGCACTGGGCCGTGTACGCGGCGGGCGCCTACGGATTCTGGCGCATGCGGCCGTGGATGTGGCCGTGGGCGGCCGTCTACGCCGCGCAGCTCGCGTTCAGCATGTTCGTCTGGGGCGCGTGGCACGTCGGCGGTTTCAGCGGCCTCATGATCGGACTCGTCTCGCTCGCCCCCTTCGGCGCCCTCGCCTTGGCCCTCGCGAATGCCAAGGAGGCGTTTCAGGGCCAGCGCCCGTCGCTGCGACAGCGCTACGGCGAATGGGCGCTCATCACCGGCGCGTCCTCGGGAATCGGTCGCGAGTTCGCGCGGGCGCTTGCCCGTGACGGCGTGGCGTGCGCGCTGAGCGCGCGCCGGGAGGATCGCCTGCAGGCGCTCGCCGCCGAGCTCGAGCGGCTCCACGGCGTCGACACGCGGGTCATTCCGGCCGACCTCGCCGACCCGCACGGGGCCGATCGTCTCGCCGCCGCGGTCGACGACCTCGAGATCGGCGTGCTCGTGAACAACGCCGGCTTCGGCTACGCCGGCCGTCTCGACAAGCAGGACACCGAGCGCCTGCGGTCCCTCGTGCAGGTGAACTGCGTCGCGCCCCTCGTGCTGACGAGCCGCCTCCTGCCGAAGATGCGCGCGCGTGGTCGCGGCGCCATCATCATCACCGGCTCGATCGCCGGCCAGCAGCCGCTGCCACGGCTTGCAGCCTACAGCGCCTCCAAGGGGTTCGACCGCCTCCTCGGCGAGTCGCTGTGGGGCGAGCTGCGCGGCACCGGCGTGGACGTCCTCGTCCTCGAGCCCGGCCCGACCGACACCGAGTTTCAGGCAACCGCCGGCGAGGTGCCGCATCCGGGCGAGCCGCCCGGGGATGTCGTGCGCGTCGCGTTCGAGGCCCTGGGCCAGCAACCCGCGGTCGTCTCCGGATGGTTCAACTGGCTGCGCGGTGTGGCGACCCGCTTCCTGCCACGTTCCATCCTCACCCTCATCGCCGACGGGGTGACGGTACGGCTGACGCCGGCGGAGATGCGCTGAGAAGCGGATAATCTGGCGCGGCCCGGACTGCACCTGTCTCCGGTGAGCCTCACGCCACACTCGGCTGCGCGTGCTGCGCCATCGACGTGCTACTCCCGTCGCTCCGCCCCCTCACATACGCCTCCCCGATGAAGCTCAGCAGCGACGGTTGCCCCGCCCGCAGCCCGAGTTCCCAGCGGACCGCCCCCGGCGCCGTCCCGCTCGCCCGCACCAGGCCCGCGTGGATGCCCCGCAAGTGATGCCACGCGCACACGGTGACACGATTCGCCTGCGCGTTGCTCCCACCGAGCGACCGGAACTGCAGGTGGTGATCGTGCAGATTGCCCCGCGCCTCGCACGCCGGCACCGCGCAGCGCCACCCGTCGCGGGCGAAGATCGGATCCGCATGCCGCGGCAGCGCCTCCCACTCGCCGACCACGTGCTCAAGTAGCCGCTCGAACCCCAGCCAGCGCGGCTCCCCGGGACGCCGGAACCCCGCCACCGCCGCCTGCACCAGTCCCACCACCGACACTGGCCCCGCAAAGGTGATCTCCGCATCCGCCCGACTCCACTCCGGACCCCCGTGCCTGGGCGCACGCATTTGGCGCTCGACGGCGGCGGCGTCCGCCGCGAGATCGAGCCCCGCGGGCGGCGGTTCGGGTGGCACCGCCAGCGCGGGGTTCGCATCCTGCTGACCGAGACTCCAGTCCACTTCTGCAACCAGGCGCCGGACGGTGACGGCCTGCGCGCGGGCCGTCCACGCCGCCGCCGTACCGCCGGCGAGCACCGGCAGCAGCGCCAGCGCCCGCACCCATGACAGCGCTCCCGCCTCGTACGCCGCGCCGAACCCCGGCACGGCCTGCGCCAGCCGCTCGATCGCGAGCAGCCCCCGAACCTTGCTCGGCGAGAGGCCGAGCCGCTCCCGCGCATAGGTGACGAGCGACGGGAATCCCAGGAGCCGCTCCAGCCGCAGGCGCACGCAGGTGTCGAGCAGCCGCCCGAGCTGCCAGTCGATCCGCCGCTGCGCCTGCAACACCTGCCGCAGGCGCGCGTCAAGCGCGAACGCATCGAGCCGCTCGCACCCCTCCGCGAGCCGTGTAATTTCCCGGGGGATCGCGGCGCGCACCGCGGACCAGTCGAGACACTGCCAGGCTGGCGGCCGTTCATCGGCGCCGTCTTTCCCGTCCTTCCCGTCCTTCCCGCCCTTCCTATCCTGCCCGTCGCCGTACCGTCCGTGGCGCGCCTCGCCACTGCTCGGGCTCGCGTCACCACCACCGCCAGCCCCATTTCCGAATCCCGCCGGGGCCGCCGCCAGCCCCTCCGCCGCGACTGCTTCCGCAGCCTGCCACAGGGGCCCGTCGCGTCCGAGCATCCGGCGCGCCAGCTCGACCGCCCGGCGCCAGAGCCAGCGCACGCGGCGCGGGCAGCGCAGATGGAACCGGACCATCAAATGCTCCAAATCCTCCAGATCCGCCGCATCCCGCTCCGGATCCCGCAGACCCTGCGAAGCGTTCAAATCCGCCGAGTCCTCCCATCCATCCGTCTGCACCGGCGCCTCCTCACTGTCACCGGGCACTGTGGTCTCGCCGCCGGCCCGCCGCCTGCGCACCAGCGCCTCCAGCGCGCGTACCGTGCGCCCCCGCGCCAGCTCGAGCCAGTGAAGTTCCGTAGCCGGTGTCGCCACCGTCACCAGGATCCGGACCTGCGTCCACGACAGCACGCCCGCCTCGAACGCGGCCGCGAGGCGGGGCAGCCCGCCCAATACTGTCACCACTCGCGCGGCGCTCTGCAGCTCGCGCGCCGAGATGCCGAGGCGCTCCCGGGCATAGTCGTCCATCCGACGAAAACCGAGCCGCTGCGCCGCCCGCTGGCGGAGGAAGACCGCCGCGAGTCGACCGAACACCGCCCGGCAACGTGCCTCCTGATGACCAAGCTCCCGCAGCCAGCGGTCGATCTCGCCCGCGACCAGATCGCGCGCCAGATAGCGGACGTGCTCGTCGCGCACGGGCTCGAGCAACGCGCGCGGCACGGCCGCCAGCTCCGCAGCCGTCAGACGCAGGCGGCTCACACGATCAAGCGCGTGCGCGCCCGGGGCCATGGTGATCGTGCCGGCCGTTCCCGCCATCCCTGCCTTGCCCGCTTTATCTCGACTCCCGCCCGGTGCGGATTCGACCGCCGGTGATCGACGCACGTCTGCCGCCGCCCGGCCCGTGCCGCCGCTCCCGCGCGCACAGCGCAGGCGCCTCGTAAGCGCCCCCGAGGACACCCCGGCAGGATCCGTCGCATCGCCACGCCGCCCTCACGCGAGGCGAATATTAGGCGAACATACTACCTGTAGCAATACGGGTGCGGGAAAAAAAGTGCGGCGCACAAGACCCCCGGAAGGAAAAGGGACGCACGCACGAAGCGACAGGGTAAAGACGTCAGCGAAACCTCGCGTTGCGGCACCCCGTCGCCGCTGGTGCCGCAACGCGACGGTAACGAATCGTTGCGGCGTGCCTGGCCTGCGCAGCCGCCGTGCGGCACGATCCATCCGCTACCATCTGCGAATCGGGCAGAATCCGGGCCAGGCCGCGAACGGCTCCGACGACATCCGGCGCCGTCTGGTGGCGGTGCTGCCCGGTACGCCGCTTGCGCACGCGGAGCTCGGTGTGCACGCCACCCTTTGAGTGGATGCTGAGCACGATCTCCCGGCACGCCTCATCGACGTCCGCCTAGATCTGCGCGATCACCGCCCGGACGATCCGTTTTCTCAACGTGATGTCCGTTGTGTCGGCGGTCGACACCCGGTCGAGATCCTGCGCCAGCGCCGTGTACGCGTGGACGTCGACCGGCTCCGCCGCCGCGCGAGTGCGGGTCGCGCGGGCCTCAATGACCCGTTGCTCGATCGAGGCCGCCCGCTCGAGTGCGGTGTTTCACCGCCGTTCGAGCTCGCGGGCCACGGTGCGATTCTCCGGATCGACGGCGGAGGGTGGCTGACCGGCGCGCTCGATCCGTGCGGCCAGCTATCCGCCGATCGAGTCCACGACTTCACTGAGGAAGGTCGCGAGCGGGATCGCCCGCACGCGGGGAGCGAGGGGAAACGTCTCCGTTCCCGCCGTCACCACGAACCCCTCGGTGCACCCGGTGTCACGGAGTGCGAGCAGAAGCCCGGGCGTCGCCTTGGGCGCGGACGTGTACTTGATCTCGACGCCGAGCCGGCGACGTGAACTCACGCTGAGAACGAGATCGATCTCGACGCCGGTGTGCGTGCGATGGAAGGCGGCATCGACCCCGCTGCCGAGCATCCCGAGGATCTGCTCGATCGCAAATCCCTCGAACGACGAACCGAGCGCGGGATGGCCGAGCAGAGCCTCGTGATCATCGATGCCGAGGAGCGTGTGCTGCAGACCGGCGTCTCGAATGTAGACCTTCGGCGCCTTCACGAGGCGCTTCTTCAGGTTCGCCGCGAGCGGCTGGAGCTGGCGAACCACGAAGAGATCACACAGCACGTCGAGGTAGTGCCGGACGGTAGGAGCGCTGACGTCGAAGTTCTGCGCGAACGCGCTTGCGTTCCACGGCTGCGCGTGGACGTGTGCGAGCATCTGCCAGAAGCGGCGCAGTCGCGTCGACGCGATACGGATGCCGAACTCGGGCACGTCCCGCTCGAGAAACGAACGCACGAACGCCTCGCGCCATTGTCTGCTCGCCGCGTCGCTACGTGCCAGAAAACTCCCGGGGTATCCCCCGCGGACCCAAAGCCGGCGCCAGTCGCGGGGCGTGACCTCCGACAGGAGAAGAGGCGGGAGATCGACGTAGGTGATACGTCCCGCCAGCGACTCCGATGCTTGCCGCAGGAGGCTGGGCGACGCCGAGCCCAGCACCAGAAAGCGACCCGGCCGACGGCGACGGTCGAGGAGACCCCGCAAAACCGGAAACAGGTTGGGCGCGCGCTGCACCTCGTCGAGGACGACCAATCGCCGCTCGTGCAGACCGAGGTACGATTCCGGTTCGGCGAGCTTCGCGAGGTCGGACGGAAGCTCGAGGTCGAGGTATATGGCGTCCCGGTCGCGGGCAAGCGCTCTCGCCAGCGTCGTCTTGCCGGCTTGTCGGCTGCCCACGAGCGCCACGACGGGGAAACGGCGCAACGCGGCCTCGACGACCGCGGTGGCTCGACGGGGAACCATCAGGGTTGAAATATGGAATACTCTCTTTCGAATTTCAACCCCGGCGCTGCTCGCCGCGTTCCTCACGCTGGTCGTGTCCTGGGCGTTGCGGCGGCGAAGGGCCACTGGCTGACCCTGGCACAGCCGTTGTTTTCCCTCGAATGGCCCGGGGAGCATCTCCAAGTCGGGCCAACGGCCGGATGGCCTGTAGCCGGGAAGCTACACAAACTGAGCCCTGTCAGATCGTCCAGTCTACAGGACTCCTGATCCAGTGACGCAGCAGACGTCGCTGCCGACTGTCCGCTTCTCCTCCGACGCTAGGGGCACCGTTCCTCGGCGAGCATGTCTGCCCGTCGTGGACCCGGAGCGGGACCCGGCCGCAGGCGGTCCAGGATCACCCACGCGTGGCGGATCGCGATTCCAGGCTCGGCCGATGGTGCCGGCTGGTCCTGCGCGAGCGGGAGACGCCGTCGTCGTCGAGCAGCGCGGGGGACGCGCGCTCTCAGCCGGCTACCGGATCGGCGGACAGATCAGGGGGATCGCCTCGCGCTTGTTCCGCCGATAGACGCGGAAGTCCGACTGATCCACCGTGATCACACTGTGCCGGGGATGCAGCTCGCTCATGCGGATCAGACACAGGTCGGCGAGATCGGGCCGGCGATCGGCGTACCGATCGGCCAGAGCCGTGAGCTGCGACAGGTGCTCACGGCAGTCGAACGCGAGCGCCACCAGACCTTCGTGCAGCATCGCCAGAACGAGCCCGACGCTCTGGAGGTGGAATGCCACCTCCGCTAGCACCGCCTCGCAGGTCAGCAAGGGCTCGGTCACGCGCTCGGCGACGCTCACCGCCCACTCGTGGTGCCGATCGTCGCGGTTGGCGAAGGCGACGAGAAACCCGGTGTCTGCGATGCCCTTCACGGGCGCGCGAAGCCCTTGCGAGACGACAGGTCGCGAGGACCGCGGACCGAGCCTGCAAGCCGCATGAACGACTGCCGCGCGCCGCTCGCCTTGGCCTTCTCGAGCTGGTCGCGGACGATCCTGCCCTGAGGCACCCCGCTCTTCCGGGCGACCTCTTCGAGCCAGGCCGCGAGCTCCTTGGTAAGACGCACTGTGATTGTATGACCCATATGCCAATACTGTAATCGTTGGCTTCCGGTGCAGCAAGGGGGGCTGATCAGGAGGGCCGTCCCGGGACAGCATCCGTTCAGGCAAGCGCCCGCGTCATCGGTCACGAGCTCGAGTTCTCCTGTGACGCCTGCGTCTGGACGCATCTCTAGGGATTTGCGATGGCGATCGAGGCGCTGCTGACGGCACCCGCCGGACACTAGCCATACTTCCCTCTGTGGGATTTTCTTCGACTCGCGCGGCTGCGCGCCGTTCCTACTACGCGGGTACACTCGCCCAATTCTGTTCGGCCAACCGCGACGCGATCTTTGCGGAGATGGCGCGGCGGAACGATTTCGACTTGACCGGGACCCAACGGGATGCGTGGCTCGAGCAGGCCCTGGTTCTGCAGCGCGTCCTCGCGCACCATCGCGGCGCGATTTATCTGGAATTCACAATCCCGCGTATGGGCCGTCGCGTCGATGCCCTCGTCATCATTGGGCCGGTCATCTTCGTTCTCGAGTTCAAGGTGGGGGAACAGACCTTCCCCTCCCAGGACCTGGACCAAGTCCTCGACTACGCGTTGGACCTGCACAACTTCCATGAAGGTAGTCACGGCGTGTACATCGCCCCGGTACTCATCAGCACGCAGGCGCCCCGAGACCGTCACTGCGTGCCCAGTGCCTGCCCGGCGGATCGTCTGTTCCAGGTTTCCCGGACGAACTCCGATGAGCTGGCCCGAGTGATCGCGCGAATCTTGGAGCTTGCGGAGCCTCCGGATGTTCGGATCGAGCAATGGGAAGAGAGCGGGTACAAGCCAACTCCCACCATCATCGAGGCGACGCTGGCGCTCTATCGGGGCCATTCGGTAACCGACATCTCGCGCAGCGATGCAGGTGCCACCAATCTGAGCAAGACAGCAGGCACGGTCGCTGCCCTCATTGCTTCAGCGAGGGCCGGCGCTCAGAAGGCCATTTGCTTCGTGACCGGGGTGCCGGGCGCCGGCAAAACGCTGGTCGGCCTCGATGCGGCGACGAAGCACATCGATCCCGAGGACGAGCTCTACAGCGTGTTCCTGTCGGGCAACGGTCCGCTGGTCGCGATCTTGCAGGAGGCCTTGGCACGCGACAAGATCCGTCAAGAGAGCTTACGAGGCAGAACCATTCGCAAGGGGGTGGCACTCAGTGAGGTCAAGGGATTCGTCCAGAACGTGCATCACTTCCGTGACGACTGCTTGGTGAGCCCGGAGAAGCCTCCCATCGAACATGTAGCGATCTTCGATGAAGCCCAGCGTGCCTGGAACCTCAAGCAGACGGTGGACTTCATGAGGCGGAAGAAACACCGCCCAGATTTCAAGATGTCGGAGCCCGAATACCTGATTTCCTGTCTCGATCGACACCGGGACTGGGCGGTAGTCATCTGCCTCGTTGGCGGTGGCCAGGAGATCCATACCGGCGAGGCGGGCATCGGCGAGTGGCTGCATGCGCTGGATCGGTCGTCCCCGGAGTGGCGAATCTACGTGTCGGACCGACTCGTGGATAGCGAGTACGCAGCGGGGCGAGTCGTCGAGGCACTGCGCAGCCGGGAGAACGTGGAATTCAAATCAGACCTTCACCTGGCTACGTCGATCCGATCGTTTCGGAGCGAGAACGTTTCGAGGTTGGTTAAGGAACTCCTCGACCTCGAGATCGAGGCAGCGTCCGAGACCATGCTCCGGGTGAAGGACAACTATCCGATCGCACTGACACGGGATCTGAACGCCGCCCGGCGATGGCTGCGCAGCAAGGCCAGCGGGTCCGAACGATACGGCATCGTCGTGTCATCGCAGGCAGAGCGACTGAAGCCGCACGCGCTAGACGTCAAGACCCCGGTCAATCCTGTCCACTGGTTCCTGAATCACAAGGACGATGTGCGCTCTTCATACTATCTGGAGGACGTGGCGACGGAATTTCATGTCCAGGGCCTGGAGCTGGATTGGACCTGCGTGGTCTGGGATGCCGATCTCCGCTATTCGAGTACGGGCTGGCAGCATTGGTCGTTCCGCGGCAATGGCTGGCAGCGCATCCTCGCGAACGAGAGACAACGATATCTGAAGAACGCTTACCGCGTCCTGCTCACCCGAGCTCGACAGGGCATGGTCGTTGTGGTGCCCGAGGGATCCGACGACGACCCGACGAGGAATCCCACCTTCGCTTGCCACAGAAGCGCGAATCGTCAGGATTTTCGTAGTGACAGCCGGGGCATTCCATCCGTAGTCACCCTACGGGCAGGCTAGTAACCCTGCCGCCACACGCGGGTCAATGTCGCGCCGGCGGCCACTGGCTGAGCAGGAAGCCGTCTCTCAGAGATTGGCGCCGGGCCCCGGACACCCTGCGCGGCGAGGCACTCAGATTCCGGTGAACAGGAGGTCGACGGCCGCGATCAACTCGCCCCGTCGCGCACGCAGACTGGCGACGGCATCATGCAGCTCACTGGTGGGGAAAGCGGCGAGCTCCTGGAACACGATCACGTACCGCTCGCCATTGACGGCAACCACCGGGTTGAGCCTGCTGATCGGCTTCCCGCGCATCCGCGCGAGCGGCATCAAGGGCGCAACGATGCGCGTGGCGAGATCGCGCAACAGGTCCGCCTGCAGATCCAGCAGATACGGATACCGCTTGGACTTCGCGTGGCGGAAGACATCGAATTGCGCCATCAGAACTTGCGCCAACGGTCGCTGAACAATCCGTCGCGCGCCACCCGCGCGTTGTAGGACTCGATCGCTTCCCGGTTGTCGGCCAACCAGGCTTCCTGTCGCTTGCGGCGCACGGCTTCGATGACGGCCGACTCGAACACCTCCGATAGGTTGACCCCGAGCACCTTGGCCTCGGCCACGATATCGGCGCGGGCCGAGAGGTTGGTGGCAATCTTCCGCGCTCTACCCATCCTCTTGCTCCGATCCAGTGCGCATACTGTATGCGCATCACGTCAGCGACTCAAGGCCCCCCTGCGGTCACCCAGGTAGGTCGCGACATGCCCGCGCCAGCGATCGATGACGGTCCGCGTGGCATCGTAGTAGCCGCGCACGATCTCGCGGAAGTCCTCCGAGTCGAGCCGCTGCCCCAGCGTCGTCGACCCGACCAGGTCGCAGAACATCACGGTGAGCTGGCGCCGCTCGGCCTCGGAGACCGGTGCGGACGTGGCGACCTGCTCGGGCGGCGTGGTGGCCGCTCCCGGCATCCCAGGCGCCTCCGCGGTCGCTGGCACAGCAGTCGGGTAGGCCGAGGCCAGAGCGTTTCCGTCCAGCACCGCGACCTGCTGCACGCGGACCAGCTCCTCGACGAGCTCCTGCGACACCACGCTCCCGGCACGCGCGACCCGATCCCTGTGGGTTCGGGTTTCTCCCGGCCATCCCTCCTCCGAATCGACGACATACGAGGCGGACAAAGCCTCCGTCAGGGAATTTCGCGGCCGAAGGGCGTTCCGCGGAATCGGGGGAGGAGCGTGAACGTCGGAACCAGAGCCTCGCCGCGCGCGGGCGCGCCAGCACCTCCGGGTAGGCTCCCTTGACTTCGAAAACCCGCCCCGAGTAGCGTCGCGGTGATCCGACGAAGGTCGCCCACGCACCGCTGTCGCGCGCCACCGCGCACAGAGGAGGATTCGCCATGCAGGAGTTCAAGCTCTACATCGACGGGGAGTTCTGTGATGCCCGCTCGGGGCGCACGCAGGAATCCATCAGCCCGGCGACCGAGGAGCCGTTCGCGCGCGTCGCCCGCGCCGAGCGTGAGGACACCCAGCGCGCCATCGCCGCGGCGCGCCGGGCCTTCGACGAAGGGCCGTGGCCGCGGGCGAGCCAGGCGGAGCGCGCGAAGATCCTGAATCAGATCGCCGATGGCCTCGAGAAGCAGACCCAGGAGCTCGCGGCCCTCGAGGCGAATGACGCCGGCGGCACGATCCGCAAGACCTCCGGCGACATGGCGATGGCGACGATGCAGCTGCGCGCCTTCGCCGAGATGGCGGAGCAGGTGCCGCTGCAGCAGGAGATCGCGGTGCCGCAGTTCCCGGCGCAGAGCAAGAACTTCGTCCTGCGCGAGCCCTTCGGCGTGTGCGGCCAGATCATCCCGTGGAATTTCCCCCTGATGATGGCGGTGTGGAAGATCGGCCCGGCGCTGGCAACCGGCAACACCGTGGTCCTGAAGCCGGCCTCGGACACCCCGTGCAGCGCCCTCGAGCTGGCGCGCATCATCGACGCGACCGACCTACCGAAGGGCGTCGTCAACGTCGTCCACGGCGCGGGTGCCGAGTGTGGCGAGGAGCTGTGCACGAGCCCGCTGGTCGACAAGGTCGCGCTCACCGGCTCGACCGAGGTCGGCCGGCGGGTGATGCAGCTCGCCGCCAACACCGTGAAGAAGGTGACGCTCGAGCTCGGCGGCAAGTCAGCGAATGTCATCCTCGACGACGCCGATCTCGAGATGGCGGTGGACGGCTCACTCTTCGGTTGCTTCTACCATCAGGGCCAGGCGTGCGAGTCGGGCACGCGGCTGTTCGTGTCGGAGCGCCTCCACGACGACGTCGTCGCCCGCCTCGTCGAGCGCACCAAGACCCTCACCGTCGGCGACCCGATGGACTTCGCGACGTGCCAGGGCCCGCTCGTCTCGGCGCGCCAGCGTGCCACGGTGGAGCGCTACGTGAAGAGCGGCCTCAACGCCGGCGCCAAGGTGGCGGTCGGCGGCCGCCGGCCGCCGCACCTGGACAAGGGCTACTACTACGAACCGACGATCCTGGTCGACGTCCGCAACGACATGCAGGTGGCCCAGGAGGAGATCTTCGGACCGGTGCTCTCGGTGATCCGCTACAAGACCATCGACGACGCCATCAAGATGGCGAACGACTCGATCTACGGTCTCGGCGGCGCGGTATGGTCGAAGGACACCGAGAAGGCGTGGGCCGTCGCCAAGGCGGTGCGCACGGGCACGATGTGGATCAACGAGTACCACCTGCTGAGCGTCGCCGCACCCTTCGGCGGCTACAAACAGAGCGGCATCGGGCGCGAGTTCGGTATGCAGGGGCTCCTCGAGTACATGCAGGTGAAGCACGTGCACGTGGACCAGGTCGGCAACCGCGCGGCGAAGTTCTGGTACGGGGCGCTGTTCGGAGCTTAATGGGAGCCGCCCGCGGCGACGAGGCTCGCGCGGCGGCCCGGGCTTCGCCTGTCTCTCTCCGGTGAGCCTCACGCCGCCGCTACACTCCGCTCCGCGCGCTGCGCCATCGACGTGCTACTCCCGTCGCGCCGCCGGTTCCTCCCGAGGTCGCCGGCGGAGATCCCGGCTACCGCGAAAAATCGCGCTCCCTCGGGTACCTCGACGACGATGCCTACCTACCGTAGCGCCCTTTGCCTCGTGCCCATCGCGCTTGGAGTTCTGGCGCTTGGTTGCGGAGCCGACTGCACGCCGAGGTCGGATGCACCGCGCCGCAACCTCATCCTCGTCACCGTGGACACGCTGCGCGCCGATCATCTCGGATGCTACGGCAGCTCCACCGTCCGGACTCCGGCGATCGACCGTTTCGCGCACGAGGGAGCGCTATTCGAGCGAGCGTATGCGGCGGCCAACTCGACCGTCCCCTCTCACCTGACTCTGCTGACCTCACTTCCGCTGTCTGCACACGGCGTGCTCACGAATGCCGGAAGGCTCACGCGCCCCGTGACGGCCCTGCCCGCGCTGTTCGCGCAGGCAGGCTACCGCACCGCCGCCGTCGTCAGCGCGAAGCATCTCGGGCCGGAGTTCGCGTTGGGAGCGGCGCTGAAGGACCTGGATCTGTACGACGTGCCCCGACGGCTCTCGGTGCCATCCGAAGCGCAAGCTACCAACGAACGTGCCTTCCAGTGGCTTCGGGGCTCGTGTCGCGATCCGTTCTTTCTCTGGATTCACTACTGGGACCCACACATGCCGTATGTTCCGCCGCCGCCGTACGACACGGCGTACTACGACGGCGACGCTACGGATGCGCGCCACGACAGCATGAGCGCCGTCACGCTCGGCTGGCAGTTCTACGAGAAGCCCCGGCTGCGGCAGATCCTCGCCGGACGCGCCTCGGAGACGGAGGCCCTCGAACGTGATCTCGGCGTCGATTGGTCGCAGCTTCGTGCGCTCATCTACGAACCGGTCGGCTTGGAGGCGTACCTCGACCAGCCCGCGGCGGCGCTGCGGGCGCGACGGCAGCTCGAGGACCTCGCGGCTTTCGCCCGTGCGCGTGCGCCTCTGCAGGCGGGTCTCTCGCGCTGGCTCGCCGGGGTTCGGGACCTGCGCTACCCGCGGGCGCAGTATGCCGGCGAAGTGTCGTACGTAGACCAGGAGATCGGGCGCTTGCGGACGGGGCTGGAACGGATGGGCCTGGCCGAGCGGACGGTGGTGGTGATCACGGCGGATCACGGCGAATCCCTCGGCGAGCACGGCATCTACTTCGACCACGCCGGGCTCTATGAAGAGACGTTGCGCGTGCCGCTGATCGTCTGGGCGCCGGGCGTGGTTGGCGGCGGTCGTCAGCGCAGGATCGCGCGGGGCATCGACGTTGCGCCGACGCTGCTCGCGTTGAGCGGACTGTCCGTTCCGCCGAGCATGGAGGGTCGAGCGCTCTTCGCCGAGGGCGAAGTCGAGGAGGTCGTGGCCGAGTCGGCCGGGCGCCGGCAGATCATGATCGTCGACGGGCAGTGGAAGCTCATCCGGACTCTCGCGAGCTTCTACTACGTTCCGGCCTTCACGCGTGAGGTCGGGACGGTCGAGCTGTATGACCTGGAAAGCGATCCCGGTGAGGAGAGGAACGTGGCCTCCGTACGCCCAGACGTGGCCAACGCACTCCTACGACGTCTCGAGGGTTGGCTCGCGGCGCACCCGAAGCCCGCGGACGCGCACGCGGATACGGCGTCTGGCTCGAGCGGACAGTCCGGTCGTCTACGGGCGCTCGGGTACGTCGAATGATTGGACGATGACGGCACGGCAACGGCTCGGTGTTCCTACCCCCGCCGCTCACCGAGGCCCACAGGCTCGACGCGAGCACAGGGAAGGCGGAACGGCAGGCCGCGCGTCGCGACGCTAGCGTGCCGGAGCGGAACCTGCCTTGATGGCCCGGCGATGTACCCGTCCTTCATCCTGCCGGGTTCGGGTATCACGATATCGCTCCACGACGTCGCGCTGGCGCTCGCTGTGTTCGTCTGCTTCGCGATCGGCCCGCCGTGGGCGCAGGCCCTCGAAGGTATCGACGCGCGCACGACGCGCCGTGTCCTTCTCTGGCTGGGGCTCCTGACCTTCGCCGGCGGGCGCCTGCATTTCGTCGCTGCCAACCGGCATCTCTTCACGGACCGGCCGCTGGCGGCCCTGAAGCTGTGAAGCGGTCTCCACGCTCCGGGCGCGATCGCCCTCCTCGCCCTGGGGGCCATGCCCATCCTCCGGTGGTACCGACTGCCGATCGGCAAGGCCCTCGACGGGCTCGTGCCGACGATGGGCGTCGGCATTGCCACTGCGCGGGTGGGCTGCTTCCTGCACGGATGTTGCTTCGGCGCCGTGTGCGACTGGCCGTGGTGCGTGACGGCCCCCCCTTGGAGCTGACCCGGGGCTTTTCGCGGCAGCCGCTCAGGATGGCGTGGCCTCAGTTCACGAGGAACTGGGGGCCGGTCGGTCCGGCTTCGCGGGAATCGTAGTCGACGCCATCGGAGGAGTCGCTCGTGATCGCGAAGCAGTAGGTCCCGTTGCCGGTGACGTGCGACGTGACGTCGAAATCGACCACGTCGCCGCGCGCCACCGGACCGGCGGCCGGGCCCGGCGTGCCGTCGAGCGCGGGCCTCGTCCTGTACGTCACGGTGTTCTCATCCCAGGCGCAGCTCGAGATCCACCGGATGCGCCCACCCGAGACGCTCTGGGCATCCTTGACGTCGCGCACGGTGAGCCGAATCATCGCGCTCGACGGCGCCCCACCGAGCCCGCTGACGCTCACCCGCAACAGCGTGTGCTTGACCGAGTCCGCATCGGCCGCGAGCGCCCGGTCGGTGCCAAAATTGTCCCTCGAGTTCTTGGCCTCGATCCTGGCGTCGGCCAGGACCTGGGTAACCCCGACGGTTGGCAGCGTCGTTGTCGTGGTCGTGCTCGTCGTGGTGGTCGTCGAAGTGGTCGTGGTCGCGGCGCCTCCGCAGGGACACCCGAGATCGATGAGCAGCTCGGGGCCGCCCACGCCCGCCTCGCGGGACAGATAGTCGACACCGTCCGAGGAGGCGCTATCGATGGCCAGGCAGTAGACGCCGTCGCCCGCGATGGCGCCGGTGATGTCGAAGTCCACGATCTGATTCCGGCTCACGGCCCCGACAGTGTCGAGGATACCGGCAGGGATCGCGGGCCGGTTTCTCCAGGTCATCGTCAGCTCGTCCCAGGCGCAGTCGGGAATCACGTGAATGCGACCCCCCGAGTCGCTGGCAGAGCGACTCGCACCGCCAACCTGCATGCGCAGCGTCGCGCTGGCGGGTGGTGCCGCCCCGAGGCCGCTCACCTGTACGCGAAGGTAGGTGTGCTTGGCCGAATCGCCGTCGACCTGCAGCAGTTCGTCGGCACCGAACCGGTTCCTGGACGAGTCCGACAACACGGACACGTCGGCCAGAACCACTCCGATCGGGCATGGACCCTGTGGCCCTTGGCATGGCCCGCACAGGTCGTTGGACGGATTCAAACAGCCGAGGATCGGGTCGCAGAAGTCATCGGTGCATTCATCGAGATCATTGCAATCGGGGGCCGGGCCCCCGACACACACGCCGGCGCCATTGCACGCATCCCCCGTCGTACACGCGTTGCTGTCGTCGCAGACGGCCGTGTTGGGCGTGCGCACGCAGCCGGTGGCGGGCGTACAGCTGTCGGTCGTGCACGGATCGCCGTCGCCGCAGCTCGGCGGCGGGCCCCCGGCGCATGTGCCGCCCGCGCACCGGTCCGCCGTCGTGCACGCGTTGCCGTCGTCGCAGGCGGCGGTGTTGGGTGCATTGACGCAGCCGGTGGCCGGCGCGCAGCTGTCGGTCGTGCACGGATTGGTGTCGGCGCAGCTCGGTGGCGAGCCCCCGACACACGTCCCGCCCGCGCACGCATCCCCGGTCGTACACGCATTGCCGTCGCTGCAGGTGGCGGTGTTGGGGGTGTACACGCAGCCGGTGGCCGGCGCGCAGCGGTCGTCGGTGCAGGGATTGCCGTCACCGCAGCTCGGTGGCGGACCACCGACACACCTGCCGGCGCCATCGCAGGCATCCCCCGTCGTGCATGCGTTACCGTCGCTACAGGCGGCCGTGTTGGGCGTGTGCATACAGCCGGTGGCCGGCGCACAGCTGTCGTCGGTGCAGGGATCGCCGTCGCCGCAGCTCGGTGGCGGGCCCCCGACACACGCGCCGCCCGCGCAGGCATCCCCCGTCGTACACGCGTTGCCGTCGTCGCAGACGGCCGTGTTGGGCGCGTTGACGCAGCCGGTGGCGGGCGCGCAGCGGTCGTCCGTGCACGGATTGCCGTCGCCGCAGCTCGGCGCCGGGCCTCCGACACAGGTGCCGGCGCCATTGCACACATCTCCTGCCGTGCACGCGTTACCGTCGTCGCACGGCGCCGTGTTCGGCGTGTTGACGCAGCCGGTGGCCGGCACGCAGCGATCGTCCGTGCACGGATTGCCGTCGCCGCAGCTCGGTGCCGGGCCGCCGACACACGTGCCGGCACCATTGCACGCATCGCCCGTCGTGCACGCGTTGCCGTCGTCGCACGGCGCGGTGTTCGGCGTGTTGACGCAGCCGGTGGCCGGCGCGCAGCGGTCGTCGGTGCACGGGTCGTGGTCATCACAATCGGGCGCTCCCGTGCCCACGCAGGTGCCCCCGGCACAGACGTCCACGGTCGTGCACGCGTTGCCATCGTCGCACGGCGCGGTGTTCGGCGTATTGATGCAGCCGGTCGCCGGCGCGCAGCGGTCGTCCGTGCACGGATTGTCGTCGCCGCAGCTCGGCGGCGGACCGCCCACACAGGTGCCGGCGCCATCGCACGCATCCCCTGTCGTGCACGCATTGCCGTCGTCGCATGGCGCGGTGTTCGGCGTATTGACACAGCCAGTGGCCGGCGCGCAGCGGTCGTCGGTGCACGGGTCGTGGTCATCACAATCGGGCGCGCCCGTGCCCACGCAGGCGCCCCCGGCACACGCGTCCACGGTCGTGCACGCGTTGCCGTCGTCGCAGGCGGCGGTATTCGGTGTATTGACGCAGCCGGTGGCCGGCGCACAGCTATCGTCCGTGCACGGATTGCCGTCCCCGCAGCTCGGCGGCGGACCGCCTACACAGGTGCCGGCGCCATCGCACGCATCCCCCGTCGTGCACGCGTTGCCGTCGTCGCAGGCGGCCGTGTTGGGCGTGTGCGTGCAGCCCGTGGCGGGCGCGCAGCTATCGTCCGTACACGGATTGCCGTCGCCGCAGCTCGGCGGTGGGCCGCCAACACACGCGCCGCCCGCGCACGCATCCCCCGTCGTGCACGCATTGCCATCGTCGCAGGGAGCCGTGTTGTTCGTGCTGACGCAGCCGCTGGTCTCGTCACAGGTGTCGTCGGTACACGGATCGTGATCATCACAATCGGGCGCGCCGCTGCCCACGCAGCTCCCCCCGGCACACCTATCTACGGTCGTGCACGCGCTACCGTCGTCGCAGGCGGCGCTATTCGGTGTATTGACGCAGCCGGTGGCGGGCGCGCAGCTATCGTCCGTGCAGGGATTGCCGTCATCGCAGCTCGAAGGCGCGCCCCCCAGACACGCACCCGCCGCGCCATCGCACGTGTCCCCCGTCGTGCACGCGTTGCCGTCGTCGCAGGCGGCGCGGTTGGGCGTATGTACGCAGCCAGTGGCCGGTGCGCAGCTATCATCCGTGCACGGATTGCCGTCGCCACAGCTGAGCGGCACGCCCCCCACACACGTACCGCCCGCGCACAGATCGGCTAGCGTGCACGCGTTGCCGTCGTCGCAGGCGGCAGCGTTGGGCGTGTGCACGCAGCCGGTGCTCACGTTGCAGGTGTCGTCGGTGCACGGGTCGTGGTCACTGCAATCAGGCGCGCCGATGCCCACGCAGCTGCCCTCGTGACAGAAGTGCACGATCGTGCACGGGTTGCCGTCGTCACACGTGGCCATGTTGGGCGTGTGCACGCAGCCCGTGGCGGGCGCGCAGCTGTCGTCCGTGCAGGGATTGCCGTCGCCGCAGCTCGGCGGCGGGCCGCCGACACACGTCCCGCCTGCACACGCATCCCCGGTCGTACATGCGTTGCCGTCGTCACAGGCGGCGGTGTTGTTCGTATGCCTGCAGCCGCTGGTCATGTCACAGGTGTCGTCCGTACACGGATCGTGGTCATCACAGTCGGGCGCCCCGGTGCCCACACAGATGCCCCCGGTGCAGATGTCCACTGTCGTGCAGGCGTTGCCGTCGTCGCAGGCCGCGGTGTTCGGCGTGTTGACGCAGCCGGTGGCCGGCGCGCAACTATCGTCCGTGCACGGATTGCCATCGCCGCAGCTCGGCGCCGGGCCTCCCACGCACGTGCCGCCCGCGCACGTATCGCCCGTCGTGCACGCGTTGCCGTCATCGCAGGCAGCCGTGTTGGGCGTGTGCACGCAGCCGCTGGCTGGCGCACAGCTATCCGTCGTGCACGGATTGGTATCTGCACAGTTCGGCGCCGGGCCTCCGACGCATGTCCCACCCGCACAGGTATCGCCCGTCGTGCACGCATTGGCGTCGTCGCAGGTGGCGGTGTTGTTCGTGTGCAGGCAGCCGGTGGCCGGCACGCAGCTATCCGTCGTGCACGGATTGGTATCTGCACAGTTCGGCGCCGGGCCTCCGACGCACGTCCCACCCGCACAGGTATCGCCCGTCGTGCACGCATTGGCGTCGTCGCAGGTGGCCGTGTTGTTCGTGTGCACGCAGCCGGTGGCCGGCACGCAGCTATCCGTCGTGCATGGATTGGTATCCGCGCAGTTCGGCGCCGGACCCCCGACGCACGTGCCACCCGCGCACGTATCGCCCGTCGTGCACGCGTTACCGTCGCTGCACGTGGCCGTGTTGTTCGTGTGCACGCACCCGGTGGCCGGCGCGCAGCTATCCGTCGTGCATGGATTGGTATCCGCACAGTTCGGCGCCGGACCCCCGACGCACGTGCCACCCGCGCACGTATCGCCCGTCGTGCACGCGTTACCGTCGCTGCACGTGGCCGTGTTGTTCGTGTGCACGCAGCCGGTGGCCGGCGCGCAGCTATCCGTCGTGCACGGATTGGTATCCGCGCAGTTCGGCGCCGGACCCCCGACGCACGTGCCACCCGCGCACGTATCGCCCGTCGTGCAGGCGTTGCCGTCGCTGCAGGTGGCGGTGTTGGGCGTGTGCACGCACCCGGTCGCCGGCACGCAGCTATCCGTCGTGCACGGATTGGTATCCGCGCAGTTCGGCGCCGGGCCG
>Ga0187892_10003396_pt1 | contig 29241 bp, 26 predicted proteins | sample MA1701073metaG_FD_139345 | JGI IMG/M metagenome (GOLD analysis project Ga0187892, IMG submission 139345) | Bio-ooze microbial communities from a basaltic lava cave in the Kipuka Kanohina Cave System on the Island of Hawaii, USA - MA170107-3 metaG ... | reverse complement strand
TAACGGCTCATGGCTAACGGCTGAGGGCTTTCCGCGCCAGCGCGCCGAACTCCGCCGTCGACTGCGCCCCTACATGCCTCGCGCGGATCACGCCGTCGGCGCCGACCACCACCACGACCGGCACGACCGGATCGTTCGACGGCAGGTGCCCGCGCACCGGCAGCTTCGCGACGAGCCCCTCGCGCCCCTGCGGCAGCGGCTCGCCGTCCACGTTGACCGCCACGAGCTGGATCGACGGATCGACGCGCTTCAGTTCGTCCTTGATGAGCCCGTACGTGTCGAGCTCCGTCTCGCACGACTTGCAGTACCGGCTCCAGAAGTGCACGACGAGCGGCCTGCCGGTCGGAACCGGGCCGTCCGACGCCAGCTCGAAGCGATCGCCTTCGCGCAGCACGCGCTCCGGCGGCGGGAGCGCAGCCGGCTCCGGCTTCGCGTGCGCCGCGTGCGAGGCGAGCCCCTTGCCCTCCTCGACCGTGGCGCGCCCCGCCTTCACCCCCTTCACCGTCTCCTTCGCGCCGCCCGGCCAGACGATCTCGAGATCGGCCGACGGCGCGTCGCCGAGCCCGAACATGAGCTCCAGCGGCTGGCCCGACAGGAACCCGCTCCCGCACGCCAGCTCCTGCGCGTGCTTCCGGCCGCCCACCGTCGCCACGACGCGCGTGCCGACGCCGAACCGGTTGCCCTTCGCGCGCAGCGAAAGCACGATCGAGCGGCCGCGACCGAGGTCGTTGCGCAGCGCGATCACCTGCGGTCGGTGGATGTTGTGGACGAAGAGATCCGGATCGCCGTCGCGGTCGAAGTCCATCGCGACGACCCCGCGTCCGTCGTCGGTGAGCCCGGTCCCCGCAGGATACGTGAGGTTCGCGAACTTGCCACCGAGATTGTGGAAGAGCGGGTTCGTCTCGTAGCCCGAGAGCGAGACCGCGATGCGGTGTGACTTGTGCTCGCCGGCCCCCGCGCGGTCGAAACGAGGCGAGCCGAGGACGAACTCCTTGTCCCCCTCGCCCGCGACGAAGTGCTTCTCGAACTCGTCGCGCTTCTTCGCGAGGTCCTCGAGGAAACGCGCGTCGTCCTCCTTGCGGCTGAACGCTTTCACGAAGCGCCAGAAGGGGCTTCAGAGGTCCTTGCGATTGCGCCCGCTCGTGTAGCCGTTGGCGACGTAGAGGTCGGGCCAGCCGTCCTCGTCGTAGTCGAGGAAGACACTCCCCCACGCCCAGCCCGCGTTCGCGCAGCCGGCCGCCACGGCCGTTTCGACGAACGACGCGCCGTCGTTGCGCATCAGGGAGTTGCCCTGCGCCATCTTGAGGAGGCGCTTGCGCAGCGGCTCGGCCACCTCCGGGCTGCGCGCGAGCACGCGGTTGCCCGCGCTCGAGTACATGTTGGAGACGTAGAGGTCGGTGTCGCCGTCGAGGTCGTAGTCGTCCATGCAGACGCCCATCCCGAAGCCGACGTCGCGCCCGCCGAACGCCGCCGCGGTCGCCTCTTCGAACCGCCCCCCGCCCCTGTTGCGGTAGAAGACGTGCTCGCCGAAGTCGTTCACGAGATAGAGGTCGGGCCGGCCGTCGCCGCCGTGGTCGAAGAAGAGGCACGCGAGCCCCCAGCCGGTGTCGGCGACGCCCGCCTCCTTGCCGCGCTCCTCGAATGTCCCGTCCCCCCTGTTGATGAAGAGCAGGTCGGGCATGCCGTCGCGCGCGTTGACGTACGAGCGCGTGTGGACGGGCGTCGTGAGCGAGCCGACCTTCTCCGGCGTGCCGTACATCGCGACGAAGACGTCGAGGTCGCCGTCGCCGTCGACGTCCGCGGCGCACGCGGAGCGGGCCTGCCCGTGGCGGAGGCCGAACGCGCGTTCGGTGACGTCCTCGAACGTGCCGTCGCCCTTGTTGCGCCAGAGCATGACGGCGCACCCCTTGCACGCGTGGTCCGCCGGGCAGACCGACGTCGTCAGCAGGTCGAGGCGGCCGTCGTTGTCGGCGTCGAGCGCCAGCGCGCCCGCGTAGGCGCCCTTGCGCGAGAGCCCGGCCTTCTCCGTGACGTCCGTGAAGCGGCCGCCGTCGTTGCGCAGGAGGACCGGCGCGCCGATGCGGGTGACGAAGAGGTCGTGGTCGCCGTCGTCGTCGTAGTCGATCGCCGCGAGGCCGCCGCAGACGTCGAACGGTGTGCCGTGCAGGCACGAGTGGCAGTCGATCTCCGGCCCGGGGTCGGCGCCGATCGCGGCAGTGGCGTCGACGAAGATCGGCTGCTTCGCCTCCTTCTTCGTGCCGCTGAGTCGCTTGAGCGATGCGACCCTCCACTGGCCGCGGACCTTGCGGAACACGGCCTCGGAGCGCTCGAAGATCTCGGCGGCGAGCCCGTTGCGCCGCGCGGCGATCGTAGCCTTCGCGACGCCGGTCGCCTCGTCGCGCGTCTTGCCGTACTCGGCCTTCTCGAACTTGTAGGTGACGGCGTCGAAGAAGTCGATGCCGGCAAGCCACGCGCGCGCCCTGGCGGGGAGGTCCGCCTTCGACGAGGGAGTGGCGGCGCCGCGCTTGAAGGTGGCGACGTGCGGGAGCGCGACGTCGGCCTCCCACGGCGCGCCGTCGAAGAACGTGTCGCCCGTGAAGTCGTCGGTGTAGATCGCGCACGCCGGGTCGGGCGAGAACTGGACCCAGGCGATGCGCTGGAGGTCGAACATGTCCTCGAGCTCGAAGACCAGCTCCTCGATCGCGTCCTCGAGGATCGGCATCTCCTGCTTGTCCTCCGAAGCCTTTTCAACTCCCGTCGTTGGAGGAGGGACGGCGGAGGAGGGCGACCCCTCGACTCGGCCGGCGGCCTCGCTCGGGGCAGGCGCCGGGGGCGTCGCCGCGGTCGCCACCGGTGGCGGGGGCGCCGGCGGAGGCGGCGGAGGCCCGCACGCGACGAGCATGAGGAGGCAAAGCGCGGCCGGTTTCATTTCAGCGCCCTCCGGGCGAGCGATGCGAAGTCGACCGGCTCCTGCGCGCCGACGCGGCGCGCGCGAACGACGCCGTCGGCGCCGACGACGACCGTCAGCGGGACGACGGGGTCGTTCGAGGGCAGGATGCCGCGGGCGTGGGCGCGGGCGACGGCCCGCCCGAACGTGCCGGGTCCCGCGCCGAGCGCCTGCAGCTTCTCGAGCTCGCCGTCGACGTTGACCGAGACGAGCTCGATCGCCGGGTCGACGCGCTTGAGCTCGGCGATGATCGTGCGGTACTGCGGGACCTCCGCCTGGCAGCTCCGGCAGTACCCGCTCCAGAAATGGACGACGAGCGGCTTCCCCTTCGGCCAGTCGAAGGGCCTGCCGTCGAGCCCGTCGGCGGCGAGCTCGAAGCGGTCGCCCTCGCGCAGGACGCGCTCGCCGGGGGGCAGCGGGCCGGGCGCGGGCTTCGCGTGCGGCGCGTGCGCGACGGCGCCCTTGCCCTCCTCGATCGTGACGCGGCCGGGCTTGACGGCGTCGACCGCGTCGGCCGCGCCGCCCGGCCAGACGACCTCGAGCCTCGCCGACGGCGCGCCGCCGAGTCCGAAGACGAGCTCCAGCGGCTGGCCCGAGAGGTAGCCGGAGCCGCAGTGCATCTCCTGCGCCTGGGGGCGGCCGCCGACGATCGCGACGACCCGCGCGCCGACGCCGAAGCGGTTGGACTTCACGCCCCGCAGCGAGACGACGACGGTGCGTCCGGTTCCGAGGTCGTTGCGCAGCGCGGTGAGCTGGGGGCGGAAGGCGTTGTGGACGACGAGGTCCTGGTCGCCGTCGCGGTCGAGATCCATCGCGACGACGCCGCGGCCGTCGTCCGTGAGCCCGGTCCCGAGGGGGTACGTCAGGTTGACGAACTTCCCGCCGAGGTTGTGGAAGAGGGGGTTCGTCTCGTAGCCCGAGAGCGACATCTCGAGCACGTGTCCGGCGTGCGCGGCCTCGCCCTTCTCGTACAGGAACGCGCCGATCGAGCGGCGCTTCTCGACCTCGCCCTGCGCGAGGTCGCGGCTGTACTCGGTCATGCGCGCGTGCAGGCTCGCGAGGAACGGGTCGTCCTTCTCCCTGCGGCTCCACGCTTTCACGAAGCGCCAGTAGGGGCTTCAGAGGTCCTTGCGCGCGCGCGCGCTGCGGTAGCCGTTGGCGACATAGAGGTCCGGCCAGCCGTCCTCGTCGTAGTCGAGGAACACCGGCCCCCACGCCCAGCCGGCGTTCGCGCAGCCGAGCGGCACGGCGCACTCGACGAACGACGCGCCGTCGCAGCGGAGCAGCGAGTTGCCCTGCGCGAACTTGAGGAGGCGCTTGCGCAGGTCGTCCGGCAGTTCGCCGCTGCGCGCGAGCACGCGGTTGCCGGCGCTCGAGTACATGTTGGAGACGTGGAGGTCGAGGTCGCCGTCGCGATCGAAGTCGCCGCCGCAGACGCCCATGCCGAAGCCCATGTCCTGCGCGAGCGGGCGCTCCTCGAACGTGCCGTCGCCCCTGTTCTTGTAGAAGACGTGCGGGCCGAAGTCGTTGACGACGTAGAGGTCGGGCTTCCCGTCCGCGCCGTGGTCGAAGAAGAGACAGGCGAGGCCCCAGCCGGTGTCGGCGACGCCCGCCTTCGCGCCGCGCTCCTCGAACGTGCCGTCGCCCTTGTTGACGAAGAGGAGGTCCGGCTTGCCGTCCCGGGCCGCGACGAACGAGCGCGTGAGCACGCGCACCGACGGCAGCCCCTCGAGCGGCGCGGATTCACCGTACATGGCCACGAAGATGTCGAGGTCGCCGTCGCCGTCGATGTCGGCGGCGCAGGCGGAGTGGGCGGGCCCGCGCGAGCGGCCGAGGGCGCGCTCGGTGACGTCCTCGAACGTGCCGTCGCCCTTGTTGCGGAAGAGGACCACGGCGCAGCCGCCGCACGCGTCTTTGGGCTGGCAGATGCAGGTCATGAGCAGGTCGAGCCGGCCGTCGTTGTCGGCGTCGAGCCAGATCGCGCCCGCGCCGGGCATTTTGCGGTCGAGGCCCGCGGCGGCGGTGACGTTCGTGAAGCGGCCGCCGTCGTTGCGGAAGAGGGCGGGTGGGCCGATCCGCGTGGCGAAGAGGTCGAGGTCGCCGTCGTTGTCGTAGTCGCCCGCGGCGACGCCGCCCGCGTCGTCGAACGGGACGGCGTACGCGCACGCGTGGCAGTCGATGGCCGGGTCGAGCGCGAGGCCGAGCACGGACGTCGCGTCGACGAAGGCCTGCCGCGTCGCCTGCTTGCGGGTGCCGCCGAGCCGCTGGAGGGAGGCGATGCGGCAGTCTTTCGTGAACGCGGCGGCGCTGCGCTCGAAGATCTCCGTGACGAGGCCGTCCTTGCGCGCCGCGAGCGTGAACTTCACGACCTCGGGCGACTCGAACTTGATCGTGAGGGCGTCGATGCGGTCGAAGCGGGCGAGGAACGCGCGCGCCTTCGCGGCGAGATCGGCGTGGCGCGACGGCGCCCCCGCGCCGCGCTTGAACGTCGCGACGTGCGGGAGCGCGAGGTCCGGCTCCCACGGCGCGTCGTCGAACCAGACGTCGCCCGTGAAGTCGTCGGCGAAGATGCCGACGGCCTGGTCGGGCGAGAACTGGACCATGGCCGCGCGGTGGCGCTCGAACATGTCCTCGAGCTCGAAGACGCGCTCCTCGACGTCGTCCTTCACCTTCGAGTCGTCCTGCGCCGGGGGAGGAGGGGGCGGCGGCGGCGCGGGTCGGTCGCATCCGAGGGGGAGCGCGCAGACGACGAGTGCCGCCAGTCGCAGGGTCATGCGGGCATCCACTATAACTCTAATCCCCCGGTTGGGGCGCGGTTCCGTTGAAGTAGGCCTGGTACCAGGATGCAAAACGCGGCAGCGACCGCGAGACGATTCATGGTTCCCCCCCAAGAAGCGAGGCTAGCCCGCGGCCGGAGCCGGGTCGGTCGGCGCAGGCGCGCCGTTTCTGAACGCGTAGACGAGAAGCCCGCACGCGAGGATGGCGAGGTTCTTGACGATGTACTGTCCGATGAGGGTCGGGACGAGGAAGGCCTGCCAGGTATCGTCGGCCAGGAACGCGAGCGGCAGGAACGTGGCGGCCATGTGCAGCAGGAGAAGGGCGAGCGCCGGGCGCTCGATGCGTGGCACCAGGAACGCGATGCCGACGACGATCTCGTACGCGCCAAGCCAGAGGCAGAACCCGTTCGCGAGGATCCCCGGGAAGAGGGCTTCGGCCACCCTCGACACGAGATCTTCGGCCGGGCTGAACCCCGCGGCCTTCAGGCAGCCGAACCAGAAGTAGATGACGAAGATGGCCGCGCGGGCCAGCGGCACGCAGAGACGTTCTGCCCTCATTCCCGCTCTGGCCCGCAATCGGCGTGCCCAGGGCTCCGGCCTTGAGGGGGCAGGCCGCAGGTTCAAAATGAACCGGCGAGGTTCATTCTGAATCGCCAAGCCCCCAGTCGATGAGCTTGCGGCGCAGCGTGCTCCTGGAGATGCCCAGGCGGCGCGCGGCTTCGGCCCTGCTGCGCCCGCACTCCTCCAGCACCTGGAGGATGTGCGCGCGTTCGACGGAGTCCAGGTCGCGGCCCGCGGCGGACGGCGCGTCGATCGACACATCGACGGCGGCGCGGGTCGAGGCGACGACGGCGCGCTCCACGACGTGGCGCAGTTCGCGCGCGTTGCCGGGCCAGCCGTGCGCCTCGAGCGCCTGCCGCGCGGCGGGCGAGAACGAGGAGGCGGGCTTCGCGTAGACGGCGGCGAACTGCCGCAGGAAGAGATCCGCCAGCGGCAGGATGTCCTCGCGGCGCGCGGCGAGCGGCGGGACGTCGATGCGGACCGCGGCGAGGCGGAAGTAGAGGTCCTCGCGGAGCTTCTTCGGGTCGGCGTTCGTCGTGGCGATGACGCGCGTGTCGGAGCGCGCGTCGGCGGCTGCGCCGACGGGGCGGATCTCGCCCGTCTCGATCGCGCGCAGGAGCTTCGCCTGCAGGGAGGCGGGGATCTCTCCGACCTCGTCGAGCAGGAGCGTCCCGCCGTGCGCCTCGCGGAAGACGCCCGGGCGATCGTCGGCCGCCCCGGTGAACGCGCCGCGGACGTGGCCGAAGAACTCGCTCTCGAAGAGGGACGGTGCGACGGCCGCGCAGTTGATGGTGACGAAGGGGCCCTCGCGGCGCGGCCCCAGGTCGTGGACGGCTCGCGCGACGATCTCCTTGCCCGCGCCGGTGGGGCCGGTGATGAGGACCGGGCTGCGAGCGGCCGCCGCCTGGCGCGCCAGATCCAGGCACTTCGCCATCGCCGGGGAGCGCGCGACGACGCCGGAGGGCGGGCCGGCGCCGCGCAGCGCCGCCACGAGCGCCTCCGGCTCGACCGGCTTGGCCATGAAGTGCGACGCACCGTCGCGCATCGCCTCGACGGCGAGCGGGATCGAGCCGTACGCGGTGACGATGACGACGCGGGAGGCGGAGCCGCGGCCGCGCAGCCAGCGCAGGAGATCGACGCCGTTACCGTCGCCGAGCTTGTAGTCGGATACGATCGCGTCGAAGCCGCGCGTCTCGAGCCGCCGTTGCGCGTCGGCGCAGGAGGGAGCCTCCTCGACGGCGAACCCGGCGCGCCGGAGCGCGATTGCGAGCGTCGTGCGGACGCCGGCGTCGTCCTCGACGATCAGGACGGAGGTCATGAGCGGGCCTCCACGGGCAGCGCGAGGCGGGCGCGCGCGCCGCCGCGCGGGGACGGGGTGATCTCCAGGGCGCCGCCGGCCAGCGCCGCCAGCCGGTCGGAGAGGACCAGCCCGATGCCGTGGCCGTCGGGCTTGGGGGCGCTGAGGCCGGGCCCGTCGTCCTCCACGTCCACCGTGACGCGCCCGTCCTCGCGCGCGACGCGGACCCAGACGTTCCCGCGGGGGCCTGCGGCCTCGCACGCATTGAGGAGCACGTTCCACAGGACCTGCTTGATCGTGTCGGCCGGCGCGACGGCGACGGCGGGCGCGTCGGGGAGATCGCGGTGGACGCGCGGGAGCGGTCGCTCCGACCGCCCCGCGTCGAGGAGGTCGACCACGCGGCGCGCCAGGGCGGCCACGTCGGTCGGCTCGGAGCGGCGGCCGTCGGCCAGGAGCCCGCCGGCGATGCGGTCGAGCCGGACGATCTCCTCCGTGAGCACGTCGAGCAGGCGGCGGCCATCCTCGCCGCTGACGTCGCTGCGGAGCGTGCGGGCGGCGGTGAGCATCGCCTGGAGGGGATTGCGCAGCTCGTGGGCGATCGCGGGGGCCATCTCCCCGACGGTGGCCAGCCGGGTGCGCTCGATCAGGAGGGCGCGCCCGGCGCGGAGGCGCTCCGCGCGGAGCGCGACCGCGGCGGCCCCGGCCAGCAGCAGCACGATCAGGCCCGTCGCCGCGAACTGGTCGCGGAAGCCGCGCACCGCCTCGGCGGCGACGCCCGCGTGAGGCAGGATGGCGACCACGCGCCACGCCTGTCCGGCGCGCTCCACCGACGCCTCGCGGACGATGTCGTCCGGGCCGGCGCGCGCCGGTGACTCCGGGAAGAAGGTCCACTCGCCGCCGGCGGCCTCGACGATGACCCGGCCGGTCGCGGCGTCCGTGAGCCGGATGCGTCCGGAGAAGCCGGCGCTCGCTTCGCGCATCGAGCGCAGCACGACGCGCGCGTCCGCGTTGAGCAGCACGGCGCCGGACGCCTCGCGCACTCCGAAACGGAGGGTCGGGCGGCCCGGCTCCTCGCGGCGGCCGAATTCAACGTTCCAGTCGAGCGGCGAGACGTAGACGGACCTCTCCGGGAGGCGCGCGAGCTCCTTCCAGTAGTACCGGTCCGACTTGTCCTGCAGCGTCTCCGCGGCGATCACCGTGTGTGCGAGGGTGTCGAATCGGATGACTTCGCGGCCCGTCGCGTCGAGGTAGCGGATCTGGAAGTAGTCGGGGTGCGAATGGGCGAAGGAGCCGAAGTCGCGGCGCGCCAGCGCGAGGGTCTCGGGGGTCGGGCGGTCGATCATCTGGCGGAACGCGTCGAGCCCGGAGAGGAGCCGCAGGTCGCGGGCGGCGCGGTCGATGTCGGCGTCGAACGTGGAGGCGACGTGCGCCGCGAGGGCGGCGGTGCGGGCGGTGGCTGCGTCGAGCTCCGCGCGCACGCGCCGGCGGTAGAGCGTCCACGAGACGGCGAGGATCCCCACGATGGCGACGGAGGCGAGAACGACGATCCGGCGCATGGCCGCGCTCAGCTGATGAGCGGGAAGTCCTCGGGCTCCTCTTTCTTCGGGGGCGGGGGCGCGGGCTCGTCGGAGGCGTCGTCCCGGCGGCGGACCTCCGAGTCGGAGCCGAAGTCGGCCACCTCCATCGGCTCGGCGCCGTCCTCCGGGGACGGCGCGGCCGGGCGCGGCTCGGGATCGGGGTCCGGCAGCTTGACGGCCGGGCGGACGACGACCTGCTGCTCCGAGCGGCGCTGCTCCGGCAGCGGCTTGGCGGGCTCGACCTTCTTGGGCGCGGTGCGCGCGATGGAGCGCGTCTCCTTCCTCGGCTGGGGCGGCGGTGGAGGCAGCGCCTTGAGGAGCCGGGTCTCCCGGGGTCTCGGGACCGCGGCCACGGGCTCCTCGACCCGCGGAGGAGGCGGCGGAGGCGGCGGCGGCGGGGGAGCTTCGATGATCGCCGGCAGCGGAGCGGATTCGCGCGCGATGCGGCGCGTGCCCTTCTCGACCTTGCTGATGGCGGCGCGGCCGAGGTTGGCGCTCTTCTCCTCCTGCTCGACGCGCGAGCGGGCCTTCGTCTCCTCGAGCGCGTCCACGCAGCAGCCCCGCGAGACGGTGTAGAGCGGGTCCTTCGCGAGGCGGATCTCCTTCACGTCGATCGGGAAATTGACGCGCCGGAACTCCTCGCGGAAGACGTCGATGTAGCCCTTGATCATCGACGTGCCGCCCGCGCAGACGATCGGCACCGGGTCCGGGAAGCTCGGCATGTTCTGCGCGGTCTCGAACTTCTGCCGGATCGATTCGAGCGAGTAGCGGATCAGCTCGCGGTAGTAGATGACGATGGCGTCCTCGACGCGGTCGCGCGGGCGGTTGAGGTCGACGCCCGACTCCTTGACGGCGCACACCTGGCTGGTGGCGTAGCCGAGAGCCTGCGCGACGTTGTTGTCGATCCAGTCGCCGCCGCGGGAGGTGGAGAACGCCAGGGCGGGCACCGACTTGTACGCGATGCAGACGTTGAACATGCCGGCGCCGCACGAGATGCCGACGCCCGTGTAGTCGTCCGATTCCATCTCGCCCATGACGACGCAGTGGCCCTCGACCATCGGCTTGGGGTCGTAGCCGAGCTTCTTGAGCACGGTCTCGAGGGCGCCGCGGTGGTAGACGACGTTGCGATCGGCGTCGATCGGCTCGGCCGGCACGGAGAAGGAGCAGATCTCCCCCTGCCGCTGCGGCGGGCCGAGGAGCTGCCCGATGATGAGGCTCACGACCGTGAGCGCCTCGCGCTCGACCGGCGAGATCATGCCGTCCTTCATGGGGCGGCGCGTGTTCTTCTCGAAGATGTTGGCGAGCTCGAACGCGGGATCGCCGATGACGTAGCCCTTGTCGCCGTGCACGATGTGCTCGATGCCCAGCTTCATGAGCATCTTCTTGGTGAACGTGTCGTTGCGCACGTCGAGGAAGGCGTTGCGGGAGATGTTGTAGAGGATGCGCTCGCGCTCCTCGCCGGAGACCTGCGCGGAGGCGACGATGTTCGAGGTGCCGACGTCGAGGCCGCGCCCCGGCAGCAGGTCGAACTTCTTGAACTCGACGACGGTGCGCTCGTTCTGCTCGGAGGACTGCGCGTTGGTGACGGAGAAGTTGCGCACGCGGGCGAGGAGCTCCTCGTTCCCGCCGTCGCGCTCGAGGGCGTCCTTGACCTCGAAGAAGAAGTCCCAGTACTTGTTGGCCTCCTTGTCGCTGGCGGTCTTCTCCGCGTTGCGGATGAGGCGGGCGAGCTCCTTGACCCAGGGGACCTCGAGGCGGCAGCCGACGGCGATCTCGGCGAGCTGCTTCTGGCGGGCGGAGGAGTTGATCTTGGAGATCTCGACGAGGGCGCCCTCCTGGAGCTTGCCCTCGGTGCCGAGCTCCATCACCTCCTCGGTGAGCCGCTGCAGCGCGAGCGCCTTGTAGATCTGCGCGCGGGACAGACCCTTCCCCTGCAGCCTCTGGAACAGCTGCTCTCCGAAGCCTCGGGGTGCGTCCGCCATCTGGTACCGCCCCGGGCGGCAGCTACTTCGCCGCGCCCTGCGCGGATTCGAGGAGGGCGGCGGTCAGCGCGCCCTTCGCGGTCGCGTTGAACGGGTCCTCCGCCATGCGGAGCTGCTTCACCGGGATCGGGAACTCCTTCTCCATGTCCTTGAACACCGCGCGGACCAGCTCGATGAAGTTGCCGGCCATCGAGGTGCCGCCCGAGAACACGATCGTGATCGGCTCCGGGAAGCTCGGCATGTTCTCCGCGGCGTTGAACCGCTCCTTGATGTTCGTCAGCGAGTAGACGATGAGGTTCTTGTAGTAGATGGAGATCGCGTCCTCCTCGCGCGTCTTCGGGTGCATGAGGTCGACGCCCTTCTCCTTGATCATCGACGCCTTGGCCGGCTTGATGCCGAGGACGTTCGCGACGTTGTTGTCGATCCAGTCGCCCGAGCGCGCGGTCGAGAAGAACAGCGCGGGCATGGACTTGTACGCGACGCAGATGTTGAACATGCCGCCGCCGCACGAGACGCCGATGCCGGTGAAGTCCTCGTCGCCCAGCTCGGCGAACACGATCGCGTGCCCCTCGATGATGTGGTGCGGCTTGTAGCCGAGGGCCCGCAGGACCGCGTCGAACAGGTCCTTGTGGTAGACGACCGAGAGCTCGCTGTCGATCGGGTCGCCCGGGACCGAGTAGTAGGCGATCTCGTCCTTGATGCGGGGCTCGCCGAGGATGGAGCCGATGAGCAGCTTCATGACCGGCAGCGCGTCCGCCTCCTTGGGCGAGATCAGGCCGTCCTTCATCGGGCGGCGCGTGTTGCGGTTGAGCACGTTGGCGAGCTCGAACGCGTGGTCGCCCAGGACGTACATCTTCTTGCCCTGCACGACGTACGGCACGTTCAGGCGCGTGAGCATGTTCTTCGTGTAGTTGTCGATCGGGACGTCGATGAACGCGTTGCGCTTGGGGCGCAGCACGACCTCGCCCTTCTCGTTCTGTTCGGCCGCGACCAGGTTGACCGTCCCGACGTCGAGTCCCTTGCCGTACGAGATACCCACCGGTGTCCTCCTCAATGATGATGTGCTGGTGTCGTCCCCAACCCTGCGAAGCTACTCTTTCTTCTCTTCCTTCTTCGTTTCGCCGCCGCCGCCGCGCATCGCCTTCAGGCGCTCCAGCGCGTTCCCGAGTTTGCCGGCGGTCTTGCCCTCGGTCGGCTCCATCGCCTTGAGGTTGCTCTCCAGCTCGCTGCCGAGCATGTGGGCGATGACGTCGGAGCTCTGGCGGAACGCCTCCTCGCCCGGAACGCCCGCGCCGCCCCCGAGGCCCCCGCCGGCGAGCGCGCGGAGCTTGAGGTCGGTGAGCTTCTTGGAGATGCCCTCGATCGACTTCGTGAAGAGGGCCTCCATCTTCTTGGCGATCTCGTCGTCGCGGACGCGCATGTCCTCGAGGGTCTTGGCGAGCTTCTGCGAGAGGTCGACGTTCTTCTGCATCTCCGCCATGACCCTGGCGTTGGCTTCGGCTTCCTTCTCCTGGCCGCCGCGCGCCGCGGCTGCCACGACGTTGCGCTCCAGCTCCTTGATGCGGGCGTCGCGCGAGGCGATCTCGCCGGCGTGCTTCATCTCGAGCTCGCGGATCCGGTCGTCCTTGACGCGGATCTGCGTGTCGAACCTGTCGCGCGCCGCCTCGCCGCCCGTCTTCTTCGCCATCTCGAGCTCCTGGTCCTTGAGCTCGAGCTTCTTGTGCAGCATCTCGATCTCGCCCTTGGCGAAGGATTTGCCCTGCTCGAGGGCCTGCTTGCCGAGCTGGTCGCCGAGCTGGCGCTGGACCTGCAGCGCCTTCTGGAGGCTCTCGACCTCCGACGCGAGCTTGTCCTTGTCCTGCGTCAGGAGCTCGGACTTGTCCTTCTGCGAGTTGAAGTCCTTGATGAGCTTGTCGAGCTCGCCGCGCGACGCCTTGACGAGCTTCTCGCGGTCCTCCTCGGAGAGGAGGCTCGTCTTGCTGCCGAGGATGTGCTCGACGGCGTCGTGGATGAGCTTGTTGATCATCTGCTCATCCAGGACTTTGACGCGGTGGATGCCCTTCTTGGCGAGCTCCTGGAGCGTCGTCTTGGACGCGCTCTGCTCGATTACCTTGCGTACATCGAACGGCTGGTCGGGCATCTCAAACGCTCCTGTTGCCCCGCCGAGGGGGCTTCCCGGACCCGCGGGGCGAGTCGATTATACCACGACCCCCCCTCGTGTAAAGCAACAACGGCCCGCTGGGAGCGCGTCGGAATAAGGCCGACGCGCTCGTTCTCCGTTCGATCGTTCGACCGTTCCACCGTTCGAACGGTCCAACGGCGAACGGTGAACGGTGCAGCGGCCTAGGCGGGGCTGCCGTTGCCGGTGCGAAAGCGTTCCATCCTCCAGACGGCGTGGCGGGGGACGCGCGCGCGCATGACGACGAGGTCGTCCTCGAACTCCTGGCGCACGATGACCGAGTGGCGGGCCAGCTCGGAGAGGATCTTCCCCTCGGCCGCCGGGATGCGCAGGTCCATCTCGACCAGCCGCTCCGCCAGGATCTGCGCGACCCGGCGGTCGAGCGCGTCGATCCCCGCGCCGGTCTTCGCGGAGATGCAGACGCAGCCCGGATGGCGGTTCTCGAGGATCGAGAACTCGACCGAATCCCGCAGCCGGTCGGTCTTGTTGAGGACGAGGAGCGCGGGCTTGTCGGCGCACTCCAGCTCCTTGAGCACCTCGTTCACCGCGGCGACCTGCTCGTCCGCCTCCGGGTGGCTGGCGTCGACGACGTGGAGGAGGAGATCGGCCTGCGCGACCTCCTCGAGCGTGGCGTGGAAGCTCGCGACGAGGGCGTGCGGAAGCTTGCGGATGAATCCGACCGTGTCGGAGAGCAGCGCGCTGCCGCCCGACCGGAGCTTCCAGAGCCGCGTGCGCGTGTCGAGCGTCGAGAAGAGCCGGTCCTCGACGAGCACGCCGGCCGACGTCAGGGCGTTCATGAGCGTCGACTTGCCGGCGTTGGTGTAGCCGACGAGGCTCACGCAGTAGTTCTCGACCACCCGCGCGGCGACCTCGCGGCGCTTGCGCTGCTCGATGTCGCGGATCTCGCGGCGGAGGTTCGTGATGCGGCGCCGGGCGTGGCGCTTGTCCTCCTCGAGCTGCTTCTCGCCCGGGCCGCGCATGCCGATGCCGAGCCCGGTGCCGCCCGCCTGCTGCTCCGTCGTCAGGTGCAGGCCCCACGAGCGCAGGCGGGGCTGCGCGTACTCGAGCTGCGCGAGCTCGACCTGCAGCTTCGCCTGCTGCGTGCGCGCGTGCGTCGCGAAGATGTCGAGGATCAGCTCCGTGCGGTCGATCACCCGGCGCTTCAGCTCGCGCTCGAGGTTGCGCACCTGCGCCGGCGAGAGGTCGTCGTCGAAGACGACGACGTCCGCCTTGTTCTCGTGCACGAGGCGTGACAGCTCCGTGACCTTCCCGCTCCCGATGTAGTACTGCGGGCTCGGGCGCTCGCGCCGCTGGACGAGGGTGCCGGCGATGGCGACGCGCGCGCTCTCGGCGAGGCTGGACAGCTCTTCGAAGGCGTCGGCGTCGCGGCCGTCCTGCCGGTCGAGGGTGCCGACGAGGATGGCGCGTTCCATCGAGACGGTCGCGTGCGAGCTCTTCAAACCGGGATCGCTTCCTCCGAAGGGGCCGCCGCCCATTATAGCCGTTTCCCCCATCCTCTCTCATCTTTCCTCTTCCGCGGGCGCGAAGTATACTGTCGCCGCGGGATGGACTTCTCGACGTTCGCCGGAGGGATCAAGCCGCCGAAGGGCCCCGGGGCGGTCTACGTCTTCGTCGGCCCGGAGGCGTATCTGCGCGCCCAGGGTGTGGAGCTGCTGAAGGAGGCGGCGCCCGAGCTCGCCGCGAACTGCGTCCGCCTGATCGCGTCGGACGTCGAGTGGCCCGGGCTGGCGGGCGAGCTCTACACGCCCCCGTTCCTGGGCGGGCGCAAGCTGGTGGTGCTCGTGGACGAGGCGAACTTCGTGCACAACCACGCGAAGGAGCTGAAGGAGTACGCGGCGTCGCCGTCGCCGTCGGCCGTGCTGGCGGCGCAGGTGGCGTCGGAGAAGCTCGCGGGGTTCGCCGAGCCCGTGAAGGTGGTCGAGTGCCGGCCGCTGCGCCCGGCCGACCGCGTGCGATGGGTGCAGTCGGAGTTCCAGCGGAGCGGAAAGCCGATCGACCGCGCGGGGGCCGAAGCGCTCTGCCGGCGCGGTGGCGAGGACCTCGCGTCGCTGGCCGGCCACGTCGCGAATGTCGTGCTCTACGTCGGGCACCGCCCGCGGGCGACGCTCGAGGACGTCGAGCGGATGGTGACGGGCCGGCCGGAGCGGGAGGTGTACGAGCTGGCGCTGGCCGCGGCCCGGAAGCGGCCGCGCGAGGCGGTGGAGATCGCGCACACGCTGATGTCGGACGGCGAGGCCGCGCAGGTGCTGCTGTGGCGGCTCGCGTGGCAGTACCGGAAGCTCGTCGAGGCGAAGAAGCTCATCCACGCGGGGCGGCGGCGGTTCGAGGTGACGTCGCTCCTGCAGATCACGTACTTCCCGGACGAGTTCCTCGGGCTGGTCGACGCGCACACGCTCGACGAGCTGCTGGCGAAGCACGGGGAGATCCTGGGGGCGGACGTGGCGCTGAAAACGAGCGGCGGGCAGGAACTGGCGATCCTGGAGACGCTGGTGCTGCGGCTGGCCGCGTAGGAGGGACGCATGGTCGAATTCTGCACGTCGTGCGGCACGAGCCTTCCGAAAGGGGACCTCACGATCAAGAAGGGGAAGCTCTTCACGAGCGGCGACTACACGTGCCCGAGCTGCCGCAAGCTGGCGAACCCGAACGCGGAGCCGCACGCGCACGAGGTCGAGCCGGAGGGGGACAAGGACATCGTGATCAAGAAGGGCAAGGCGTCGAAGGAGTAGGCATGAACAAGCCCGTTCGAGGCACGACGCGGCGGGGAACGGCGCCCGGGCGCGCCACGTCCCGGACCGCGAAGCCCGCGCGCGCGACGGGCCGGGCGACGGCCGCGCGTCCCGGGGCGCCGGGAAAGAACAACAACGCGCTCGTCATCGGCGCGGTCGTCGGCGTGATTGCCGTCGGCGCGCTCGGCTTCCTCATGATGCGCGGGGAGGAGAAGGAGCCGGTGAAGAAGCCGGCGGCCGAGGCGCCGAAGGAGAAGCCGCTCGACGTGCGCGAGCTGGTGGCGGCCGGCATGCGCTCGTGCGAAGAGGGGTACGACATCATCCAGTCGTGCAGGCCGCAGATGGAGAAGCAGCAGCTGAGCGACGCGGAGAGGGTGTCGCTCAAGGCGAAGCTGCAGGACGGCACGAAGAAGATCAGCGCCGGGATGGGGATGATCTCGGAGGCGACCGAGAAGTCGGGCTCGCCGCAGGGCGCGCCGAGGCCGGAGTGGGGCTCCGCGAAGAAGTTCGCGAACAACTTTCTCCAGAACCTGGGCCAATAGGGGGTGTCGATGAGAACGCTAGTAGCGGCGGCGGTGCTGTGCGCGGCCGCGCCGGCGTCCGCGCAGGACGCGGCGCAGGCGCACCCGTGGATGAAGGAGAAGCCCGGCGCGTGGTACCGCATGAAGACGTCGATGCAGGGGATGGAGATGTACATGGACACCGGCCTCAAGGAGACGGGGGCCGACTTCTACATCCTCGTCATGCAGACGCACATGATGGGCAACGCGCAGCCGGCGACGGAGTCGAGGATCGAGATCAAGGCGGCCGAGGCGCAGAAGCCGGTCGGCGAGGAGGAGGTCGAGGTCGACGGCACGAAGCACGCCTGCGACATCTACGAGATCCAGGGGGCCAGGTCGTGGGTCGTCAGGGACGGCAAGTTCAAGGGGCAGGTGCTGAGGATGGAGACGGCCAACATGAAGATGGCCGTCAAGAAGCTCGGGGAGGAGACGGTCAGGGTGAAGGACCGCGAGTTCGCGTGCATCGTCGTCGACTCCGAGGCGGAGGCCGCCGGGCAGAAGAACGCGACTAAAATGTGGTTCGCGGCGTACGCGATGGGGACCGTGAAGATGGAGACGTCCGCGTCGAAGATGGAGCTCGTCGACTTCGGCGACGACTGGTCGAAGCGGCCGGCGGTGCCGGCCGGGGAGGCCAAGCCGGACCCGAAGCCGGATCCCAAGCCGGATCCGGCGCCGGCGGACGACGCGAAGGCGAAGGCGAAGGCGGCGAAGCTGATCGACGAGGCGAACGCGCTGGTGAAGGACGCGACGCCGATGTTCAAGGACGTCGCGGCCGGGATGGACCCGCTGCCGGCGGGGACCACGCAGCTGAAGGAGCTGCTGAAGACGGCGGAGACGTGCGAGAAGAAGCTGTATGACGCCCAGCTGAAGTACGAGCTGGCGAAGAGGGACGCGGAGGACCCGAAGAAGATCGGCGACCGCATCAAGTCGATCGACCGGCTCCTCGGGAAGATGCAGGGGTACATCCAGACGATCAAGGGCAAGCTGAAGTAGGCCGGCCGGAGGAGGGGAGGGAGCGCGCATGAAGATCTTTCTCGACACGGCGAACGTCGGCGAGATCAAGGAGGCGATGAAGCTCGGCTTCCTGGACGGGGTCACGACGAACCCGACGCTCATCGCGAAGGAGAAGCGGAAGTTCGACGACGCGATCCGCGAGATCTGCGAGGTGTGCCCGGGGCCGGTGAGCGCGGAGTGCGTCACGGAGAAGTTCGACGACCTGATGCCCGAGGCGCGGCGGCTCGCGAAGCTGGCGCCGAACGTGGTGGTGAAGATCCCCCTGACGCGCGAAGGGCTCAAGGCGGTGCGCGCGTGCAGCATGGAGGACATCAAGATCAACGTGACGCTCTGCTTCAGCGCCAACCAGGCGCTCTTCGCGGCGAAGGCGGGGGCGAGCTACATCAGCCCGTTCATCGGCCGGCTCGACGACGCCGGGCACGACGGGATGCAGGTCATCCGCGACATCTGCCTGATCTACCGCAACTTCGCCTACCGGACCGAGGTGCTGACGGCGAGCATCCGGCACCCGCTGCACGTGCTCGACGCGGCGAAGGCGGGGTCGCACGTCGCGACGATGCCGTTCGCGGTGTTCGACAAGCTGATCACGCACCCGCTGACGGACATCGGTCTGGTGAAGTTCCTGGAGGACTACCGGCGAATCCCGAAGTAGTTTTCGTCCGGTATAATGAGGACAGCGGAGGCCCCATGGCGAAGAACTGCATCAACCACGCGAACGCGCCGGCGATCACGATGTGCACGCAGTGCCACAAGCCGATCTGCCAGTCGTGCACGATGGTGACGCCCAAGGGGCGGTTCTGCTCGTCCGAGTGCTCGATCCTGCACAAGGAAATCACGACGAAGCTGGGCGACGTCCGCGGCGGGAAGAAGGGGGGCGGCGCGCTCAAGGTCATCTTCGTGATCCTGGTGATCGTGGCGGCGGCGTTCCTCGTCCACTTCGCGGCCCACGGCAAGCCGGCGGACCACATCCTCAAGAAAGTCGACGTGATCGGCCGATTCATAGATAAGACGCCGTAAGCGCCGATCTGAGAGAGGGGACCGCCGTGAAGAGACTCCTTCCGCTCCTGCTCTGCCTTTCCGCCGCCTGCTCCGTGCCGGAGGCGGCGCCCGCGCGCGAGTGGTCGGCCGCCCGGGCGGACGCGGAGTTCCTGCTCGGCAGCTTCAGCGGCGCGGCGCATCTCTACGAGCAGGCTCTGGCGGGGGCGCCCGAGGCGCGGCGGGCGGAGGTGCTGGCGCAGATCGGGAAGTGCCGTCTGGGCGCGGGCGACCCGGAGGGGGCGATCCGCGCGTTCGGCGAGGCGCTGGCGGCCGGGCCCGCGGCGGAGCTTCGCGCGGAGATCCACTACCGCCGGGCGGCGGCGCACAACTCGCGCTGGGAGCCGGTGGAGGCGCTGGCGGACCTGGGGCGCGCGCGCGAGGCGTGCGCGGGAGCGGTGAAGGCGGAGGAGTTCGCGTACCGGCTCGCGGTGACGACCCTGCGCGCCGGCGACTGGAAGGGCGGGCGCGCGCTGCTGGGCGAGGTCGCGTCGCGCTGGCCGCGGTCGCGCGAGGCGGCGGACGCGAAGGACCGGCTCGCGCTCGACGCGTTCCGGATCCAGGTCGCGCGGGTGCGCCAGCCGAAGGGCGACACGACGCCCTCCGCGGCGGGCGACCACCTCGTGCTGGTGGGACGCTTCACGCGGTTTCCGGAGGCGGTGCGCGAGATGGAGCGGATGCGGCGGGCCGGGCAGCCGGACGCGTTCGTCATCCCGTAGAGGCGCCGTTGCACCGTTCGCCGTTCGACGTTGGACCGTTCGGATGTCGCGTTCGAACGGAGAACGAGCGCGTCAGCCTCTGCTCCGACGCGCTCCCAGGGGCAGTCGCACTGTCGTCGACCGTCCGCTGCGACGACGTGATGCGTGAAACCCGGCGCACGGAGTGCGCCGCCGCTAGCGCGCGGCTCCCAGCTTCGATTCGATGAGGCGGAGCCGCTCGACTTCGAGAGCGATCTGGTCGCGGATCGCGCGGCGCGCGTCGATGACAATGTAGGGCGGGCGCGGCGCGAGCTCGGCGTCCTGCGCCTCGTACGACTTGATGCGGTCGTGCGAGGCGGTGCGGAGGTGGGCGAGCGTCTGGCGGTCGGCGTGGTCGAGCACGGCTTCGCGCCAGTCCTGGATGTGGAGGTAGATGTCCGGGTACTTGGCGCGCATCTGCCTGTCGTCCTCCGCCGTGATGCGGTAGCGCTGCAGCGTCTGCTGCACCTGCTCCTCGCGCGACGGGTCGGCGGTCTCTTCGCGCCGGGGGCCGCAGCCGGCGGCGAGGAGGGCGAGAGCGACGAGGGCGCCCGCCCTTCGCCGTGCCATCCGTGCGCGCACCGCTGGAAAGGCTTCGGGGGGCAGGCGATTCACGTCGCAAGCCTAGCCGCGGCCGGTCTAGAATGTCAACGAATGGAGGCGCTGGGTAGTGTCCTAATTTCAATCGCGCCGGTGGGCTTCCGTCGAGCCATGTCAAACCCTAGCGCTGTAGCACTAGGCGTCTGGCTTGCGAATTGACAATTCCCTTACAGATTACCTTTGGCGCGGTTGTGGGTAGTGCAGAGCATTTGGCAGTTCTTGGCCGAGCTTTCGCCGCCCCTGCTCCACGCGGAGACGTGGTCGGCATCCATCTCGTCGAGCTTGTAGATTCTGCCCTTGTTGGCGTTCTCGCCGACCGCGCACAGCGGGCAGTTGGATTTGCCCTTGGCCTGCGCATCCTGCGTCTGCTTGTTGTAACTCGAGGTAGGCTTCGACCTCCTTCTGGATGTCCACGTACTGGGTGTGGAACTCGTCCTGCTTGCTCGCCTTGGCGGCGTGCAGGCTTCGATTCAGCGAGTTGCGATTCATGTCTCGCGCGTTCTTGGCCACAGTCAATGGGCCTCCTCGTCGTTTGCCAGGATTCGCGCGATCTCCTCCAACAGCCATCCCACAGCGTCCGCTCCCGTGTGGTACGCCGAAATGTTCTGTGGGCTCCGGCTCCTGTTTCTCTTGACGCCGGTCTCTGGATCGACGTCCAGCCCCACCAGCGAGGTCGTATAGCCGATTTGTTTCAAGCCGTCAATCAGCCGCTCCAGCGGCCGAATCAGGTCGTCCGTGGGGACCACCTCCACGACGATGGTCCGGCGCTCGCGCAGCGCCTCGGCTGCAAGGGCACGGCCGACCCGCACGTACCACTCGCCGATGTTGGCGGGAATTGTTTTGTCCTCCTGGGTGATCGCGTTGTAGACGTCGCCTGGGTCAATGGCGACGTGGCTCGTGAGGTGCTCGCGCCTGTACGTGGTCTTGCCGCAAGCAATAGCTCCGGCAAGCAAGACGGCCGTGGGCTTGTCGCCCTCAGATGGGCGGGAGGCGTCGGTCAGGAACCGCCGGTGGAACTCCGAGTCGATGGGAGTCATAGGGGCGTTGACCTGCCCGAACCACGTCCGTCGCGGGTACATCCGGCTCTCCAGGGTCGGGCTCGTCATGTTCAATATCCCGATGATACTGGCTGAAAACAGCTTCGAGAAGCCAAACTCACAAGAGGAGTTCCCTTTACGGCCTGCGTGGTCGCGCAGTTTGCGGAGAAGGACCTGCCGGCGGGATGGCGGATCGAGCGCGAGGCGGCGATGCCGCGCGAGCAGATCGCCGCCCTCGAGAGGAAGTTCGGCGTCGGCATCGAATCGGTCTCCAACCAGTGGCTGTCGATCCACGGGCTCGCGGCGCAGGTGAACCGCGTGCGCTGCGCCACGGCGGAGGATGCGCGCAAGATCGCCGGGAAGCTGAACCGCGGCGCGGCCCGCGAGCGCGACGCCTTCGAGTTCCGCGGCGGCGAGGAGCCCGTGCTGAGAAAGGTGCGGGCCCAGCTCGGGCTCGCGCGGACGGAAGGGGCGGTCTACGAGGTCTCCCTGCGCGTGGCGGGGCTGCCGGCGCGGCAGGTCGCGGGGTGGGTGTTCGGCAGGGAGGGGCACGTCTGGACGGAGGTGCACGTCGGAGGGGAGGGGTGGCTGCCGGTCGACGCGACGTGCCCGTGGACCGGCGTGTCGGACGACTACGTCGGGTGGTTTGAGACGTCCGACGGCGAGATGCCGATCGTGTACGTGCGCCTTCCGGACGTGAAGCGCAAGTAGTAGACTCCCGCCAGCCTCCTTCGCCGTCCCAGGCAGGCAAGGGGGTGGAAAGGCTACGGAGGACAAGTGCCGCCGACCCCGCTGATGGAGCAGTACGCGGCCATCAAGCGCCAGCACGCCGGCGAGATCCTTCTCTTCCGCCTCGGCGACTTCTACGAGATGTTCTACGAGGACGCGAAGACGGCCTCGAAGGTGCTCGGCATCGTCCTCACGAGCCGCTCGAAGGGGGAGGACCGCGTTCCGATGGCGGGCATCCCGCACCACTCCTCGCAGTCGTACATCGGGCGGCTTCTCAAGGCGGGCCACCGCGTGGCGGTCTGCGAGCAGATGCAGGACCCGGAGGAGGCGGACGGGATCGTCGAGCGCGCGGTCGTGCGCGTCATCACGCCCGGCACGCTTGTCGAGGAGCCGATCCTCGACGAGAAGCGGAACAACTACCTCGCCGCGGTCGCCGATGGCGGGCTCGCGTGGGTCGACACGTCGACCGGCCGCTTCCTGCTCGAGGACACGCCGCACGTGCTCGACGAGCTCGCGCGCATCGCGCCGGCCGAGACGCTCGTCGCGGGCGAGCGCGACGTCGAGCGCATCCGCGCGGCGACGGGCGGGATCGCGACGGTCCGGCACGAGTGGGCGTTCGAGCCGGGCGCGGCGCGGAAGGACCTCGCGGCGCACTTCGGCGTCGCGAACCTCGCGGGGTTCGGCTGCGAGGAGCTCGGGCCGGCGGTCGGCGCGGCGGGCGCCATCCTCGCGTACGTGAAGGAGACGCAGCGCGGGCCGCTCCGGCACATCGTGCGGCTCGAGAGGCATCAGGCGGCCGGACGCCTCTTCCTCGACCGCCAGACGCAGTCGGCGCTGGAGCTGACGGAGACGCAGCGGACCGGCGAGCGCGTCGGCTCGCTGCTGTGGGTGCTCGACCGCACGGCGACCGCGATGGGGGCGCGGCTCCTGCGCGAGTGGGTGACGGCGCCGCTGGCGGACGCCGCGTCGATCCGGGCGCGCCAGGACCAGGTGGCGGCGCTGGTCGACGACCGGTTCAAGCGCCAGGACGTGCAGGCGGCGCTCAAGCCGATCTGCGACATCGAGCGTGTGCTCGCGCGCGTCGGGGCGGGGCGCGCGCATCCGCGCGACCTTGTCGGCCTGCGCGGGTCGGTCGCGGCGCTGCCGGCGCTGGCGAAGGCGTCGGGCCGGGCGATGGGTGACCACGCGGCGCTCGCGGAGTACCTTCAGCGCGCTGTGGTCGACGAGCCGCCGCATCTCCTGACGGACGGAGGCATCATCAGGCGCGGCTTCGACGAGGAGCTCGACCGGCTGCGCTCGATCTCGACCGACGGGAAGAGCTGGCTCGCGTCGTTCGAGAAGCGCGAGGCCGAGCGGACCGGGATCGGCTCGCTCAAGGTCGGCTACCAGCGGGTGTTCGGCTACTTCATCGAGATCACGAACGTCCACCGCGAGAAGGTGCCGGCCGACTACGTGCGCAAGCAGACGCTCAAGAACGCCGAGCGGTACATCACGCCGGAGCTGAAGGACTACGAGACGCAGGTGCTGAACGCGGACGAGCGCGCGAGGAAGCTCGAAGGGGAGATCTTCAAGCGCGTGCGCGACCGGGTGGCGCAGGAGATCCCGGGCCTGCAGGAGACGGCCCGCGCGGTGGCGGAGGTCGACGCGCTGGCGTCGCTGGCGCAGGTCGCGGAGGAGCACGACTACGTGCGGCCGGCCGTCGACGAGTCGCCCGTGCTCGAGGCGCGCGACGCGCGGCACCCCGTGCTCGAGCGAGTGATGCCGGAGAAGTTTGTGCCGAACGACGTGGTCGTGGGCGGGGATCAGAGAGTGCTCCTCATCACGGGGCCGAACATGGCGGGGAAGTCGACGTACATCCGGCAGGCGGCGCTGGTGGCGCTTCTGGCGCAGATGGGGAGCTGGGTGCCGGCGAAGAGCGCGCGAGTGGGTCTGGTCGACCGCATCTTCACGCGCGTGGGGGCGTCGGACGAGCTGACGCGAGGGGCGTCGACGTTCATGGTCGAGATGAACGAGACGGCGAACATCCTGAACCACGCGACGCCGCGGAGCCTCGTGATCCTCGACGAGATCGGGCGCGGCACGAGCACGTTCGACGGGCTGTCGATCGCGTGGGCGGTGACGGAGCACCTGCACGACCGGATCGGGGCGCGCACGCTCTTCGCGACGCACTACCACGAGCTGACGGAGCTCGGGCGCGTGCTGCCGGGCGTCCGCAACCTGCACGTCGACGTGAAGGAGTGGGGCGAGAGCGTGGTGTTCCTGCACCGGATCGTGGAGGGGCCGACGGACAAGAGCTACGGCATCCACGTGGCGCGGCTGGCGGGGATTCCGCGCGAGGTCGTCGAGCGGGCGAAGGTGATCCTCGCGGGGCTCGAGGCGCTGACGGTGGACGACAAGGAGCGCCCGCGGATGGCGAAGAAGCCGAAGGCGGGCGACATGGAGCAGCTGTCGCTGTTCGCCGACATGGTGAGGGCGCGGCCATCGGAGCGGCCGGCGATTCTCGGGGAGCTCGCGAAGCTCGACGTGAACTCGATGACGCCGCTCGAAGCGCTGGCGAAGCTCGCGGAGATCGTGGCGAAAGCCCGGGGACAGAATCCCGAATCCAGGATCCAGTAGCCGGGGGATTCCATCCGCGGTGTACGAACGCACCTCCGCCCGGTGACTCATGTATGGGTGCGCCTTGGGGGGGCTTATGCGTTGGATCGGGATTGTGATCGCGCTGGCGTTCATCGGCGCCGCCTGGGATCTCGACGTCGGGCTCGACCCCGGCCGGCCGTACGACTTCATCAAGACGCCGAAGGAGCCGGTGCCGACCGGCGGCCGCGCCGGCAAGGACACCGAGTCGCAGGCGGGATCGGACAAGAAGCCCGAGCCCGGCAAGCCGGGCAAGCCCGGCGAGACCGTCGCCGAGGACACCGAAAAGAAAAAGAAGAAGGAGCCGCCCCCCGCGCCGCCGTCGGGGCTCCCGGGCGTCTCCGCGCCGACCACCATCGACTGGACGCAGCACCTCCCGTGGCAGCCGAAGGACGACATGGTCGAGTGGAAGGACCCGATGAAGACGGGCGGCGGCGGCGCGCCCACGCCCACCGGCCCCCAGCCGGCCGACGCCCCCAAGCCGGGCGCCGAGCCGTGGGACATCAAGGGCTACCCGCCGAAGGTCTCCAACGACATGTACGTCTACTGCGCCACGCGCTTCATGCAGGTCATGCTCCACAAGCCGCAGGTGTGCGAGTGGGAGCTCACGCAGTTTCTCATCGACATGGACTATCCCGCCTACTACGCGGCGACGGCGTGCAAGACCGACGCGAGCCTCCAGGCGATGGGGAACGCGGTCATCCAGGGCGTCGGCCCGATGGTCAAGACGCCCCCGAACAAGCCGGACAGCGAGCTCAAGCAGAAAGTCTACATGGACCTGATCCTGAAGTACCCGTACGACTCGGGCTTCGGGAGCTTCACCCTGTCGCGGCCGACGGGCGAGACGCTGCCGGTGCTCCTCCACATCCTCGAGAAGGAAAGGCACCCCGTCCTGCTGCGCAACGCCGTCTTCATCCTGCGCTGCTTCAACAACAACGAGATCGTCGAGCCGCTGTACAAGCAGCTCACCCTGACGAAGGACGCGGTCATCCGCACGCGCGCGCTGATCGCGCTCGCGCGCTGGGGCAACCCGGGCGTCGCCAAGTGGTGCGGCCAGCGCCTCAAGGGGGGCGACTCGTTCCGCACGCTCTGCGTCTGGGCGGTCGGCCGCACGGCGCTCGCGGTGCCGGTCGACCCCGAGACGGTGAAGAACGTGCTCGCGGCCGCGCAGGAGGTCGATGCCCACGGCGAGTTCCTGCTTTCGGCGGTGCCGGCGCTCGGCCAGATCGGCCGCACGGCGGATGACGAAACGAAGAAGAAGATCGAATCGACGTTGCTCGCGCTGCAGAGGATCGTCGGGGGGATCAAGAACCCGAACTCGCAGGGCGGGACCGGACCGGGCATGGTGGCCAACCCCGACCCCGTCGGCGTACGCGCGAAGATCATCGACGAGAAGATCCGGATCTCGCTGGCGCTGCTGGGCCGCGACGCGGACGTGCGCTGGATGGACAACGCGCGCGCGAACCTGCATCTGCAGAACCAGGCGTTCTTCGACGAGGCAAGCGACCTGATCCGGAAGGGGAAGTAGCGCTGCAGAGACTCCCCGAATCGGGATCTTCCCGTGGCGCGAAGCCTTCCGCCGAAGGCGGCTTAGAAATTCGCTGGCCGCCAGCCCCTTTGGCGGCGGCCGGGGAATTTCTACGTCAGTCCTTCTTGATCCCGAGTCGCTCCTTGAGCTCGACCGGCAGGTCGAGTTTCGCGGCGCCGTGCTCGGACAAGTTGAGCGTCAGCTTGAGCTCGTACTTTTTCTCGTCGGGCCGCTGCTCGGGATCCTTCTGGTACGAGAGTTTGACCGACGCGTGCTCGGCGACTCGGGCGACGAGCCCGTCGGACTTGCGGACGTAGATCTGGGCGCCGCTACGAACCGACGACCAGAGGATCTTGTCCGGCTTGTCGAGCGTCCCGCGCTTCCCCGCCTTCTCGATCTGCTCGTCGAGCTCCTTGCGGGCCCTCTCCTCGCGGAACGAGAGATAGAAGACGCGGCAGGGGATCGTCCCCTCGACGTCGACGTCGTCGCCGCGCGAGACCTTCGACGCCTCCGCCAGCAGCTCCAGCGCCATGCGGTGCGGGGCGCGCGCCTCCTCGAGCGTCTTCATCATGTCGGCGACGTCCTTCTGCTGGTTCTCCGTCGCCTCACCGATGCGCTCCTGCGGGGTCTTCCAGAGCCCCTCCGGCCCCTTGACGAGCATGGTCTCCTGGTGGCGCGCCGACTGGAACTTGTCGATGCGCGACACGAGCAGCTGGCTGGGGAACCACTCGCCCGACCGCTCGAAGCGGCCGGCGACCTTGAACGCGTAGGAGGCGGCGCCGGTCTTCTCGGCGGCCGCCTTCGCCTCGTCGAGCGCCGCGGGCTGCCGGAGGAGCGCGGCGAGGAGGAGCAGGTGCATCACTCCCATTGTACGCCGAACCGCGCGCCGCCGGATGCGTCTCATGGACATGCTCATCGCGCTCGCCGCCGCGTTCGCGCTCTCGCAGGACGACCCGTGGAAGGGGCACGAGGAGTGCCGCGCACAGCTCGAGGACGTCCTCCTCAACGCGAACCGTTCGCCGGCCCTTTCCGCCGACGGATTCGATCCGTTCGACGGCTCGTCGGTGGACAAGCACCTGCCGCTGGCGAAGAAGATCGCGGCGGACGCCTGCCGGGGCGCGGCGATCGAGCTGCTGATCTCGAAGCTGACGGACGTCACCGGGCACCAGGGGGGCGGATCGGACTTCATCACGAGGATCGTCGTGTGCCGGCAGGCGGACGCGATGCTGCGGGTGATCACCGGCCAGTGGATGGCGGCCGGCGAGAGGCGCGAGATCCACCAGACGCGCTGGCGCGAGTGGTGGAAGGCGAACCGCGAGCGCAGGCCGGAAGAGGGGTGGGGCGGGCTCGCCTGGGACGAGCGCATCGAGGCGGAGTGGCTCGTGACGTGCTGGTCGGAGTTCGCGTGGGAGCGGGCCTGGGGCCGACCTGATCCTGCGCGAGATCACCGGGCACGCCCCGCCGGAGGGGGGCGCCGACGCGAACCAGAAGGCGTGGATCGCCTGGTGGACCGCGCAGCAGAAAAAATAGCCGCTACTCATCCCTCAAGGCGACGATCGGGTCGACCGAAGCGGCCTTGATGGCCGGGAACGTGCCGAAGGCGATGCCGGTGGCGGCGGCGACGACGAACGCGAGCACGACCGCGACCGGCGAGACGACGGTCGGCCAGCCGGCCGCGAGCTGGATGACGCGCGAGCCCCCCGCGCCGAGGGCGACGCCCGCGAGGCCGCCGAGGAGGGAGAGCACGAGGCTCTCCATCAGGAACTGGCGGCGGATGTCGCGCCGGAGCGCCCCGAGCGCGCGCCGCGTGCCGATCTCCTTCCGGCGCTCGGCGACGTTCGCGAGCATGATGTTCATGATGCCGATTCCGCCGACGAGCAGCGACAGCGCCGCGATCGACGCCATCACGATCGTGAACGTGCGCTGCGTCTTCTGGCTCTGGCGCAGCAGCTCCAGCGGGACGACCACCTCGAAGTCGTTGAGCGGGTGATTGCGCTCCAGCGCGCGCTTGAGCGTGCGGCCGACCGGCACGATCGCGTCCTCGCTCTTCACGCGGAGGATGGCCTCGTCGACCTCGACCGAGATCGCCTCCCACGTGCCCTGGGACTCCTTCACCGACGTCGCGCCGAAGACCGCCATGACGGTGGTGTAGGGGACGTAGATCTGGTTGTTGAGGTTGGCGAGCTGGATGGCGCCCGACGACTTGATCGCCTTGTCCTCCATGACGCCGACGACGCGGAAGTAGTCTTCGCCGACCTTCACGTGCTCCCCCTGCCACGACGTGTAGCGGAAGAGCTTGCGGCGCGCGTCCGCGCCGAGCACGCAGACGCTCCGGCGGTCGCGCTCGTCGAGCGCGCAGAGGAAGCGCCCCATGTCGGCGCGGTAGCCGAGCACGTCCGCGAGCTCGGGCGTCGTGCCGACGACGCGGATGTCGGTCTTGATGTCCTTCGACCAGACGTCCTTGCGGACCTCGCGCACGGGGACGATCTCGGCGATCTCCGGCGAGAGCTCGCGCATGTGCTTGAGCTCGTCTCGCTTCACGCCGTACTGGAAGACCCAGTTCTGGTTCGCCTGCTCCTCCTTCTTGCGCTCGACGATCACCGGCTTGACGCTGCGGATCCGCACGTTGTTGACGCCCATGACGCGGATCTGCTGGAGCGTCTCGAGCCGCGCGCCTTCGCTGATCGAGAGCATGGCGATGACGGCGGCGACGCCGATCACGATGCCGAGCGCCGTGAGGACGGCGCGGAACTTCTGGAGCGAGAGGCTCCGCAGCGCCAGCCGGGCCGTCTCGAGGAGCGTCATGGGGAGACCGCCGTGCTTTCGAAGCTCGCGCAGAGCCCGCAGAGCCCGCTGAGATTGCCGAGAAGGGGTTGGTTCTCGGGCATGCCCGCCCGCTCTTCCGTTCCTTTCCGTGTCATTCCGTGGTTTCCGTGTTTCCGTGGTGAACCCGCCGGGGATGCCGCACGCCCACGATCCTGTCTCATGACGCGAGCGCTCCGTCGCGGATGAGGACGCGCCGGTCGGTGCGGGCGCCGAGCTCCGGGTTGTGCGTGACCATGATGACCGTGCGCCCCTTGCGGTGGAGGTCGTCGATCATGCCGGAGATGACCGCCGACGTGGCGGTGTCGAGATTGCCGGTCGGCTCGTCCGCGAGCAGGACGACGGGGTCGTTCACGAGCGAGCGCGCGATCGCCACGCGCTGCATCTCGCCGCCCGACAGCTCGTTGGGGCGGTGCTTCTTCCGGTGGCCGAGCCCGACCTGATCGACGAGCGCCTCGGCGCGCCGGCGGCGCTCGG
>Ga0187892_10003393_pt1 | contig 29246 bp, 29 predicted proteins | sample MA1701073metaG_FD_139345 | JGI IMG/M metagenome (GOLD analysis project Ga0187892, IMG submission 139345) | Bio-ooze microbial communities from a basaltic lava cave in the Kipuka Kanohina Cave System on the Island of Hawaii, USA - MA170107-3 metaG ... | reverse complement strand
TCCGCGTCGGGCTCAACTTCGGCAACTTCCTCCTCACGAAGCGCCCGCCGCCCGGCGGCGAGCCCGGCGGCATTGCGCCCGACCTCGGCCGCGAGATCGCCCGCCGCGCGGGCCTCGCGGTCGCGTTCGTCCACTATGACCAGGCCGGCAAGCTCGCCGACGGCGGCAAGGCGGGCGCGTGGGACGTAGCCTTCCTCGCGAACGAGCCGGTGCGCGCAGCCGAGATCGACTTCTCGCCCGCCTACCTCGAGATCGAGACGAGCTACCTCGTCCCGGCCGGCTCGCCGATCCGCACGATCGCCGAGGTCGACCGCGCCGGTGTGCGCATCGCGATCGCCGACCGCGCCGCTTACGACCTGTACCTGAGCCGGTCGCTCAAGCACGCGACGCTCGTGCGCGCCGAAGGGATCGAAGGCTCGTACCAGCTCTGGGTGAAGGAGAAGCTCGACGCTCTCGCCGGCCTCAAGCCGCGGCTCGTCGCCGACGCCGAGAAGCATCCCGGCTCGCGCGTCCTCGACGGCAGCTTCTCCGCCGTCCAGCAGTCGGTCGGCACGCCGAAGGGGCGTAACGCCGCCGCGCAGTACCTGCGCGAGTTCGTCGCCGACGCCAAGGCTTCGGGGCTCGTCGCCAGGGTGATCGCCGCGAACGGCGTGCGCGGCGTCGCGGTCGCGCCCTAGCGGCGCCGCGCGCGGCGCAACGCCCGGTGACGCCCCTCCCCGCGGGCATCCGGTCGCGCTTCGCGGCCGGCGTGAACGGCCTGCGGCTGCACTTCCTCGAGGCCGGCTTCGAGCACCGCGGCCGGCCCTGCCTTCTCCTCCTGCACGGCTTCCCCGAGCTCGCCTACAGCTGGCGGAAGGTCATGCTGCCGCTCGCCGCCGCCGGCTACCACGTCGTCGCGCCTGACCAGCGCGGTTACGGCCTCACCACCGGCTGGGACGGCGCCTACGACGGCGACGTCGGCTCGTTCCGGTTCCTGAACCTCGTGCGCGACACGATCGGCCTCGTCCACGCGCTCGGCCACCCGCGCGTGGCCGGCCTGGTCGGCCACGATTTCGGGTCGCCGCTCGCGGCGTGGTGCGCCGTGGTCCGCCCCGACGTCTTCCCCGCGGTCGCGCTGATGAGCGCGCCGTTCGCCGGCACGCCGTCGCTGCCGTTCGGCACCGCCGACGGCCACGCGGCGGCGCCCGCCCCGGCCTTCTTCGGCGCGATCCCTCACGCGGCGCTCAGCGCCCTGCCGCGGCCGCGCAAGCACTACCAGTGGTACTACTCGACCCGCGCGGCGGACGCCGACATGCGCGACTGCCCGCAGGGGATCCCTGCGTTCCTCCGCGCCTACTACCACGTGAAGAGCGCCGACTGGCCGGAGAACCGGCCGTTTGCCTTGCGCGACTGGACGGCCGAAGAGTTCGCGAAGCTGCCCGCGTACTACATCATGGATCGCGACCGCAACATGGCCGAGACGGTCGCGCCCGACATGCCCTCGCCGGCGCAGATCGCGGCGTGCCGCTGGCTCCCCGACGAGGAGCTAGCGGTCTACGGCGAGGCGTTCGCGCGCACCGGCTTCCAGGGCGGCCTCAACTGGTACCGCTGCGCCACCGACCCGCGCTACGCCGCGGAGCTGGAGGTCTTCGCCGGGCGGACGATCGACGTCCCCAGCGTCTTCATCGCCGGCCGCGCCGACTGGGGTCCGCTGCAGAAGCCGGGCGACCTCGAGGCGATGCAGGCGCGCGGCTGCACGCGGATGCTCGGCGTCCACTGGGTGGACGGCGCCGGGCACTGGGTGCAGCAGGAGCAGCCGGAGGCGACCGCGCGCCTGCTGCTCGACTTTCTTCAGGCGACCTGAGCGGATCGGGAGGATCGGGCCAGCGCACCCGCCCAAGTGCGCCGCAAGGCTCAAGCCCGGGGGAAGAGGTCGTCGACGCGGACGGTGAGGTCCGGGAGGAGCAGCGGCGCGATGGCGGTCCCGGCACCGAGCGTGCGGACGTCGCGGTAGCCCTCGGGACCCGCCTCGCGGTGCACGAGCAGCTCCTTCTTCTCCGCTGCCAGCACCCAGAGTTCGACGACTCCGTGCTGCGCGTAGAGCCTCGCCTTGGCGCCAGAGTCGTAACGGAGCGTCGCGTGGGCGACTTCGGCGACGAGCAGGACGTCGCCGGGGCCGGGGTTGGCGCCGGCGTAGTCATCCGGCCTCGGTCGCAGCAGCATGAGATCGGGATACAGCTCGCTCCCCGCCCCGAGAACGAGCGGGTTCTGGACGGCCACGATCACTTTGGGATAGAGCCGGGAGAACGCGCCGTTCAGGCGGTTCAGCGTACCGGCGTGCAGGCTGTTCACCGGGGCCCTGTTGATCAGCTCTCCCTCGACGAGCTCCACGCGGTCTTCCGCGCCGAAGATCCCGGCGTCTCCCATCCGGTGGAAGTCCTCGACCGTCAGGGGACGTCGGGTCACTTGAGGGTCGAGCGTCAGATCGCCCATCTGCAGGTCTCGCTCGCGGTCGTTGGTCGTTTCCGGGGTCGAGATTAGCACGGCGCCCGCGCACGCCGGCGGCCGCCCCATGCCTGCGGCCTCCGATCGCCGCGGCCTCAGACGGAGCCGCCCTGCACGAACGTCCGCCAGCTCCCGAGCGCCGAGATGTCCTGCGCGCCGGCGGCGGCGTAGCCCTCGCACACGAACCCGCGCACGCGCTCGCCGTCCTGGAGCTCCACGGTGCCGATCGCGAGCGGCGGCGGCACGCCGTCGACGAAGCTCCCGACGTGCTCCGCCGGCAGCGCCCAGACCTCGACTTCGATCGCAGCGCCGCCGGCTTCCGCGCGCACCATCCCCGGCCGCGGCGGCGAGAATCCGCCGAGCGCGTAGAGACGGTAGTGCGCGGCGGTTCGGCACGTGCGGACGAGCCGCCCGCCCCGCTCCGTGAGCTGGTGGTTGAGCGGCAGGCCCGACATGTGCGCGCCGCACACGGCGAGCCGCACGAGTCCGGCTGCGGCACGCGCCGCTTGCGCCTCGCCGGCTGCCGGCAGCGCGACCCCCGTCGCGCCCATCGTCGGCACGAGCACCCGGTGCACGGCCCCGCCGAGGCGGCACAGCCCTTCGTCTGCGAACGCCGGCGCGGCGAGCGTGATCCCGAACGGCAGCCCGTTCGCCTGGAACCCCGCCGGCACCGCGATCGCCGCGAGGTCGAGGAGGTTCATGCAGTTCGTGTAATAGCCGAGGCTGGTGTTCAGCCGCACCGGGTCGGCGTTCACCTCGGCGATCGTGTAGATCGTCCCCGCGGTCGGCGTGACGAGGAGGTCGATCGCCCGCCATACCGGTGCGATCGCGCGCCGGAGTTCCTGCAGCCGGTACTCGGCGGCGAACGCGTCGGCCGCGCTGTACCGCGCCGCGCCGGCGACGATCTCCCGCGTCACCGGGAACAGCGCCTCCGGCCGGCGATCGAAGAGCTCGCGGATCGCGAGGTAGCGCTCCGCCACCCACGGCCCGCCGTAGAGGAGCCGCGCCGCCTCGGCGAACGGCGCGAAGTCGATCTCGACCCGGCGCGCGCCCAGCCGCCCGAGCGCCGCGACCGCCGCGTCGAAGAGCCGCGCGGCCTCGCGGTTGCCGAAGAACTCGAGCTGCGACGCGCGCGGCACGCCGATCCGGCAGCCTTCGATCGCATCCGGCAGCGCGGCAGCGGCCGCCCGCCGCGCCCAGGGATCGAGCGCGTCGTAGCCGCCCGCGACCCCGAGCACCGCGCGCGCGTCCTCCGCGGTCAGCGCGAAGATCGAGACGCAGTCGAGCGAGCGGCACGCGGGCACCATGCCGCGCGTGCTGAGGCGGCCCTTGGTCGGCTTGAGCCCGACCAGGTTGTTGAACGCCGCCGGCACGCGCCCCGAGCCGGCGGTGTCGGTGCCGAGCGCGAAGCTCGCGAGCCCGGCGGCGACCGCCACCGCCGAGCCCGAGCTCGAGCCGCCCGCGATGTACCGCGGATCGAACGCGTTCGCGCACGCGCCGTACGGCGAGCGCGTGCCGACGAGGCCGGTCGCGAACTGGTCGAGGTTCGTCTTGCCGATCGCGATCGCGCCGGCGTCGAGGAGCGCCTGCACGACCGGCGAGGATCCGGCCGGCGAATACGCGTACTCCGGACAGGCGGCGGTCGTCGGCTGGCCGGCGACGTCGATGTTGTCCTTGACCGCGAACGGGATGCCCCAGAGCGGAAGCTCCCCCGGTCCGCGCCGCTCGAGCTCGGCGGTGCGCGCTTCGAGCGCCGCGCGCGGCGCGAGGTGGATCCACACCCTGTCGTCGCCGCGCGCGGCAATGCGCGCGAGCACGCCGTCGACGACCTGCCGCGGGCGGAGCCCGCCGGCGCGCAGTCGCGCGCCGAGCGTCGCGAGGTCCAGGCTGTCGCGCGGCCCGAGCATCGCTCGATCTTGCCACAGGGCGGACCGCCCGCGCACCGTGCGAGAATCGCGCGCCATGCCCGCCGCCCGCCCCGCCGTCCGCTCGCTCCGCGGCTCGAAGATCCGCGAGGTCGCGAACGCGGGTTTCGGCGACCCGGACGTGCTCGCGTTCTGGTTCGGCGAGCCCGACGAGGTCACGCCCGACTTCATCCGCGAGGCGGCGATCGAGGCGCTGCGCGCCGGCGACACCTTCTACACCCACAACCTCGGCATCGCGCCGCTGCGCGCGGCGCTGGCGGCGTACGTATCGCGGCTCCACCGCCCGGTCGACGTCGAGCGCATCGCGGTCACCAGCTCCGGCATGTCCGCCCTGATGCTCGCCACCCAGGCGATCGTGGGCCCGGGCGACCGCGTGGTCGAGGTGACGCCGCTCTGGCCGAACCTGGTCGAGATCCCGAAGATCCTCGGCGCGTCGGTCGAGTGCGTTCCGCTCGACTTCGGCGCGCACGGCTGGACGCTCGACCTCGATCGCCTGCTCGCCGCGCTCGCGCCGGGCACGCGGGCGCTGTACGTGAACTCCCCGAACAATCCCACCGGCTGGACGATCGATCGCCCGGCGCAGCAGGCGCTGCTCGACCACTGCCGCCGGCAAGGCATCTGGATCGTCGCCGACGACGCCTACGAGCGGCTGTACTACGCCGGGCCCGGCGCGGCGGCCGCGCCGTCGTTCCTCGACCTCGCCGCGCCCGGGGACCGGGTGATCAGCACCAACACCTTCTCCAAGAGCTGGCAGATGACCGGCTGGCGGCTCGGGTGGCTCGTCGCCCCGCCCGCGCTCGTGCCCGAGCTCGGCAAGTTGATCGAGTACAACACCTCCTGTGCGCAGGGGTTCGTGCAGCGCGCCGGCGTCGCCGCGGTGACGCGCGGCGAGCCGGTGGTCGAGCGCTTCGCCGCGCGCCTCGCGCGGGCGCGCGAGTTCCTCGTCGAGCGGCTGCACGCCCTCCCCGGCGTCGAGGCGCACTCGCCGGCGGGCGCGATGTACGCCTTTTTCCGCGTCGCGGGCGTCGCCGACAGCCTCGCCTTCTGCAAGCGGCTCGTCGCCGAGGCGAAGCTCGGCCTCGCCCCCGGCGTCGCGTTCGGCCCCGAGGGCGAGGGCTTCGTCCGCTGGTGCTTCGCGGCGAGCGAGGCGCGGCTCGCCGAAGGGGTGGCGCGGCTCGAGCGCGCGCTCGCGACGGCGCGGGGGTGACTCGGGGGTGCCTCGGGGGTGACTCGGGCGCGACTCGGGGGCGATCGGGGCCCCGGCGCCCGCAGCCTCGCCCGGTTTCCCGGTTTCGCTCCCGTCCCCCGGTCCCGGCCGGCTTTTCGCCGCGCCGCACCCTTGTCGGTGGCCCGACAGCGCCCCGCGCAGGAACAACGTCACGGTCGGCACGACGCCGTACGCGCCGCCGCCACCCGTCTGCGGCAAATTTCTCACCAAGCACGATGCGCGAAACGCCGACTTTCGTCGTCTACCCCGGTCCGGTGTACGGCTGGGCGGTCACCGCCAAGGGCAGCACGCAGAATCACTTCTTCTCCGAGAAGACGGTGGCGGTGAGCTACGCCCGGAGCTGGGCCGAGGCGAACCGCCCGGCGCGCGTGCGCGTCGAGACCCGCGAGGGCCGCATCGAGGCCGAGTGGGTGTACGAGCCGTTCAAGCGCGCCTGAGCCGGGAGGCGAGGCGGCCCGCGACGCCCCCGCCGTTCAGCCCTTCCGCGCGACCATGAGCACGTTCGCGAACGGCACCGCGCCGTTCATCGGCTCGGTCGCGACCGCGAGACCGTGCCGCTCGAGCGCGGTGGTCCAGCCGGCGATGCTGCGGCGGTGGAAGCGGTGCAGGCCCTGGCCGCGCGCGGCCGCGACGAGCTGATCCACCGTCCAGGTGAGCGCTGCGGCGAGACCCGCCGCCGGATCGCCGACCCGCGTCACGAACAGCCCGCCCGGCGCCATCGCCGCGGCGATGCGCGCGAGCAGCGCGTCCTGCGCCTCGGGCTCCATGTAGTGCAGGACGTCCAGCAGGACGATCACGTCGCTCGGCACGAGCGGCGCGGTGCGCAGATCGCCCTGCTCGACCGTCGCCGCGCCGTCGAGCGCGAGGCGCGCGCGCGCGACGTCCCGGTGCAGCAGGTCGATCCCGTGCAGCCGCAGGCCCGCGGGCGGCGGCGGCCACCCGTCGGGCCAGGCGCCGGCGCGATGGCACTCCGGCGCCGCGGCGAGGAGGGCGAGCAGGCAGCCCTGCCCGCAGCCGAGGTCGAGGACACGCGCGCCGTCGCGGATCAGCCCGCGGGCGAGCAGCGTGGCGAACACCGGGTCGGCGCCGATCTTGCCGCGCGCGAAGTGGCGCGCGAACCGCCCGGCCGGCGCGAACCGGCGGGCGGCGGTGTCGAACAGCGCCTCAGCCCGCGGGTCCTTCGCCACAGGCCGAGGCGAGCGTGACCGGACGCAGGCCGCGGCGCGCCACGGCCTCCAGGAGCTGCGGCAGCGCTTCGAGCACAGCCGGTCGCGCGCGGCGCGCGCCGGTCGCCACGCCGTCGTGGAGCACGAGTACGTCGCCGGCCTCGAGCCGCCCGGCAAGCCGGGCGGCGACCCGCGCCGCGTCGCCGTCCACGGTGTCGTAGCCGCGCCGCGTCCACGAGACGTACGCGAGCCCGAGCCGCGCGAGCACCGGGTCGACGAACGGGTTGCGCACGCCGAACGGCGCGCGGAAGAACGCCGGGGCGCGCCCGGTGAGCGAGGCGAGCGTGCCTTGCGCGGCCGCGATCTCGCGGCGCAGCCGCGCGGGGCCGTACCAGCCGAAGGCGCTCGAGTGCCGCTGGCTGTGGTTCTCGACCGCGTGGCCGCGCCGCACGAGCTCGCGCACGAGCGCGCCTTGCGCCGCCGCGCGCTTCCCGACGCAGAAAAACGTCGCGTGCGCGCCGGCGCGGTCGAGCAGATCGAGCACGCGCGGGGTGACCTCCGGGTCGGGGCCGTCGTCGAACGTGAGCGCGATCTCGCCGCGGCGCGCCGACTCCGGCGGCAGCCGGGTCAGGTTGGGCCCGAGCAGGCGGCTCCGCGGCGCAAAGCTCGCGGCGAAGAGCACGGCGTGGTTGGCGGCGATCGCCCCGAGCGCCGCGGGCCACAGCTCCGGCGCCGCGGCGAACGCGGCGAGCCCGCCCGCGTGCACGAGCGCGCTCGCCTTCAGCGCCGCGTACGGCTGCCAGGGCCGTGCGCGCGGGGCGGCGGCGGGGATCGTCTCGGCCGGCATGAATCCATTATTCCAGAGCCGCGGCGCCGGCTCCAACCCCGGCCGTGGTAGATTTCCCGCGCATGTCGGCAAGTCCCGCCCCGCCCGCCCCGAACGACCGCTGCGACGTCCTCGTGATCGGCGGCGGCCCCGCCGGCTCGACGATCGCGGCGCTCCTCGCCGAGCGCGGGCTCGACGTGGTCGTGATCGAGAAGGACCGCCACCCGCGCTTCCACATCGGCGAGTCGCTCCTGCCGCTCAACCTGCCGCTCTTCGACCGGCTCGGCGTGCGCGGCGAGGTCGAGGCGATCGCGATGCTGAAGTACGGCGCGCAGTTCTGCTCCGCCGAGCACGGCCGCTCGCTCACCTTCGACTTCGGCACCCAGCTCGACCCGTCGTGGCCGTACGCCTACCAGGTGCGCCGGTCCGAGTTCGACCACCTGCTGCTGAAGACTTGCGCCGCGCGCGGCGCGCGCGTGCACGAAGGCACGCGCGTCGCCGCGGTCGAGTTCGGCCCGGACGAGGTGGCGGTGACGACCGCGGACGAGGCCGGCGGCGCCGCGCGCTTCGGCGCGCGGTTCCTCGTCGACGCTTCGGGGCGCGACACCTTCCTCGCCGCCAGGCTCGGGCTGAAGCGCCGCAACGCGAAGCACTCGAGCGCCGCGATCTTCGGCCACTTCACCGGCGCCGAGCGCCAGCCCGGGCGCGAGGAAGGCAACATCAGCATCTTCTGGTTCCCGCACGGCTGGCTGTGGTTCATCCCGCTCCGGGACGGCACGACGAGCGTCGGCGCCGTGTGCTGGCCCTACTACCTCAAGACGCGCAAGGGCGATCTCACCGAGTTCTTCCGCGCGACGCTCGCGCTCTCGCCCGAGTTGTCCGGGCGCCTGCGCGCGGCCGAGCTCACCGGCCCGGCGACCGCGACCGGCAACTACTCCTACCACGCCGACCGGATGGCGGGCGACCGCTACATCCTCGTCGGCGACGCGTACGGGTTCGTCGACCCGGTATTCTCGAGCGGCGTCTACCTCGCGATGAACAGCGCGTTCCTCGGCGCCGACGTGGTCGAGGGGGCGCTCCGCGATCCGCGCGCCGCGCCGCTCCTCTACCGCGACTTCGAGCGGCAGGTGAGGCGCGGGCTGAAGACCTTCTCGTGGATGATCTACCGCATGACCTCGCCGACGATGCGCGACCTCATCATGGGGCCGAAGAATCTCCTCGGCGTGCAGTCGGCGGTGGTGTCCTTCCTCGCCGGCGACGTGTTCCGCAGCGGGCCGGTGCGGCCGCGGCTCTACCTCTTCCGGGCGATCTACTACCTCTTCAGCCTCGCCGCGCTTCGCACCAGCGTGCGGGCCTGGCGTCGCCGGCGCGAGGCGATCCGGCCGGTGGAAGCGGCGTAGCGGTGCGTGCCGCCCTCGCCGCCGCTGCGCTCGCCGCCGTCCTCGTCCCGCCGGACGCGCGCGCGGTCGAGCGGCCGCTGTGGGAGGCGGGCGTCGGTGCGACCGGCCTCTATCTCCCCGACTACCGCGGCGCCAACCAGGGCCGGGGCTACGTCTTCCCGATCCCGTACTTCGTCTATCGCGGCGACCACTTCAAGGTCGACCGCGAGGGCATCCGCGGCATCTTCCTCCAGTCCGACCGCGTCGAGCTCGACGTGAGCGTCTTCGGCACGCCGCCGGTCGACTCGAGCGACAACGACGCGCGCCAGGGCATGCCCGATCTCGACGCGACGCTCGAGATCGGGCCGGTGCTCGTCTTCACGCTCGCACGCGACCGGCGGATCGACTACAACTACCGCCTGCAGCTCCGCCTGCCGGCCCGGACCGCGATCGCGACCGACCTCTCGCACTGGCACAACATCGGCTGGACCTTCTACCCGCACCTCAACCTCGACATCCGGCCGGAGCTCTTCGGCCAGCGGTGGAACGTGGGATTCAGCCTCGGGCCGGCCTACGCCACACAGAACTTCCACGAGTACTTCTACGGCGTCCCGACCCAGTTCGCGACCCCCCAGCGCCCCGCGTACACCGCGCGGGGCGGCTATTCCGGCGCTACCTTCGTCGCCGGAATCAGCCGCCGCTTCGAGAAATTCTGGGTCGGCGCCTACGTCCGCTACGACAACCTGAGCGGGGCGGTCTTCGAGAATAGTCCGCTCGTGAAGCAGAACTACGCGATCGCCGGCGGGATCGCGTTCGCATGGGTGTTCGCGGAGTCGGGCACGAAGGTGATCTCGCCGGATTGACCGGCCGGGGTCGTCTCTCGCCGGATCGACCGGCTCTTCGTCCGCGACCCGGTCCTGCCGGATGCGGGCCCTCCCAGGCACTGCCGGAAAGCGAGCAGGGAGATCGCCGTGGCCTTGCGCCTTCGCTTCCCGGAAGTGCATCATATTTAATACATTACCAGTTTCCCGCACTTTTTTGTATCGTATATAGTACACACACATGGACGTCATCGCTCTGGGCACCGCCGTTCGAGCCGCACGCAAGAGTGCCGGCCTCTCGCAGGCACAGGTGGCCGGACGGCTCGGGATGAGCCGGGCTACCGTCTCCGCGATCGAGCGCGGGACGATCGGCGAGATCGGGTTGCGCAAGATCATCGCGTTGTGCGGCGTGCTTGGTCTGGTGATACAGGTCGTGAAGCGGCCGGCGCGCCCGACCCTCGCCGAATTGCGCAATGAAGCGCGCCGCGCTTGAGGTCCACGCCGGGCGCGAGCGCGCCGGGCGGCTCACCCGCAGCGCGGTGCACGACCTCGAGTTCCTGTTCGGCTACTCGAGCGAAGCTCCGGCGCGCTCGGCGGTCTCGCTGACCATGCCGGTGGTTCCCGATCAGTACGATTCGTCGAACACCGTGCACCCGGTCTTCGAGATGAGCCTGCCCGAAGGCGCGCTGCGCGAGCGCCTCACGCGCGACTTCGGCAAGGCGATCCCGCGCTTCGACGATCTCGATCTGCTGGGAATCGTCGGCGCCTCGCAGATCGGCCGGCTTCGCTACGCCCCTCCCGGCGACGCACTCCCCGAGGTGCCGGCACAAAGCGTCCGCGCGCTCCTCGCCTACGAGGGCGCGGACGATCTCATGGAAAGTCTGCTCGAGCGCTACGCCAGGCTTTCGGGTGTCTCGGGCATGCAGCCCAAGGTGCTCGTGCGCGATGCCGATCCGGTCGAGCGGATCACGCACCGCGACACGACCCATATCGTGAAGAGCTTCGACCCGCGGGCGTATCCCGAGCTCGCGGCGAACGAGTTCTTCTGCATGCGGGCCGCCGGGCTGTGCGGCCTCCCCGTTCCGCGCGTACGGCTCTCGACCGATCGCCGCGTGCTCGTGGTCGAGCGTTTCGACCTCGGTCCCGGCGGCGACTATCTCGGCTTCGAGGATTTCTGCGTGCTGAACGGCTTGCGGAGCTCCGGGCGATACGACTCGTCGTACGAGACGATCGCGCGTCGGATCACCCAGTTCGTATCCCCGGAACGCACGCCGCAGGCGCTCGAGCAGCTCTTCGTCATGGTCGCGCTCTCGTGCGCGCTCGGCAACGGCGACGCGCATCTGAAGAACTTCGGCGTGCTCTACGCCGATCCCGAATCCGAGGTGTGGTTTGCGCCGGCGTTCGACATCGTGTGCACGCGCGCGTACCAGCCGCGGGACTCGCTCGCGCTCACGCTGGCGGGGAGCAAGGCATTCCCGGATCGCACGACGCTGATCAGGTTCGCGCGGCTCGCGTGCCGGTTGCAGGAGCGGCGCGCGCGCAGCACGATCGACCGGGTGCTCGACGCGGTGCACTCCGTGCGGCGGGAAATCCTGCGATTCGCGCGCGGGCATCCCGATTTCCGGCCCGCGGCGAAGGTCCTGTCACGGCTCCTCGCCGAGCAGGGCGACGCGCTGCGCTGACGTTCCGCAGCTCCGCCTGCCGGCCCGCGCGCCGGATCGACCGGCCCCGCTCAGCGCGCCGGATTGACCGGCCCCGCTCAGCGCGCCGGATTGACCGGCCCCGCTCAGCGCGCCGGATTGACCGGCCCCGCTCAGCGCGCCGGATTGACCGGCTCTTCGGCCGCGACCGCGTCGTCGGCGGACCGCCCGGCGAGGCTGCGCCAGAGTCCCGCCGGATGCAGCCCCCGCCGCAGGAGCTGCCAGGCAACCATCCGGCTGATGTACGCGATGTCGCGTACCGGCCGGAAGTGGCTCGGCCGCGCGTTCGCGGGATAGACCGAGGCGATCGCGACGCTGCGCACCTGCGCCCCGAGGCCCGCCGCGGCGATCAGCACCTCGCTCTCGAACACGAAGCCGCGGCGGGCATCGTGCTTCGGCGCGAGCCGCCGCAGGAGCGCGGCCGGGTAGACGCGAAAGCCCGACTGGCTGTCGTCGAGCGGCTGGCCCGCCGCCCAGCCGACGAAGAAGTCGGCGACGCGATTCGCGGCCCTGCGCGCGCGCGGCGCACTCGCGCGTCCGACCAGGCGGGCGCCGACGACGAGGTCCGCCGGATGCGCGCGCGCGACGCGGACGAGCCGCGGGACGTCCTCCGGCATGTGCTGCCCGTCGCCGTCGAGGGTCACCACGCCGTCGGCCCCGAGTGCGAGCGCGTGCTGCATCCCGCGCCACAGGCTCGCGCCCTTGCCGCGGTTGCGATCGTTCCGGAGCAGAACCACCGGCAGCCCCGCGAGCCGCTCGTGCGTGCCGTCGGTCGAGCCGTCGTCGACGACGATCACCGTCGCGGCGACCCGCAGCGCCCGCGCGGCGATGTCGGCGATGCTCGCCGACTCGTTCCGGGCGGGGATCACCACCGGGTAACCGCGCTCGGTCGCGCTCATCCGAGCCCGCCCCCGACCGCGATCACCTGCGCAGTGATGTAGCTCGCCGCGTCGGAGGCGAGGAAGCCGACCAGCGCGGCGACCTCCTCCGGCGTCCCGGCGCGCTGCATCGGCACCAGCGTCCGCACGCGCTCGGCCGGAAAGGTCTTCGCGGTCGCCGGCGACTCGATCACGCCGGGCGCGACGACGTTCACCGTGACGCCGCGCGTGGCGAGCTCGAGCGCGAGCGCCCTGGTCGCGCCGTGGAGCGCCGCCTTCGCCGCCGCGTAGTTCGCCTGCCCGCGGTTGCCGATGAGCGCCGCCACCGAGGACACGCTCACGATCCGGCCCCAGCGCGTCGCAAGCATCGGCAGGAGAAGCGGCTGGGTGACGTTGAAGAAGCCGTTGAGGTTGACGTCGACCACGCCGTGCCACTGCGCGCGCGTCATGCCCGGGAGGGGCGCATCGGCGTGGCTGCCGGCGTTGTTCACCAGTACCTGGATCGCGCCGCGGCCGAGCAGCCGCTCGAGCGCCCGTGCAGTCGCGTCCGCGTCGGTGACGTCGAACGCGACCGTCTCGGCCGAGCCGCCCGCCGCGGCGATCTCCGCGGCGAGGCGCTCCGCCGCCTCGATGCGCTTGTTCGCGTGCACGGCGACGTGGAGCCCGTGGCGCGCGAGCTCCCGGCAGATCGCCGGCCCGATCGCGCCGGTCGCGCCCGTCACCAGCGCGCGCTTCATCATCGCGCCGGGGCGTCGCCGGCCGGCGCGCACGGCGCGGCCGCGACTCCGAGCCACAGCCCGGGCAGCCAGCCGAGCGTCATCCGTTCGGCCCGCCCGGCCGCGAGCGCGGCGACGAGCGGCAGCGCCCGCGCCGCGGCGTTGCCGGTGCGCAGCCGCTCGAGCCCAGGATCGGCGAGCTTCGGCTCCGCGCCGTCGTGCGCGGGCGCGAGCGCGATCGAGCCGAGGCTCGCGCGCCCGCGCGCCGGCGCGAGGAGCAGCGCGAGCCCGAACGGCACGCTGCACGGCACGACCGCCGCGAGCGGCGGCGGCGGCGGGAGCTCGTAGGCGACGAGCAGCACCGCCCGCCGCTCGGCCCGCACCTGGACGGCCGCCTCGAGCAGGCCCGCCGCGAAGCTGCCGTCGTCGGCGCACAGGCTGGTCGAGGGCGCGCGGGCGCCGGTCGCGATGCTCCAGTAGCCGGCCACCGCGTTGTGCACCGAGTTGTGGAAGCGCGTCGGCGAGACGTCGCGCGCCGCGCCCGCGAGCGTCTCGCAGGTCTGGTGCAGCACTTCGCCGTTCCCGGTCGCGCAGGTGAAGACCGTCGCGAGCTCCGCGGCCGGCGCGTCGCTTGGCGCGAGCGCCTCGGCACCCACGTGCAGCGCGAGCTTCACGAGGTCGCCGCAGCGCCGCCGCTCGGCCGGAGGCAGCAGCTCGGCCGCCGGCCGGGGCATCTCGCCCGGCTCGTAGCGCGCCCTGCCGGCGAGCGCGTCGCGCGCGGCACCCCAGCCGGCGAGGCCGGGGGCGAGGATGCCGATGCCGTCGACGAACGCTTCGATCATCGGGCGCGGCCGAAAAGTACGCTGCAGTTGTTGCCGCCGAACCCGAACGAGTTCGAGAGGACGTAGTCCGGCGCCGCCGCCTCGCCCTCGAGCAGCACGTTGCAGCCGCACTCGGCATCGAGCGACCGCGAGTTCGCCGTCCCCGGCAGGTAGCCGCGCTCGAGCGCGAGCAGGGCGACGATCGCTTCAATGATGCCGGCGGCGCCGAGGAGATGGCCGTGCGCGCCCTTGGTCGCGCTCGCCGGTGTCCGCGGACCGAATACGTCGCGCACCGCCCGCCCTTCGGCCAGGTCGTTCGTCTTCGTCGCCGTGCCGTGAAGGTTGACGTAGCCGACCGCCGCCGCGTCGATCCCGGCCTGCGCGAGTGCGCGCTCCATCGCGAGCCGCGCGCCCAGGCCCTCGGGGTGCGGCGTCGACATGTGGTAGGCGTCGCACGACTCGCCGACCCCGGCGAGCACCGGGCCGCGCCCTGCGCGCTCGAGCAGCGCGAACCCCGCGCCTTCGCCGATCGAGATGCCGCTCCGCTCGGGGTCGAACGGGCGGCAGGGCGCGCTCGAGAGCAGCTCGAGCGAGCGGAAGCCGTACAGCGTCGTGAGGCAGAAGCTGTCGGCGCCGCCGACCAGGACCGCGTCGGCGAGCCCCGCCGCGAGCAGCCGCGCCGCGCTCGCGAACACCTTCGCGCTCGACGAACAGGCGGTCGACACGACCTCGGCCGGGCCCTCGAGCCCGAGATCGGCGCGCACGAACGCGGCGAGCGAGAAGCTGCTCTGCGTCTCGAGGTAGCGAAAGTCCGCGGGCAGCGCACCCGAGGCCGGGTCACGGTGCTGGTACGCACGCTCGGTCGCGAGCACGCCGGAGGTGCTGGTGCCGAGCACGACCGCGACGCGGCGCGGCCCGTAGCGCTCGCGCGCGGCGATCACCGCGTCGCGAAAGCCGTCCTGCTCGAGCCCGAGCCGGACGAGGCGGTTGTTGCGGCAGTCGTAGGCGGCGAGACGCCCGGGAATGACCACGTCCTCGACGCCGGCGACGCGCCCGATGTACGTGTCGAGCACGACGTCCTCGAAGTCGCAGGCCGCGAGCGCGGACGCGCGTGCGCGGAGCGCGCGCCACCACGGCTCGACGCCGTGGCCGAGACAGCTGACGCCGGTGTACCGGGTGACGACGGGAAAGCTCAAATTGTTCGAAGGGAGGAGTCGGGGACAAGTGGAGCGGGCGCGCGGCCCGCGCGCGCGCAATGCGCCGATTCTATCAGCCCCGGCCGCCCGCGATCAGCGCGGCGAACACGAGACTCGCCATCGCGCCGATGGCCGCGGTCGCGCCGATCATCTGCAGCACCGGCACCTGCGACCAGGCGAGCAGGCCGAAGGCGAGCGCGGTGGTGGCGGCGCAGAACGCGACCGCGAACACCGTGCGCCGCCGCTCGTCCCCGTCCGGCGGCGCGCGCTCGAAGAAGAGCGCGTAGTTCGACCCCACGCCGGCGACGAGGAGCAGCGCGACGAGGTGGAAGAGCGTGAGCTTCGTCCCGGCGGCGAGGAGGATCGCGGTTGCGGCGGCGACCGCCGCGACGATCGGCGCGAGCACCTGTGCCACCCGCCGCGCGGAGCGCAGGTGGAGCGCGAGCAGCGCCACGATGAGCGCGAGGCCCACGCCCCAGAGCCCGAGCGCGCGCTCGCGGTAGCCGGCGAGGAGCCGCGTCGATTCGGCGCGGATGTCGAGCAGCCCGGCGCCGGCGCCGAGCGCGCCGGCCCGCGCGACGAGCGCGTCGCCGTCGGCGACGCCGCGCAGCGGCACGAGCGCGTACCAGCGCTCGTCGCGGCGCACGAGGAGCGCGTCGGTCCTGAGACCGAAGGCGGTGCCGGCGAGCTGCGCGCGCTCGAGCGGCGGCGCGAGGCGTGCGGCGGCGAGCTCGCGCACGAACGGCTCGAAGAGATCCGGCTTGAACGGCGAGGCGGCGACCGCGGCGGCGAGGTCGGCGCGCAGGCGCGCCTCCTCGGGCAGCGCCGCGCGGCGCGCGTCCTGCGTGCGACGGCTCGGCAGGTAGGTCGCCGGGGAGTCGAACCCGCCGATGATCTTCGCCTCGACGAGCGCGGCGAGCGGGCCGGCGAGGCCTTCGGCCGCCTCGAGCGCGGCGTCCTCGGTCGCGCCCGGCACCGCGACCAGCCAGCGCGCGTCCGGCGCGCCCAGCGCCTCCCGCAGCCGCCGGTCGAGCGCCTGCTCGGCTTCGCCGGCCGGGTTCAGCCGCCCGAGATCGTCATCCCAGACCGGCCGCTCGTGCCAGACGACGGCCGCGCAGATCGCGGTGATCGCCCCGAGCACGGTGAGCCGCGCACCGATCGGCGAGCGCCAGCGCGGCAGGAGCCGCGCGACGGCCTCGGCGCCCCGCGGCGGCGCCGCGGCGACGGGGATCGCGGGCAGGACCCAGCGCGCCACCGCGGCCGCGACCGCGAGCCCGACGACGGCGAAGAGGCCGAGCTGCGCGAGCCCCGGAAACCCGGCGAAGAGCATGGCGCAGAAGCTCGCGGCCGAGACGGCGAGGCCGAGCCGCAGGGTCGGCCAGATCCGCGCGAACGAGCGCGCCGGCGGCTCCGCGCGCGAGCGCTGGGCGTAGAAGTAGATCGCGTAGTCGATCGCCTCGCCGATCAGCACCACGCCGAAGCCGAGCGTGATGCCGTGGACGGCGCCGAACGCCGCGGCGACCGCGGCGACGCCGGCGAGCGCACCGGACGCGACCGGGACGAACGCGAGCGCGAGCACCGGGAGCGAGCGGAAGGCGAGGAGCAGCATCGCGGCGACGATCGCAGTCGCGATCGCGGACAGCCGGCGCACGTCGCCGCGGATCGCCTCCCGCGAGAGCACCGCGAACACCGCGGGGCCCGAGCGGACGAGCGCTGCGGCGGGCGCACCGGCCTCGGCCCGCACCGCCGCGAATGTCCGGTCGATCAGCGCGAGGTTCGCCTCCTGCGCGTCGAGATCGAACCCGGGCGCGGCGGTCTGGACGAGGAGGAGCGCGGTCCGCGGCTCGCCCGACATCCACACGCCGAGGTGCATCGGCGGTCGCGCCTCCCCCTCGAGCCCGGCGAGCACGCGGAGCGCTTCGCCGGTCGGGTCGGCCGGGAGGTAGCGCCGCACGAGCGCGCCCGCCGGCGAGGCGAGCGCCTCGTAGCCGCGCTCGAGCGCGGCGGCGAGCGCGGCGCGTCCGAAGCTTCCCGGCGCGACGCCGGGGCTGAGGACGTACCGGTGCGCGAACAGGAACTCGCGGTCGGCCCGCGCGAGGGCCGCATCGCCGTTCGCGACGTAGACGAACTCCTGCGCGGCCTGCAGCCGCGCGGCGAGCGCGCGGCTCAGCGCGGCGAGCCGGTCGGGCGCCGCGCCCTCGATGCCGACGAGCAGGAGCCGCGAGGCGACGCCCTCGCGCAGCTCGCCGACGAGGAGGCGCTGCGCCGGCGTAGCGGCTGCGGGCAGGAACGCCGACATGTCGGCGGTGAAGCGCGCGTGCGCCGCGAGCCAGCCGCACGCGGCGACGAAGACGAGCCAGACGAGGAGCGGGCGTGGGATCCGCGCGCTCAACCCCGGTCCTTGGAGATCGTCATGACCGACCGGTCGCCGCCCGTCTCGAGAATCTCGATCCGGCGCACCTCGCCGCCGGCGCCGCCGATCGTCACCTTCTGCACCAGCTCCGCCATCTGCGGGTCGGACGGCAGGAGGTGCAGCCGCCAGTCGGACCACGCGCCGTCGAGCTCGACGCGGTAGTAGCGGCGGAGCGCCGCGAGGTCGCCGGCGAGCGTGCCGCGGATGCTCTCGACGAACGCCCGGATCGCCGGGTGCTCGCCCAGGCTCAGCTCGATGCGCGACTTGCGCGCCGGGTTCTCGATCAGCACCTTCTCGCCGTCGACCGCGAAGCGCTCCTCGCGCGGCGCGAGCGTGCGCTTCTCGAGCCGCGCGGGCGCGGCCCAGGTGAGCGTGCCGCTCGACTCGGCGGGCGCCTTGAGGAGCGCGCTCGTCTTGGTCTCGCGAAAGCGCACCGTACCCGGGCCGCCCTGCGCGAGCGCCGCCATCAGCGGCTCGAGCGCGAGCGGCGGGTCGGCGGCGCGGGCGCCGTGGGCGCCGAGCGCCGCGCACGCCGCAGCCAGGATTGCAAGCAGGATCGCAAGCAGGATCGCGAGCACGGGGTTGCGCATCGCGGCAGAGGATAGCAATTCGGCGCGCGCGCGAGGCGCGCGGTACCGCCGGGTTACACTCGCCGCGTGCCGATCGCAGCCGACCGCGCGCCCGCCGATGCGAGGGCCGCGCTGATCCCGCCCGAGATCCTGCCGTTCTTCGACGACGCCTTCGTGCGCTCGTGCGAGCTCGTCGAGGAGTACGTCGCGCGGCTCGCGCTCGCGACGTTCCGGTCGACCGGGCTCGCGGAGGCCTGCGCCGCGCCCGCGACCGTCGACGAGGCGATCGCGCGCGCCGGCCTCGCCGCGGGCGTCGCACGCGTGCCGGTCGCCTGGCTGATGGCGACCCTCGCGGCGCGCGGCTGGATCGAGCGCGCCGGCGACGCTGCCCGCTACCGCACGCCGGCGACCCTGCCGGCGCTCGACCCCGACGAGATCGCGGCCGCGCAGTCGGCAAACGACCCGCGCTGCCTGCCGTCGTACCGGATCGCCGCGCTGGCGGCCGAGCGCTATCCGGCGGTGCTGCGCGGCGAGATCGCCGGCGAGCAGGCCCTCTTCGACGCCGAGGGCATGGTCGCGTGGTCGAAGTATTTCTCGAACGCGAACCCGCTCTACGCGGTCAGCAACGTCGTCGGGGCGGTCGCCGCCGCACGCGCGCTCGGCGAGCGCGCCGGGGCGGTGCTCGAGCTCGGCGGCGGCCTCGGCAGCGGCGCCGAGGCGCTGCTCGAGCGGGCCGCGCCGCAGACCGTGTCCGGATACCGGTTCACCGAGATCTCGCCGCTCTTCCTGCGGCGCGCCGAGCGCACGCTCGGCGCGCGCTTGCGCGATCGCAGGTTCGAGTTCGCCGCGCTCGACATCGACCGCCCGTTCGGCGTCGCGCCGGGAACTTTCGCCCTCGTCTACGGCGTGAACGTGCTGCACGTCGCGCGCGATCTCGCGGCGACGCTCGCCGAGGTCCGCGCCGCGCTCGCCCCCGGCGGCGCCCTGGTGATCGCGGAGTGCGTGCGCCCGTTCGCGGGGCAGCCGCTGTACGTCGAGCTCGCCTTCAACCTGCTCGGCGCGTTCCGCGACCCGGTGCTCGTGCCCGGGTGGCGCCCGAACGGCGGTTTCCTGACCCCGGAGCAGTGGACGCAGGCGCTCGCGGCCAACGGGTTCCGCGACGCGCGGGTCTATCCGGACATCGCCGCGATCCGCGCGACCTTTCCGCGCTTCGTGGTCGCGGCGATCGGCGCGAGGCTGGCGTGAAAGCGGGCATCACCCTCGGCCCCGACGCCCCGTACTTCGCGGGGCACTTTCCCGGCCGGCCGATCCTGCCCGGCGTCGTCGCGCTGGCGCTCATGGCGGAAGCCGCGACGCACGTCTCGGCGCGGGACGCGCCGGTGCACACGATCCCGTTCGCGCGGCTGCGGCACGTCGTGGTGCCCGGCGACCGGCTCGAAGTCGCCGCGCGCAAGGAGGCGGGGCGCCGGGTGCGCGTGGACCTGATGCGCGGCGAGACGCGGGTCGCGAACGGCGCGTTCGAGCTCGGCACGCTGCAGCCCGCCGCGGCCTCGGGGGTGCAGACCACGATCGTGCTGCCGCCCGCGGATGCGCCGGGGCCGGGCGCACTGTTGCCGCAGCAGCCGCCGATGCGCTTCCTCACTGCGATCGCCGGCGAGGTGCCCGACGGCCTGGTCTGCATCGCCCGCGTGCCCGCGGCGTGCGCGCTCGCGGCCGGGGGAAGCGCCCCGGCGCTCGCGACGATCGAGGCGGCGGCGCAGGCCGCCGCGGCGTGGGAGGCGCTGCGGCGCTGGCGCGAAGGCGGCGGCGCGGCGCCGCGGATGGGCTATCTCGTCGCGGTGCGCGACGTCGTCTTGTTCGCCGCGGACGTGCCCGCGGACACCGACCTCGTCGCGACGGTGCGCCTCGCCGCGGCGGCGCCGCCGCTCACCCACTACGCGGTGGAGGTGGACCGGGGCGATCGCCGCGTGCTGCGCGGGACGATCGCGACGGTACTGGCGTGAGGGTCGACGGCTGCGGTCTGCACGCGCGCGATCACCGCCGGGGAGCCCGACCGCGAGCGCGCTCGACGACCTTGAAGAGCCGGGCATCGAACGGATATCGGTTTCCCTCGATCAGCCGCACGCCCGTTCCCTCGAGCAAGCGGGGATTCAGCAGCACGTTGCAGGCATGGGGGGCGACCGCGCTCGGCACCCGCAACGCCGGCGTCCGGGCGAGGGCGAGCCAGCGATCGCCGATGCTCCGTGTCACCGCCATCCGCCGCTTCCAGTCCCCCGGCAGCGACGCGAGGGACACCTCGTCCGTCGGCACGGCGGGTGGAAACGCGATGCGCAGCAACTGGTAGCGCTTCGGCAGCGCGAGGACCGAGTCGACCTCGAGGTGCACGAGCGCCTCGAGCAGCGCGCCGGAGGGCGTCTCGGCGCAGTAGACGATCTCGCGGCCCTTCGTGTGCCAGCGCGCCGAGGCCCGCAGTCCGCCCTGACCCGCGAGATCGGAATGGTTGCTGATGCGCCAAAGGGAACGTCGCCGCTCAGGCAACGTAGCCTTCGTCGATCGCGATCAGCGCCTCCTCCACCAGCTGTCCGCCTTCGGCGGTGGTGAGCAGCGCGAACGGCGTCCTGCCGCCGAACCTGCGCTTCGCCGCGTGCAGCCACTCGAGCGCAGCCGCCTTGTCCCCGAACACCTGCTCGGCGAGCACGATCGTCTTGCCGATTCGCGCCAGGCGCTCGGACTCGTCGCGGCGCAGGCGCTCGCGCCTCGCGCGCCGATGCGACAGCGTCCGCGCCGGCGCAACCATCGCGGACTCGGCTGCCGTGAGGTAGCCCTGCTCGACGAGCGAATCGAGCGCAGCGAGCTCGAGCCCCTCGTCGAGCGCCCGGACGAGATCGAGCGGCTCCTGCACCGGCTCTTTGAGTGCGAGGAGCGCCGACAGCCGCTTCCAGTAGTTCACGCGCCGGCCGTAGAGCGCTCTTGCTTCGCGCGCGAGGAGGGTCGTGTCGTCGCCTGGCATTTGCCGAACTCCTGACGGCATTTTGCCAGACCGGCGGGATCGGGTCAAACCGGCCGGCGGCCCCGTGCACCGCGTCATCCCCCCGGCCACAGCTCCCGGAACACGAACCACTGCTCCGGCGCCCGCCGGATCGCGTACTCGATGTCGCCCGCGACCCGGCCCATCGCGGCCGCGAGATCGGCGTTGCGATCGAGCGTCCGCGCCACCTCGATCGGCGGGCGGAAGACGAGGCGAAAGCGCCGCCGCCCCGCGCGCAGCGCGAACACCGGCAGGATCGGCACGCGCGCGGTGCGCGCGAGCACCGCCGGCCCCGCCGGCAGCGGAAACGGCCGCCCGAACAGCGTCGCGTCCACCGTCTTCCCGCCCGCGTGCGGGCGATCGGCCTGCACCGCCACGATCTCGCCGCGGTCGAGCGCCTCGACGAGCGCCATCGCCTGCAGCGGATCGCCGGTCTGGAAGTGCATCTTGTAGTCGGTGCCCTGCACCGCCGCGACGGTTTCTTCGATGAATGCCTGCGCGCGGGGATCGAGCTCGGGCTCGCGCACGAGGTGCACGCGCCGCCCCTCCATCGCCGAGGGCACCATCGACCCCGCCTCGTAGAGCCCGATGTGCGCGGTCACCATGACGAACCCGCGGCCGCTCTCCGCCACCGTGCGCCAGTTCGTCATCTCCTCGACTTCGACCGCGAACGGCCGGCCGGTCGAGAACCGCTCGTAGCGCTCGATCAGGCACATCCCGAACGCCCGCAGCATCCGGAAGACCCGGCGCTCGCGCTCGACGAAGCCGGCCGGACCGAGCGCCACGGCGTGGTTGGCGCGGATGATCCGGCACACCCCGGGCACGAGCACGAACGCGAGCGGCGCGGACGTCGCGATCAGCGGCGCCATCAGGCGGTCGGGCAGCGCGGTGACGAGCCAGCGGTTCAGCCGGTACCAGAAGATGCCGGTCGGATGGAGCGGGCCGAGGAGCCGCGCCGAGAGCCCGCGCTCGGGCGCATGCGGCTGCGCGGCCGCCGCGGAGCCCCGGCTCATCGCCGCTCCGCCGCGAGCGCGCGCAAGGCCTCGAGCGTGAGCTTGCCGGTGGCGTTGCGCGGCAGCCGCTCGACGAAGCGCAGCGGCCGCGGCAGGAACGCGGGATCGATCCGCCGGCGCAGCTCGGCGAGGAGGCGCCGCGAGCCGAGGCCCGGCGCCACGACGAACGCGGCCAGGCGGACGACCCCGTCGCCCTCGCCCTCGCCTTCGGGCAGGAAGAACGCGCCGTCCTCGACGCCGGGGATCGCGATCAGCTCGGCGTTCAGCGCGGCGAGCGAGGCGCGCTTCCCGGCGACGTTCACGACGTCGGCAGCGCGGCCGCGGACGATGAAGCGCTCGCCGTCGAGCCGCTCGACGAGGTCGCTGAAGCGCGCCGGCTGCGGCACGTGCCCGCCTTCGGCCCAGTACGCGTCGCCTTCGGCCCGCATCCCGACGCCCGGCAGGAGCCGCCAGGCCTCGCCCTCGGTCGTGCGGCGCGCGGCCACCATGCCCGCCTCGGTGAAGCCGAAGATCTCGCGCACCGGCGCGCCGTAGCGCGCTTCGGCGCCGGCGGCCGCCGCCGCGGCGAGCGGCGCCGTCGCGGAAACGACGAGCGCGAGCGGCGGCAGCACGGTGCCGTCCTGCTCCAGGGCGCGCAGATGCACTGGCGTCGTGACGAGGACGCGCGGTGCGGGCACTTCCGCGAGCACCGCGCGGACGTCGCCGGGATAGAACGGGCGGGCCGCGTGCAGCGCGAGCCGGCAGTGGAGCGCGAGCAGCACGGTCGACTCGAAGCCGTACATGTGCTGCGGCGGCACGGTGCCGACGAGCGTCGCGCCGGGCATCCGGTCGAGGCCGAGCGCCTGCGCCTCGGCCGCCGCACCGAGCGCGAGCGCACCCCAGAGCTTGCGATGCGCGGTCGGCTCGCCGGTCGAGCCGGAGGTGAACGCGATCGCGGCGACCTGCCCGGCCGGCAGGCCCGGCACGGTCCGCTCCCCGGGCGGCGCGGCGAGGCGCTCGGGGTAGCGGACGACCTCGAGCGGGCAGTCGTCCGCCGGCCCGTCGGCGAGGGCGTACAGGCCGGGGTGGCTCGCGGCGAGCCGCGCGAGGAACGCCGGCGCGCGGCTCGGCGGCAGCAGGCTCACCTGGCCGCGCACGAGCGCGGCGGCGAAGGCGACGGCGAAGCGGTAGCGGTCGGCGCAGAGGCTCACGACGTACGCGCGCCCGGGGAGCAGCGCGGCGAGCGCCGCGACGTCCGCCGCGAACTCGAGCGCGCTCACCGGCGCGCCGCCGCGCCAGGCGAACACATCGCCGGCCGGCCGGGGCGAGATGAGCGGGACGGACGCGGGCACCGCGGTCACTTCCCGGGCGGGCGCACGACGGCGAACCCGGCGGCCGCGAGCCGGGCGACGATCGTGCCGAACGGCACGTGCTCGTAGCCGGAGAGCCGGCGGCGCCGGTAGGCGTACTCGCCGGCGAACATCGCCGCCATCAGCGGCGCGGCGAGCACGTTCGCGAACAGCGACCAGGCGGCGAGCGGCGCGAACGCGGCGAGCGCGGCCGAGACCGCGACGAGCGCGACGAAGAAGAGGCACCACGCCCAGGTGACCTGCCGCGTGTAGCGCTCGAGCGCCGGCGGGAGCGGGCTCACGCCGCGGACGATGCGGGCGAACGCGGTCACGAGCGGCGTGCGGCCGCCGGCGAGGGTGCGCCCGAAGAACCAGGCGAGGAGGAGGTTCATCGCCGCCGACGGCAGGAACACCGCCCAGGGCGTGCCCGCGCCGAGGTAGCCGGCGAGCCCGAGCGCCGCGGCGACGGTGACGCCCTCGGCGAGGCCGACGCCGGCGGCGTGCGCGAGCGCGACGGCGAGCGCGGCTGCGGCGGCCCAGCCGAGCGCGAGCGCGAGCGGCCGCACCGATTCGGCGAGCGTCAGGAAGTGGAGCGCGAGCGGCGGGACGACGAGCGCGACCGCCGCGACGAGGGCGCCCGGCCGCGGCATCGCGCCCGGCGCCCGCGCTACGTCGCGCGCCGCGCCCGGACGTGCGCGGCGAGGCTCCGCAGCGACCGGAAGATCCGCTCGTTGTCGGGATCGTCGGAGCGGAGCTGGACGCCGTAGGTCTTGGAGATCGCGAGCGACATCTCGAGGACGTCGATCGAGTCGAGCCCGAGCCCTTCGCCGTAGAGCGGCGCCTCGGGGTCGAGCGTCTCGGGCTTCGCGTCCTCGATGTTGAGCGCGGCGACGATCAGCCGGGCGAGCTCGAGCTCGTCGGCGGAGAGCGCGCGCGGGTCGGGGGTGCCGCCGGAGGCGACTGCCGGTTCTGCCGGTTCTGCCTTTAGGCTCTGCATCGTGGGTGTCGTCGAGCGTCCTGTGCCGGTTGCGCGCCCGGGCGCCTCCCGCCCCCGGCCGCCGATCTCCCGCATTTTCCCCGCACCCCGGCTCGTGCGCGACGGCATCCGGAGCGAGCCATGTATAGCACAGGCCGCGCCCTTCCGGGACGCGCGGGCCGCCGCGCTAGGACCGCCGCCGCAGGCTCGGTGCGCCGGCACGCTGCTTCGGCGCCGCGTGCCGGGCGACGAACGCCGCGAGGAGATCGGCGTCCCGCCCGTGCGCCCCGCCCGGGCGGGACGCGAGCGCGATCTCCCGCGCAGGCACTTGCCGCGCGAACGGCCGTGCGACGAGCGAGGTGCCGTTGAGGATGCCCGCCTTGAGCGTCATCTCCGGCAGCAGGGTCACGCCGAGGCCGCCTTCGACCATCTGCACGAGCGTGGCGAGGCTGGTCGCTGCCACCGCCGGGGCCTCGCCGGAGGGGCGCACGCCGCAGGCGACGATCGCGTGGTCGCGCAGGCAGTGCCCCTCCTCGAGCAGGACGATCTCGCGCGGTGCGAGCCGCTCGACCGCGACCGCCTTCTCGCGCGCGAGCGGGTCGCCCGCGCGCGCGACGAACCGGAACTCGTCGCGGAATAGCGTGCGCACCGCCAGGTCGCCGGTGTCGTAGGGCAGCGCGATCAGGGCGGCGTCGAGCTCCGCCGAGCGCAGGCGGTCGAGGAGCCGGTCGGTCAGGTCCTCGCGCAGGTACAGCTTGAGCCGCGGGTAGGCCGCGCGGAGCTGCGGCGCGACGCGCGGCAGGAGGAACGGCGCGATGGTCGGGATGACGCCGAGCCGGAACGGCCCGGCGAGCGGCTCGGCGGCGCGCCGGGCCGTCGCCACGAGATCCTGCGCCCGGGCGATCAGCGCGCGCGCCTGCGCGACCACTTCCTCGCCGGCGCGGGTCAGCCGCACGTGCCGCTTGTCGCGCTCGACGAGCTCGATGCCGAGCACGCTCTCGAGCTCCTTGATGCCGGCGGAGAGCGTCGACTGGGTGACGAACGAGCTCTCGGCCGCGGCGCGGAAGTTCAGCCGGTCGGCGACCGCGACCAGGTAGCGGAGCTGGCGGAGCGACGGGAGGGCGGCCATGGGCGCTGATCGACGGACCCGATCACTTTAACCGAAAAACTCCGTTGGATCGATCACCGCGCCGGCGATCATGGCGATGAACGACGTCGGGTACCGCTTCCTGCACCTCGTCGAGGACGACGAGTACGCGAAACCGCGGGCGGGGCTGCGGATGGGCTCGGCCGCGCGCGGCGGCTCTGTTATCCTTCGGGCCAACCGCCAGCCACGGAGCACGAACGACGATGAAGCCGCTATCGCTCGCAGCCCTGATCGCGATCGCCGCGATCGGCGGCGCGGTGCACGCGCAGAGCAACCTGCGATTCCTCGAGGACGCGCCGATCCAGAAGATGACGAAGGAGGACCTCGCGCTCCTCGAGAAGAACTACTCCGAGGCGCTCGACCGCAACGCCGACGGCCACACGAGCGCCTGGTCCAATCCGAAGACCGGCGCCTCGGGCACCGCGACGCCGCTCAACACGTTCACCCTGCGCGGCATGAAGTGCCGCGAGACCGAGTTCACCAACTTCGCCGGCGGGTTCCGCGGCGGCGGCAAGCACGCGATGTGCCGCAGCGGCGGCGCATGGAAGCTCGCGAGCTAGCGCCGGCCACGCCGATGGCCGCTCCCGCCGAGACGCGCAGCATGGCGCTCTTCTGCGACTTCGAGAACATCGCGCTCGGGGTGCGCGACGCGAAGTACGAGAAGTTCGACATCAAGCACGTGCTCGAGCGGCTGCTGCTCAAGGGCCAGATCGTGGTGAAGAAGTCGTACTGCGACTGGGACCGCTACAAGGAGTGGAAGCGCGCGATGCACGAGGCGGCGTTCGAGCTGATCGAGATCCCGCACGTGCGCCAGTCGGGCAAGAACTCGGCCGACATCCGCATGGTGGTCGACGCGCTCGACCTCTGCTACACCAAGAGCCACGTCGACACCTTCGTGCTGATCACCGGCGACTCGGACTTCTCGCCGCTCGTCTCCAAGCTGCGCGAGAACGACAAGACGGTGATCGGGGTCGGGGTGAAGAACTCGACCTCCGACCTCCTGATCGCCAACTGCGACGAGTTCATCTTCTACGACGACCTCGTCCGCGAGCAGCGCAAGGCCACGGCGAAGCGCAAGCCCGAGCGGCCGGCGCCGGAGGCGAAGCCGGCGGCGGCACCGACCGACGAGGGCAAGAAGCAGGAGGCGCTCGACCTCGTGATGGAGACGATCGAGGCGCTCGCCGCGCGCGGCGCCGGCGAGAAGCTGTGGGGCTCGATGGTCAAGCAGGCGCTGAAGCGCCGCAAGCCGAGCTTCAACGAGGCCTACTACGGCTTCAGCTCGTTCGGGAAGCTCCTCGACGAGGCCGCGGCGCGGCGGCTGATCGAGATCGAGGAGGACGAGAAGTCGGGCGGGGTCATCGTGAAGGCCTTCAATCCCGACTGGTAGCGCCCTCCCCGCCGCCCTCCCCGCCGTCTGTTACAGCGCCTTCGCCCGCTCCCGCAGCACGAACTTCTGGATCTTGCCCGTAGCGGTCGTCGGCAGCGCGCCGAAGACGACCTTCTTCGGCAGCTTGAACCCGGCGAGGCTCTCGCGGCAGTGCCGGATCATCTCCTCCTCGCCGACGCTCGCGCCGGGCTTGAGCTGCACGAACGCGCACGGTGACTCGCCCCACTTCTCGTCGGGGCGCGCGACCACCGCGACGAGCGCGACCGCCGGGTGCCGGTAGAGCGCGATCTCGACCTCGACCGAGGAGATGTTCTCGCCGCCGGAGATGATGATGTCCTTCTTGCGGTCCTTGATCTCCACGTAGTGGCTCGGGTACCAGACCGCGAGGTCGCCGGTGTGCATCCAGCCGCCGCCGAACGCCTCGGCGGTGGCCTTCGGGTCCTTGAGGTAGCCGAGCATCACCGTGTTGCCCTGGACGAGGATCTCGCCGACGCTCGTTCCGTCCTGCGGCACCGGCCGGCAGGTCTTCGGGTCGGCGACGATGTGGCCGTCGACCACCGGGTAGCGCACGCCCTGCCGCGCCATCTGCACCGCGCGCTCTTCGAGCGGCATCGCCCGCCACGCTTCCTGCGGCTCGCAGAGCGTCGACGGTCCCTGCAGCTCGGTCATGCCGTAGATGTGGGTCACGCGGAAGCCGAGCTCCTCCATGCCCTTGATCACCTTCGCGGGCGGCGGCGAGCCCCCGGTCTGGATGTCGACCACCTGCTCGAACCTCCGCTGCTGCTCCTCCGGCGCGTTCGCCAGCATGGAGAGCACCGTCGGCGCCCCGCACATGTGGGTGACGCCGTGCTCGACGATCAGCGGGAAGATCTGCGCCGGGTCGACCGCGCGCAGGCAGATCTGCGTCCCGCCCATCGCGACGACCGACCAGGGAAAGCACCAGCCGTTGCAGTGGAAGAGCGGCAGCGTCCACAGGTAGACCGGATGCGGCGGCAGCGGCCACGCGATGATGTTCCCGACCGCCTCCAGGAACGTGCCGCGGTGGTGGTAGACGACGCCCTTCGGCCGGCCGGTGGTGCCGGAGGTGTAGTTGAGCGCGATCGGTGCGGACTCGTCGGCCGGCGGCGACCAGGCGAACGCGGGATCGCCGCGCTTCAGGAAGTCCTCGTACTCGACCTCGCCGAGCCGCTCGCCAGGCCCGGTGTAGAGCGGATCGTCGTTGTCGATCACGAGGAGCTTCGCTTGCAGTTTCTTCAGCGCCGGCCCGACGACGGCGGCGAACGAGCGGTCGGTGATGAGCGCGCGCGCCTCGCCGTGCTCGAGGATGTAGGCCACCGTGTCGGCGTCGAGGCGGGTGTTGATCGTGTTCAGCACCGCACCGCACATCGGCACGCCGAAGTGCGCCTCGATCATCGCCGGCACGTTCGGCAGCATCGCGGAGACGGTGTCGCCCTTCCCGATGCCGCGCTGCGCGAGCGCGGAGGCGAGCCGGCGGGCGCGCTCGTAGAGTTGCGCGTACGTGTACCGCCGTGTCGTAAACCCTGGAGCTCCGTGGATCACCGCGACGCGGTCGGGGTGGATCTCGGCCGACCGCGGCAGGAACGACACCGGCGTCAGCGTCGCGAAATTGGCAGGGCCGGGCTTGAGGCCCGCCCAGATGCTCGCGGCCGGACGCGCCGCCGGCCGCCGCCGCGCGCGGGCCGGGGGCTTCGCGAGGGCGCGGCGCTTCGCCGCCGGGGCGCGCTTCGACCGCGATGCCGCGGTGCGTCGGGGCTTGGTTGCCATGGCCTCCTCCTTGCGGCGTTCGGGCGCTCGTTGACACCCCCGGTCGGGGGCCACTAGACTGCCTCGAAGCGGCGTTTCGGTGGCGCCGCCCGTCAACAGAATATAGCCGATCCACGAAGGAGGAAGCCATGAAAACCCTTGCTCTCGCGGTCTCCGCCGCGCTCACTTCCCTCGCGCTCGGCCTCTCCTCCGGAGCGGCGGCGCAGGAACGCACGATCAAGATCGCCGGGATGGGCGCGAAGTCCGGCGTCGTCCGGTCGTTCGGCGTCAACAGCGAGGCCGCGATGCTCGCCGCGGCCGACGAGATCAACAAGGCCGGCGGGATCAAGCTCGGCGACGGCACGCGCGGCAAGATCGTGATGGAGTTCTTCGACGACCGCTGCACCGCCGAGGAAGGCATCTCGGTCACCCGCCGGATCGCCAGCGCCGATTTTCTCGTCATCGTCGGCCCCACCTGCTC
>Ga0187892_10003392_pt1 | contig 29249 bp, 27 predicted proteins | sample MA1701073metaG_FD_139345 | JGI IMG/M metagenome (GOLD analysis project Ga0187892, IMG submission 139345) | Bio-ooze microbial communities from a basaltic lava cave in the Kipuka Kanohina Cave System on the Island of Hawaii, USA - MA170107-3 metaG ... | reverse complement strand
TGAAGGTCAATCAGGCCATTCGGTCCCACGCAAAACGGGCGAGCAGCCGCCTGAAGGCGCCAACAAGACCAAATCCGAGCAGCCCGCCACGAACAAGGTTGATCGTAGCTCGACGGCCAATCTGACTTCGGGGACGCCCGGCCCGGTCGGTCCAACCGGAGCTGATGCGCCAATGCAGAAGGCTGAGAACGCTCCGCCCAAACCCGAAGCGCCCAAGTCTGAAACGAAAGAACAGAAGCCTTCGCCGCCAGGCAATGATAAACCTTAACCGGCGATCAATTTTCTTGCAGCCCTGTCTTCTCGCGGTGGTTTCCTTGAGGCCAGGGCTGCAAGTCGTTATCGGCGGGCGCCAAAGAATGCGCTTCAACAATGAAGTGAGAGAACGAGGTAACAGATATGAAACGCATCTTCACGTCACATAACCCTGTTCGCGATTTTTCCCGTCGCCGGCGTCTCCGTCAGCAGCGAGGCTCGATTATGTTGCTGACCTCGGTGTTGATCGTGGGAATGATCGGCATGTTGGCGCTCTCAATTGATCTGGGATTTCTGTTCAGCGGGCGCAATCAGTTTCAGAACGGGATTGACGCCGCGACGCTAGCCGCCGGAACGGCGTTACGCGTCACCATCGAATCCGATCCGTCGGCGCCGCAACAGACACTCATTGCGCAGGAACTGGCCGTTCAGTTCGCCGGTTACAATCAGGTTCGCCGCTACACCGATCCCGATCCGGACAGCGGAGAGCCAAACGCGAACAACATCGTCCTGGCGGCTGGTAATGTGGCGGTTGATACGAGTGCGGACATTCCGAAGGTGCGGATCAACACTTCGATGACCATGCCGCTGCTCTTTGCGGGACTTTTCGGCTTCAGCAGCATGGATATGGGAGCGGCGGCGACGGCTTCGCTGCTTCCGGTTGACGGCGGGATAGGGACGATCGGGTCGGGAACCAGCACCGGTGGTGGCTGCTGGCGTCCGTTGCTGCTGCCCGACACATTTTATGATACGAGCGATCAGCCGATCATCGTTGGCGCGGATATTGGGGGAGTAACTCGGATGCCAGATCAGGCAGGCGATTACTACCGTTCGCGATTCGCGGCCGGAGCGCGAAACGCTTATCCGTATATTGATTCCGTCTCCGGCGCTCGCGCGACTGTCACCGGCCTTCGCGACACCCATTTGCAGAACGAAATGGGAACGAAGACCATAATGGGCCAGGAAGTCACTTTCAGAAGCAACTTTTATTTCATCGCCAATTTCTCCGGATTGCCGCGAGCGACGTTCGATATTTTGTCGGTTGGTGATTTAGCCAACTTCGGTTACTGCGGCAAGATCCGCGTCGGTGACGACATTCCGGTCTATCCCCTGAATGATCTCGCCACTTACGACCAGGTCAGAACCGGGCTTCTGGCATTGAAATATCGGACGCTCGACAGCGATTCGATTGATCCGATCGCTGAGGCGCAATATCGCTACGTCAAAAGCTCCAGCTACCCAGGCCCGAACACCCACGGAGCAATCATACCGGTGATGTTCTACAACCCGATTTTGATGAGAGGCTATCCGAACCTCGGAGCAATAACCACGCTCAGAGTCACCAACATCGGATTGTTCTTTCTGAAGAATGTGGAATCCAACGGCTACATCAGGGGGTACTTTGTGCGCGAGGTAATGGCTGGCGGAACCCCGATTGATTCGACGAATTTCATGGCTGACAGTGATCCGAGTTTTAAACGAAGCTGGTTGCCGATGTCGGTTCAATTGCTCAGATAAGTCGAAAGAAATTCTCCCCGTACTCGCGGGCTAAGAAGCTTCGTTGATCCGAACGTTTTCCGTTTTCCAGATTTTCTGGCGCCGTGGCCCGCGAGATAGGGATGCCCACGAGATGTAAAGCATAGGATCGAGGTAGACCGATTTAGCGCGGCTGGAATTTTGCGAAGGAATTTCGATGGAGTTTAGCCACTGCTGGGTCTATAATCTTCGTTCCATTGGCCCTCTGTCGCCGTGCATTATCATCGGCGGCTTTCAATTCATGGCTTGGCGTTCCCAGAGGCTTCCGGCAGTATCCGAAGCTTGGCCAATGCAGTTCGACGTTTTCAGCGCGAGCCAATCCGAGAGAGTCAGATTTTAAGTTAAGGAACCGAAGTCAGTGTCAAAAGCGATTTCTGTTGTTGTCATCGGTCGTAGTTTGGATCAGCAGGAGCGGACTCGCCTACGCAGCGCGAGCCAGACCCCGCTGGCGATCGTGGCGGAACTGCCCAACGCGCCGCAGGTGTTGGACGAACTTAACCGGTTGCGTCCGCATGCGGCGCTCATCCTGCTCAACGGTGAGTTGAACCATTCGTTTCAACTCGTCGAGCGGATCCACCAGGAATTGCCTGAGACCGCTGTCATCTGTTCGAGTGAGGATAATTCCCCCGACGTTATTCTCCAGTCTTTCCGCTCAGGCGCGACTGAGTTTTTGCGCCAGCCGTTGGTCGAATCCGAAATCGCTTCGGTCTTCGCCAAGATCGAACAGACGGTCGTGAGGCCAGAAGAATCTCATGGCCGGGTCATCGCCGTGTATGCCAGTAAAGGCGGGTGCGGAACGACGTTTGTCACGGCCAACCTGGCGGCGAGCCTGGCGCGGCTTTCGCGCAAACGAGCTTGCGTCATGGACCTGAATCTTCAGGCAGGCGACCAGCCGTTGTATCTGGGATTGGAACCGAATTACTCAATTCACGATGTGGTGAGAAATTTCGACCGTTTGGATGACCAACTCCTCACCAGTTACCTGACCCAACGATCGAAGCATCTGGCCTTGCTGGCCGCGCCGACCGAGATCGGCAAGGACGAAGACGTGCGGGTCGAGCACGTGACGCGATCAATCGCCCTGTTGCGCGCCCAGACAGAATACGTGGTGATTGATCCGCCGCGCATGCTGAACGAATTAACTGTTGCCGCGCTCGACGCGGCTGACGATCTGATTCTGCTTTTGACATTGGACATCCCGGCTATCCGCAGCGCCAAACGCGCGCTGGACATCTTCACCCGGCTCGGATATGACCGCAGCCGGATCAAGGTCGTGATCAACCGCTACACCAAGACCCCCGAGTTCGAGTTGAAGCAGGTTGGCAAGGTCCTTGAGACCGACGTCTTCGCCACAATCACGAACGATTACCAGGCAGCGATCTCTTCGATCAATGTTGGCGAGCCTTTGGTTCTGTCGAAGAATCAATCGCGCATGGTGCATGATTTCGGAAACCTGGCGAGCAAGCTGAGCGGAATTCGTTTGCCGAGTGAAACTCCAGAAGCCCCCGTACGCCCCAATCGTGGTGGCTGGACATCGCTTTTCGGTAACAAGCGGTGAGCAGGCGAGCAGGCTATCCTGATGAAGCATTAGTTCTTGTCGCGCATCTGTTTCAAGTTTTATCCGAATCCGGACAGTAATAGGTAGCAGATAACCCTGATCCTTGCCGGGGCAAACGACCCCCCATCAACCCGGCGTGCAACCGCCCCGTAAAATTTAAAGAAGAATTTATGTCAGTACTCAGAGAAAGATTACTCGAACAACAGAACGGGTCTGCGGCGCGCGTCACCGGGAACTTGCGAGCTTCAAATGAACTGCAAGAACTCAAAGCGCGCGTCCACCGCACCTTGATCAACAAGCTCGATCTGGCCAAGCTCGAAAACGCCGATCCGGCGGTCGTGCAGAACGACGTGAAGAAAGTCATCGAGCGGATCCTGGATGACGAGAACGCGCCGATGAGCGGACTCGAACGCGAACAAGTTCAGACCGACGTGCTCAACGAACTGTTTGGTCTGGGCCCGCTCGAACCGCTGCTGGCGGACAAAACGATCTCGGACATCCTGGTTAACGGGTGGCGCAGCGTTTACATTGAAAAGCGCGGCAAACTCGAACGGGTTGACGTTATGTTCCGCGATGACGCGCACCTGATGCAGATCATTGACCGCATCGTATCGCGCATCGGCCGCCGCGTTGACGAATCGTCTCCGATGGTGGATGCGCGCCTGCCCGACGGGTCGCGCGTCAACGCCATCGTCCCGCCGCTGGCGCTTGACGGCCCGGTGCTTTCCATTCGCCGCTTCGGCGCCGAACCGCTGACGATCAAAAATCTGCTGGAATATAAAGCTCTCACTCCGCAGCTTGTGCAGATGCTCGAAGCCTGCGTCAAATCGCGGCTCAACATCCTGATTTCGGGTGGAACCGGCGCAGGGAAAACCACACTGCTCAATTGTCTTTCAGGATTCATTCCGCACGATCAACGGCTGGTGACGATTGAGGATTCGGCGGAGTTGTTGCTGCAACAACCCCACGTCGTTCGTCTGGAAACCAGGCCGCCAAACATCGAAGGCCGGGGTGAAGTGACCCAGCGCAGCCTGCTGCGAAACTCGCTCCGTATGCGCCCTGACCGCATCATCGTCGGTGAGGCGCGCGGTGACGAAGCGGTGGATATGCTGCAAGCGATGAACACGGGTCACGACGGCGGCATGACCACGATTCACGCCAACACTCCGCGCGACGCTCTGGCCCGTCTGGAAACGATGATCGCCATGGCCAACCTGCGCATCTCGGACAAGGCCATGCGCCAGCAGATCAGTTCCGCCATCAACCTGATCATCCAGGTCTCCCGGATGGGTGATGGCTCGCGCAAAGTCGTCAGCGTCTCCGAAATCATTGGCATGGAAGGCGAGATCATCACGATGCAGGAGATTTACAAATTTGTGCGCACGGGCGTGGGACCCAAGGGCGAGGTGCTGGGACAATTCCGCCCGACCGGCATCAGACCCCGTTTTTCAGAACGGCTCGAACAGCACGGCTTCAAATTGCCGCCGAACGTTTTTGAAGCGGCGTTTTAAGGTGAAATCCGAGGGCTTTTATGAGTGGCCTGCTTTTCATTTTCATTCTCTTCGCGTTCATCTTCCTGACGGTGGCGATCTATTTTTTCGTCAGCCGCGATACGGACGAATATCGCCGCCGCATTGATGAGCGGATGAAGCAGTTGGTGCAGGAGCGCGGCGGCGCGAGCCAGCGCGAGATGCAGCTTCTCAAGGAAGAATTGCTGAGCAGCGTGCCCGCGTTCCACCGGGCGCTGATTCGCTTCGAGGTCTTCAACAAGCTGCAGGCGGTCTTGCGCCAGGCCGACATGAAGATCACCGTGTATCGTTTCGTGATCTCGTCTTTGATCGCGGGCTTCGTCGCGGGGCTGCTGATCTTCTTCTTCTCCGGCTCGCTGATGGCGATGTTTATTGCGACGGTGGTAGTGATGGGAGCGCCATTGATGTTCGTGCTCAACCAACGCCGCCGCCGTTTCCACACCTTCCTCGAACAATTGCCGGACGCGCTGGAACTGATGGTGCGTTCGTTGCAGGCCGGACACAGTTTCAGTTCGGCGCTGCAGATGGTGGCGACCGAGATGCCCGATCCGATCGCGCGTGAGTTCGGAAAAGCCTACGAAGAGCAGAACCTGGGTTTGAACATCAAATCGGCGCTTGAAAATTTGGTCGAGCGCGTGCCGCTGCTCGATCTCAAGCTCTGCGTCACGGCAGTGCTGATCCAGCGCGAGATTGGCGGGAACCTTTCGGAAGTGCTGCGAAACATCAGCCACACGATCCGCGAACGTTTCCGCATTCAAGGTGAGATCAGAGTCAAATCGGCGCAGGCGCGATTGTCGGGTTACATCGTCAGCGCGTTGCCGTTTTTCCTCTTCTTCTGGATCAACATGGTCAACCCGGCCTACATGAAGACGCTGTATGATCATGAATACGGCGTTTACATTCTCGGCACGGGGGTGGTTATGCAGATCATCGGATGGTTGATCATCCGGAAGATAGTCGACATCAAGCTTTGACCAACAACCTAATCTTATGGACGTTTCCAGCCTGATATTTTTCGGCTCTCTGTTTCTTTTCGTCGGCGCAGGCTTTCTGGCCATCTATTGGATGATGGTGCGCCCCGCGAATCCGGTCGAGGCCCGATTGAAAGAGATCAACCCGCGCGCCGCGGAGGAAGCGCCGTCGCAACCTGTTGCGGCCCTGTTCGTCGAACGCGTCGCCAAGCGGCTCGATCAACTGACGCCGACGCCGTCGCCGCGCAACGTGCGGCGATTGCGCAGGCGTTTGATTCAGGCCGGATACTTTGACGAAAACGCGGTGACTGTCTACCGGGTGATTCGGCTGGTTGCGGCGTTGTTGTTTCCGCTCGGCACGTTCTTTTTCATGACGTTCATCCTCGGCAGGCCGGTTGACACCACGACCATCGGGTTGACGTTCATCTCGGTCGCTTACGGGTTGTTTCTGCCGTCGTTCTTCCTCTCGCGGATGATCTCGAACCGCAAGGCGAGGATCACGCGGGCGCTGCCCGACGCGCTTGATCTGATGGTCGTCTGCGTCGAAGCGGGACTGGGGTTGAACGCCGCTTTGCAGCGCGTGGGCCGGGAGATGGAACTGGTCGAGCCGGATTTGTCGGAAGAGTTGGCGATCACCAACCGCGAGATTCGCGCGGGCAAACCACGCGATGAGGCGTTGCGCAACCTCGGCGACCGCACCGGGGTTGACGACGTGAAATCGCTCGTGGCGATGCTAGTCCAGACAGATCGCTTCGGTACTTCGATTGCGGACTCTTTGCGCGTCTTCGCTGATTCGATGCGAACCAAACGTCGTCAACGTGTTGAAGAGCTGGTGGCCAAGGCGGCGATCAAGTTGATTTTTCCGTTGCTGTTATTTATCTTTCCGGCGCTGCTGATTGTGCTTATGGGGCCTGCCCTGATTAGGATTTGGGATCTGCTGGGCGCCATGAATAGTCAATGAGCAGATTCGCAAAACGGCCGCCCGGATACTCAACACAAAGCCCCGGATTTTGATTCTCGATTTTTTTAATAAGGAGACCCCCCATGCAGATTCTGGCCGCTCTGCTTCTGCAAGCAGACCCCGATAGACCTGATCTGACGCTTAACTACATCATCATTGCTGTTCTTTTAGTGATTGCCGCGATTCTGAGCGTGATTGTTGTGCGCCGCCGCATGCGCGAACGTGATGACGATTGGGATCGCTGAGTCGAGTGCGGGATCAATCCAAATTTGAAATTTGAGATTGCCCCCGCTGACGAAATGAAAATTTATCACCGCGCGACCGGGCAATGTCTTGCCGAAGAGGCCGCGCTAGCTAACACATTTTTCAAGCGGTTGCGCGGCCTGATGTTTCGCCGCCGCCGCCTTGCCCCCGCTGAAGCTCTCTGGTTGCGCCCCTCGAACGGCGTCCACACTTTCTGGATGCTCTTCGCAATTGATGTGATCTTCCTTGATCGCGAGTTGCGGATCGTCAAGCTGGTTGAAAATATGCGCCCGTTTCGCGTGACCCGGCCTCACCTGGCCGCGCGCAGCGTGCTCGAAATGTCTGCGCACACGATTTCGCGCGCCGCGTTGAAAGTCGGCGATCAGCTCGAAGTCGTGCGCTGACACATTCAACTGGCGCTTCGACAAATTGTTTTCACGCAGACTTGCCCCCATCGCCGGCTCTTATGCAGGCAAAATGACGCAGGCAAAACGGCAACATCGTCAATCCGGAGCCACAAAGGTTGGCGCAATCGCGCGCTGGCTTTTACCTTCGATTGGCAGCTTTTGTTTGCTGATTGCGCTCTATTTGCTGGTCTTTAATTCGTGGCGCTTCCTGCTTGACAGCGACACGGGCTGGCACATTCGCACCGGCGAGTTGATTCTTGAAACCGGCGCTATCCCGCGGCACGATCCGTTTTCGCACACGATGGCCGGGCGTGAATGGTTCGCCTGGGAATGGCTGACCGATGGGGCGATGGGGCTGTTGCATCGCCATCGAGGATTGGCCGGAGCGGTCGCTGGGGCGTTTCTAGTTTTGCTGGCGAGTTACGTAGCTCTTTACCAAATGATGATCCGGCGAGGCGCTGATGCGATCGTAGCCTTCGCCATGACGATCTTTGCGGCTCTGGCTTCGATCGTTCACTGGCTGGCGCGCCCACATCTGGTCTCCATCGCGTTGATGATCGGTTGGCTCGCGATGGTCGAGGGGTTTCGCCGCCGCCGAAGCAGATGGATCTACTTCGCGCCGCTCGTCATTGCCTTGTGGGCCAACCTGCACGGAGCATTCGTCGCTACATTCGCTGCGCTGGCGGTTTACGCGATCGGCGAATGGATTGAATTTGCGGCGCGTGGCGAATGGTGGAGCGAAAGGCTTCGGAGGGTTTTGAAAACCTACTTGATTGTCGGCGCGCTTTCTGCGCTCGCCGCGCTGGCGACGCCGTTTGGCTTTAAACTTTATGACCACTTGTGGCGATATTTGACAGACGCGAAGCTGCTCTCGACCATCGAGGAGTTTCAATCGCCGAACTTCCATTCAACCGATGGCAAGTTGATTGAAATTTTATTGCTGCTGGGAGCGATTGCGGCAGCGAACGCCATTCGACAGCGCCGGTTCGTCGAAACGGGATTGCTGATTCTGTGGGGGCATCTGACGCTGCAATCGGAACGTCACGTTACGCTGGCCGTCGTGACGCTCACTCCGATCATCGCTGAGCAGTTAAGCAACCTGATCGCCGAAGCGGTTGATCGCGCGGCGCAGGGCGCGAATACGAAAGCAAAGGCCGTTCGCGCAATGCGCGATTGGTATCGCGAGACGATGGCCATCAACCGGCAATTGACCGGAGCCTTCGTTTACGCCGCTGTTTTGATTTTCATTCTGGCGCTGCCCGGCAGCGCGCTGGCCGACAAGCTCCTCTCGCCGCGATTCAATCCGAACCGGTTTCCGGTCGGCGCGGCGGATTTCATTTCGCAGACAAAGCCGGATGGGAAGATGTACGCATCCGATCAGTTCGGCGGTTATTTGATTTACCGGCTCTATCCGCAGTTCAAGGTCTTTGTTGACGGGCGCAGCGATTTCTACCGGCAGGGAACGGTGCTCGACGACGTTGACCAGATCGCGCTCGTCAAACCGCGATGGTCTGAACTGCTCGATCAACACGACATTCGGTTCATGGTGCTGCGTCGTAACGAGCCGCTGGCCTTGATCGCTCTCGCGAGCGGTCGCTGGCGGAGCGTTTACGAAGATTCAGTCGCACAGGTTCTGGTCAGGAATCCCGTTCCACCCGATCAAGCAGTAAACAGCCAGTCGAACCTCAGCGAATGATTCGCATTCGCTGGGGTTCACCGAAAGAAAAGAAAGGTTGTGAATTATGGCTTCAATGAAATTATTCCGCTATTTGCGTCAGCCCGCGATCACGGCGATGGTGGTGATTGCAATGGCCCTCATTGTCGTGACTGCGATTCCGAGTGTGCGTTCGCGCATCGCCTCGAATCTCGATTCGGGCGCGACTCTTCTCCTGCTCGATGAAGAGACTGACGACGAGACACCGCAGGACGGCGCGCCGAAGGCCGAAGGCAAAAAGTCGAACGGCTTCAAACGTGTCGTGACAGCGCCGGTGCGCTTCATGGCGCGTCTGTTCAAGCGAAAGGACAACGGCGATCTGACGGCGAAGAAAGCCAGCCAGAAGGAGATGGAGAACATGAAGGTGATTCCGGTCAATCGCACCCAGGATGGCGCGCCGGGGACCATTGCGGACGCCGGCAGCGGGCTGGCGCCGGAAGCCACCACGGCTGAACTCGCCGCCAAGAACCTCTTCGACGACGCGATCCAATTGCACGACAAAGGGCGACTCGATGGCGCGATTGAGAAGTTGGTCGCCTCAACGGTGCTGCAGCCCAACCACGCCGAAGCCTTCAATTTGCTCGCCGTCTGTTACGACGAGAAAGGCCAGTATCGTCTCGCCCAGGACGAGTACAAGAAGGCTTTGAAGATCGAGTCGAACAACGCGCGGTTCCTGAACAATCTTGGCTATTCGTATTACCTGTCGAACGATTTCGGCTCAGCGGTCAAGTATTACAACAAAGGTCTGAAAATCACGCCGAATGACCGCCGCATGCACAACAATATCGGGTTGGCTTACGGGCGCAAAGGCGATTACGACAAGGCGAAACAGCATTTCCTGACCGCCGTCGGCGAAACCGGCGCGAACCTCAATCTCGGTTACGTCTACAGCCAGCAGGGCAGGTTCGATGAAGCGATCAAGCATTACGAGACCGCGCTTCGCGCGCAGCCGCAGTCGCTTCCCGCGCTGAGCAATCTGGCGCAGCTTTACGAACGCACCGGTCGTTTGCGCGAAGCCGCGACGCTCAACGAGCAGTATAAGAAGCTCGCCGTTGCCGCACAGCAGAAAGACCAGACCGTGGATCAGGATCAATAAGGGAGTTATGACCGAAGCAGCGCAAGCCAAAATTCAGACCTTCGCGCCTCCGATTCCCGAATCAATCGAAGCTACGGGACTGTCTTTTCAGTTCCTGGCTGATCTCGCGCTCAAGACCTCAGCGACCGAAAGCACGGTCACGACGGCGGCCATCGCCGAACGGATGTGCCTGTCGGTACCGCTGGTCGAGCAGTTGCTACAGCACCTTTACCGCGAGAAGCTGGTCGAGATTCGTGGAAGCGTGGGTTTCAATAACAACCGTTACGCATTGCTCGACCGCGGTTGGGATACGTTGAGACGCGTGATGGGGATTTCCGGGTACGTCGGCCCCACGCCGGTTTCATTGGCGGCTTACAGCGCGATGATGCGTTCGCAGGCGCAGCCCGAGGAACTGGTCGGTCCCGAACAGGTCGGCGCCGCGTTTTCCGATCTGGTTTTGCCTGACAGCTTGATTCAAACACTCGGCTTCGCGATCAATTCGCGCCGCAGCCTTTTCATTTCCGGCATTCCGGGGACGGGCAAGACTTCGGTGGCCGAACGGATCAACAATGCGTTGCAAACGGCGGTCTGGATTCCCTACGCGGTCGCGGTTGACGAACACGTCATCAACGTTTACGACGCGCACAATCACGAACGCACGCTGGACGAAGACAATTTCGACGTTTACGACAAACGCTGGCTGCGAATTATGCGGCCACTGATCCTGGTCGGCGGCGAAATGACGCTGGAAAGCACCGATCTGATCTACAACCGCGCGGCGCGTTATTACGAAGCTCCATTCCAGGTCAAGGCCAATTGCGGCACGCTGGTGATTGACGATTTCGGACGCCAGCGGGTCGAACCCGAAGACCTGCTCAACCGCTGGATCGTCCCACTCGAACGCAAGGTTGATTTCCTGACTCTGCACACCGGCAAAAAGATCAGCGTGCCGTTTGAAGAACTGGTCGTCTTCTCGACGAACCTTGAGCCGAGCCGCCTGGTTGACGAAGCCTTCCTGCGGCGTATGGGTTACCGCGTCCGCATCGAACCGCCGGCGGAAGACACTTACCGAAGAATCTTCGAACGGTACGCCGAGAACGAAGGCGTTTCGTATGACGAGTCGGTACTCGATTATCTGATTACGAAATACCTGGCTGAAAAGCGCGTGATGAAGGCCTGCGAACCGCGCGATCTGGTCAGCCGTTTTCTGGACATCTGCCAATACAAAGGATTGCCGCCGGCGTTGACCGAAGACCTGCTCGACCTGGCCTGGAACAATTACTTCGGAATTGCGCACGTTTGAAAATCTCCGGAGCGCGTTTGCGCGGGGGAGAAGCGAAGTCTTATGCGGCTGAATTTCCCCGGTAAAAGTTCGGTGTGGTTTCTCTTCACGTGCTTTCTGTTGTGCGTGATCAGCGCGCGCGCGGACCAGTTGCATTTGAAAGACGGACGTGTGCTGGAAGTCGAAGAGGTCTGGGAAGCAGGCGACGCCATCTGGTACCGCCAGGGAAAGATCATCGCCTCGTGCGCGAAGACCGACGTCATTAGGATCACAAAACCGAAACCCGCGCCAACCTCCTCATCCACAACAACGAACTCCGCATCCCCAGCAGAACCGAAAGCCAAAATCGCTTCGTTGGTTGATGAATCGGGCAAGATCGCAAACGGCGGCGCTGTCGTAACCCACAAAGTCGCGCGCGTCATTCTCAAAGGCGGGACTCAGATTGACGCCGACGCTGTGTGGGAAGACGCGGATCGGGTGAGTTACCGGCTCGGCAAGATGCATACCTTTATTGATCGTTCGGAAGTTGAGCGGGTGATCCGCGACGTGGCGGTCAGCGAGCCGAAGACCGCCGCGTCGAATTCGCAATTTCGTTATACGACCGGCCATCGTGGCCTCGACCAACTGATCGTTTACAGCGCCGACAAATACAGCCTCGATCCTGTGTTGATCTACCTGGTGATTCGCGAAGAATCCGGGTTCAACCATCGCGCCGTGTCGCGTGTCGGCGCGCGCGGATTGATGCAATTGATGCCGGGGACGGCGGCCAAACTCGGCGTGCGCAACATCCACGATCCGGTCCAAAACGTAGACGCCGGAACGCGCTATTTGCGCACCCTGATCGAGATGTTTAACGGGGATGTTAATCTCGCTTTGGCGGCGTATAATGCCGGCGAAGGCGCTGTGCTCAAGTACGGACGCCGCATTCCGCCTTATCGGGAAACGATGAATTACGTCTGGCGGATCAACACGGCTTATCGTCGCGCTATGGCTGCTGATCAGTACCGCGAGCGGTAGCGAGCGTGGCTCCCTGGTCGGTCTATTGATGGAGCCACGCTCGCTACCGCTCGCGGTACTGATTCCGGCGCCCGCCGAGAAGCCTTTCAAATAAGGAGGAAGTTTTATGAAGTATCTCGCCCCTCTTTGTCTCGTGATGATCCTCACGCTGGCCGCGGCCGGCGCGGCTAACGCGCAGAGCCGTCCCGACAATAACAAGCGCGAAGTGTTGACCAACGAAGCGATCATCAACCTCACCAAAGCCGATTTCAAGGAGCGCACGATCGTTACGTTGATCCGCACCTCCGAAACAGCTTTTGACATCTCAACGCCAAAACTCGTCGAACTGAAAAAACGCGGCGTCAGCGAGCGCATCATCGCCGAGATGATCGAGCGAACCAATTACGGCGCCGTCGCGCAGCGGCTAGGTTCGTTGCGCGACGACGAATTCTTCGCCAAAGACGACGACGCTTTCTTCAACGGCCCCATCTTCAAAGAATTACCAACCGAAAAAGAAGCGAAGAAGAGGGAAGAGGAGGCGATGATCTTCGGCTCGCAGTCAGGGTCGAGCAGCAAGACCAAATCCCGCGGTTTGGGCGGCCCGAACGGCGAGCGCGACCGCAAGAGCGAGGTGATGGGATCGGCGTCGGTCAAAATCATTCGCCCGTCGGGAGAACAGAGCAGCGCCGAGCCGAAGCTGCAGCGCGCCGCGAAGCTGGACAACAAAGGCGTGCTCGAAATGATTCAGGCTGGGTTCTCCGAAGGCACGGTCGTTCGCAAGATTGAATCGTCCCAGGTCGAGTTTGACCTTTCGCCGAAAGCCCTCAACGAACTTCGCCAGAATCGCGCCAGCGAGCGCATCATCGCCGCGATGAAGACGGCGATGGACGAATCGAAGTGAGCGTGAAGGCAGAGATCAAAGTCGTTCTGGTTTTGATTGCCCTGGTTGGCGCGGGGACGATCGTCCGCGCGCAGACGCCCAAAAGCGCGCAGGAAAAACCGGGGCAGCAGGATCGCCAGCGCAAACCAGAGCCGGATAGCGGCGTGATCGCCATCGAAACCAACGAAGTGCTGCTGCCCGTGACTGTGCGCGATTCCGCCGGGCAATTCGTCACCGACCTCAAGGCCGAAGATTTCACTATTTTTGAAGACGGTACGCAGCAACCAATCACTTCCTTCGCGCTCAAAAGGATGCCAGTCCACGTCGTACTCCTGATTGACACCAGCAGCAGCGTGACGCGCGAACTCGAAGATTTCAAAGACGCCGCCTGGCGCTTCATCAGCCGGCTCGAGGCGGACGACAAGGTCTGCCTGATCCGTTTCGATGACGCGGTCGAATTGGTGCAGGATTGGACCGTCAGCCGCAACGCTTTAAAGCGCGCGCTCAATCGTTTGCAGACCGGGATGTTCACGAAATTCAACGACGCGCTTTACCTGGCCGCGCGCGAACAATTGGGCAAAGTCAAAGGGCGGAAAGCGATCATCGTTCTGACCGACGGCATTGACAGCGGGCGCGGCTCGGTTTCGCCGGAACGCGCCTTTCGCACTCTGGTCGAGGAGGAAGCGCCGGTCTACGTCGTCAGCAAAACCCGCATTCAGGGACGCGCCGATCGTGAAGAACTTGCGTATTATCAAAAATCCTCATCTTCGTCGGTCAACCAGCTCCGCATTGATGGTTTGAAGTTGGCGCTGGCTCAACTCGAAACGAGCGAGCGCCAACTGACTCGCATCGCCGAAGAAACTGGCGGAAGAATCTTCCTGCCGGAAAGCTTCGATAATCTCGACGAAGCTTATCAGCAGGTCGCTGACGAGCTTCGCTCCCAGTACGTGATCTTTTACACCCCGACAAATTCCACGCGCGACGGCAGCTATCGCGCGGTTCGAGTCAAAGTCAAACAACCCGGTTATCACGCGACCACCCGCTTCGGTTACTACCAGAAATAAATGCGCAACCGCCTCAAAATTATCAAGCTCGTTGGTATTGTTTTCGTCGCCGCCTTGATTCTCGCCGGCTTTCGTTACCTTCGGACAACCAACGCCTCGCTCACGACAGAGCAAATCACTCGGATGGCGAAAGAGACGCCGCTGGAAGATCGTCAAACCTGGCTACGTCTGGCGCGCGCCGCGCTGTCGGCTGAAAACGTGCGCGCCATAGCCGCTCCCGTAGAGCCTGTGAACAACCGCGGCGAAGCTTCGCGCGTGGAGTTGGGCTATCTGCTTTTTTTCGATCCGATCCTGTCCGGCGATCAGACTACCTCGTGCGCTTCGTGCCACCACCCGGATTACGGGATGGCCGATGGAATGAAGAAGGGCATCGGCGCAGGCGGGCGCGGTTACGGCGCGCAACGCGCGGGCACGGGACGCGAATTGCAACGCAACACTCCGAGCCTCTTCAACGTCGCATACAATCCGATCTTCTTCTGGGACGGGCGCGCAGGCTCGCTCGAAGAGCAGGCCCTCGAGCCGATCTTCAGAGAAGATGAGTTGAATCAATCGAGCGCCGCTGAGCTGGTGAAGCGACTGCGTTCGATTCCGAAATACCGCGAGCTGTTCGCCCAAGCTTTCGGATTCAACTCGCCGCAGGATGGGCGCGAGGTCACACTGCAAAACATCGCGCGCGCCATCGCCGCCTTCGAGCGCAAACTCAACATCACCGAAACCTCTTACGACCATTTCGTCAAAGGCCAGGATGATAAGCTGACGACCGAACAGTTGCGTGGGATGGTGGTGTTTTTGGGCCAGGGCCAGTGCGCCGCCTGCCACACTCCGCCGAATTTTCACGACGATGTCCTGTCTTCGATTGGCGTTCCTGTGTCGGCTGAAAAAGGCGCGCCGCTCGATTCCGATCCGGGTTTCGGCGCGGTGCTTCGCCGCCAGGACGGATTCGGAATGTTCAAAACGCCGGGTTTGCGCAACGTCTCGCGCACCGCGCCCTACATGCACAACGGCGCATTCAAAACGCTCGAAGAAGTCGTGGAGTTTTACAATGACGGCGGAGGCCGCGGTCGCGGGCTTGATGTTTACAGCCAGGATGTGAAAGTCGCCAAGCTCGATCTGACCGAGCAGCAGAAGAAAGACCTGGTGAGCTTTATGAAATCGCTCGACGACACCGCGCCTCCGCCCGTCGCGCCGGCGAGCGTGCCAAGTGGCTTGCCGGTTGTGGGCAAGTAATAGGGAGCGCCGGAGTTCATTTATTGATCCGGGCACAAACAACTATAGTCAAGATAGCCGGCGCGCGGTGGGCAATTGAAGAGAGCGTTGAGAGCGCCAAAGGCGAAGTCGGGCTGGATCATTATGAGGTACGTGGCTGGGCCGGGTTGTATAGACATATCACGCTAACTCCGCAGCCCTCTAGTTTCGAGCAGACGCCGGCAGGCTGCGTCAGTGCAGCGGTTATTGACCGAAGCAACGACCTTCTGGCGTTATCGGTCCAATCCGTACCAGGTCCAGCGCCCCCAACAAAGGACCAGAATTCATCGATCTCCATGTCTCGTACGCGGCGCGGGACAGTCGGCTCGCGGACTTCGGCGGCAGATTGACGCAAGGTTTGAGCACGGTGTTCAAGCTCAACAGTAAGACGCGCGAGATGCCGCTGACGTCTGAGCCGTTCATCTTGGATTCTTCGACCAGTTCCAGAGAGCTCAGCGCGCTGGCTATGTGGAATAAGATGGCCACTTGTTCCACGATCAATTTGTATTGTTCAGGGCGTCAGCGGCGCCGAAATGAATGATTCTGTTGGTTAATGCCGTTGTGCGGTTGAGCCACAACCACACACGTCAACGAATAAACTGCCGTAACAGCACAGAGGCATTTGGGGTCGGCATGGGGATCGTCTCCCTTTGTCTGATTTACTGCGCGACCAGTTGTTTTCGTTTGAGTTCGGGCCGTTCGTTTGCGTTCCCATCGCTATTCGCCTGCATTTCCGCGACTGAGCGATAACCGTCACGCGCGCGAACGATCATCCCGGAGCCTTCGACCCGAACTTTTACCTGGCGATACGATCCATCTTTCTTGGAGTTGGTCGGGTAATAGCTGAGGGTGTATTGATGGCGCAGCTCTTCGGCGATCCTCGAAAACGCATCCGTGAGGTTGCGAACCGAATCTGCCTCGTGGAGCCTTCCGCCGCTGCGCTCAGCCAGTTCCTGCAAGTAACGCGCGCCACGACGATAATCATCGCTGCTACCGCCCGGCGCTGGGCCTCGCCCTTGCGGCCATTGCGGGAATTGGTAGGTGACGAATGGGTTGAACGGCCAGCGGCGGCGGCCCTGCGGAGACGGAGACGGCCACGGAGGAGTGACGATCGGGGGATTGCCCCGGCGGCCACCGAATGTGCCCTGCGAATTATCCATCTCGGTGTCGTATCTGATCGGGTAAACGAGCGCGCCGGATTCTTCGACCTTCTCGACCGTGTTCCGGTAATTGGCCCGGCGGCTTGAAGTGTCTACGCCGTCGGTGAAGAGCACGATGGCTTTGCGGCCTTGAATCTGCTCCAACCGGTCAACCACCTGATCAACCGCTTCGTAAAGTTTCGTGCTGCCGCCGGTGCGGGTTTCATAAATCGCGCGGCGCAACCGGTCGCGGTCGCTCGTGAATTCGCACAGGAAACGGACCCGGCTGTCGAACGAGACGACCATCACCTGGTCGTCGCGCCGGAGTTGATCGGTGAAAGCGGCGGCGGCGGCCTGGATGTCTTCGAGCCTGAACAGCGTGCTGTTCGATGTGTCTATCATCAGCACGACCTGAAATGGCGTTTCGGTCGAGTCGAAGCTGGCGATATCCTGTTCGACGCCGTCTTCGTAAATCTTGAAATCGCGCTTGGTCAGGAACGGGACGAATTTGCCGTCGCGGTCAATGACGCTGGTCGGGATGGTGACGAGCGCCGTGTCCATCTTGATTGTTCCGTTCTCGTCAATGGTGACCGGCGTGGTGTCGGCCATGGGTTTGTCGGCGGCTTTGCTTGGTTTGCTGTCGGAAGCCCGGTCGGGATTTTTGGAAGGCTGCGTTTCGGATTGAGGTCCGTTTGAAGACGGGGGGGGTTGCCGTTTGCGCCCCGATTGCGCGGATGATGCTGAACTCATTCCCCAGACAATTCCTGCCATCAACAGGAACGTGACAAAGTAACGTGTATACAGAAAACTTCTCATACTACCTCCTGCGGAAAGCCCTGGGATGCTCGCCTCGCGCGCCTGCCAGTCGTCTGGCCAGCGATCCTCGATCAAAGCCAAGCACGTCTCACGTCTTTGGCGGTGCGTGCGCTTCCAGGGTTTGTGCCCGTTTCTGAAATGCTCTGACGGAAGGGGTAACCGCAGCGCCGGAAATGCAGCTCAAGGTTATTTCTGAATCGCTGCGCCTGATCTCGCAGCGGACCTTCTGAAAGGCAGAAAACCCGTCCACGATTCAGGCAACACTCTGTGCGCCGAAAGATTCGCGCCCAGAATCAGAATGAAAGACGAAACGAATGTCCACGTGACCAATGCCATCAGCGAAGCCAATTGCTTGTAGCTCCCTTCGAAATCGAACAGCGGCAGCGCCAGCCAAAATACGAACATGGCGATCAGCCACAACAGCGCGGTCGCTATCGAGGTGAACATCACCTGGCTGGCCTGCACTTTTCCGTTCGGAACGAAATAGTAGATGACGAAAAACAAGAGCGCGATGAAAGGCAACGAGATGATAGGACCGATAACGTAGAAAATGTATTTGCGCCAGATGGGGTCAACGGGCGCGCCAAACACGCCGAACACTTTGTCGAGTATAAAATCGTAGACGCTCCCCAAGGCCACCGGCGCCAGCATGATCACCCCGCAAACGACCACCAGTAGCAGGTAAGTAGCGTACTGCTTGATGACGTTGCGTTCTTTGAACCCCCACGCGCGGTTGAGCGCGGCTTCGAGCGGTTGAAAGACGCCGGAAGCCGAAAAGATCAGCAGCCCGAACGAGATCAACGTCGCCTTGCCGCCCGGCCCACGCGCCACCTGATCGAGGCTCACGAAGAGCGACTTGGACTCTTTGGGCGCCAGGGACATCATTAGCAGGAAGCTGGTTTCATAACCCCGCTTCCAATGCAACACGTTGAGCAGGAAGCTGCCGATCAGCACGACGAACGAAAAGAACGACAGCATCACATTGAAAGCGATGGCCGAGGCGTTGACGTAAGTTTCGGTCGAAGTCAGGTCCCAGAGCGCCGGCCACATCTTTTTGAAAAACAGCCAGCCGCCGCGCGCGTAAAAGCCCAACCCGCGCTTTGTCGGCGCGGCTGGAACCGGGGCGGTTGATGGGGAAGTTTCAAAATTGTTGGTCGCGGGTTCGATTCTGTTGGTTTCAGCCATAAACCGGATCTCGAATTCCAAATCCCGGATCACGATAAAGCGGCGATCTCTTCCTCGATTGCTCTGAGCGATTGTTGAATCATCGCCCGGTAAGTTTCAGAACGCGCTTTGCTCAACTGCTCCGCCAATCGGCTGCGCGCCAGTCGCAGGCTTTCGAGCTGCCGCTCGCGCTCGATCATTTCCGGCGATTGAACGGGAGCCGCTCGTTCGCCTTGCAAACGCCGGGCCTCTTCCATCTGATCTTCAACTGCTTTGCTCTCCCAACCTCTGGCCATAATCATTACAGCGCCGCGCGCGTGAGCAAACAAGCCGCGTGCCCCAGCACACGCTCGCCGTCGCGCAAAGGACTCGGCGTCGGCTGCCATCCATCAGCAACGCGCGCGGCCAATAATTCATCGGCGCTTGGGCGATGGTTCCACACAGCGACCGCTGTGATTGTGCCCTGTCAGGTTGCGCCCAGAACAAGCGTCAATCCGTCGCGCCACGGGGCGATCACGTCGTGTGTGAACTCATCCTGCGCGATTGTCTCAAGGAGCAGCACAGGCGGACGCTCAGCTCTTCCCCAGGCGACGAATTCCTGTAGCGTACCGAAATGCGGCACCTTATGATCGAGCGCGGCTTGCGCTTCCGGTGAAAGATTAGCTTGATTGACGATTTGCACGGGTCAGAGTGTAGAACTTAGCGGCGGCGCAATCAACGCGCTCAATTCATCCAGTGACCGGATGTTCGCTCGGTTCGATCTCCCGGTGGTTGACCAGGACGCGCTCTTCGATTTTCCGCATCAGCTCATCAACGATGCGTTTGGTCGCGTCGGGTATGGCGATCCGCGCCGCCGCAATCCGCATCGCCGTATGTTCCGCCGGATCGTGCAGTAAACGCCGAATCACCGGCGCGATGTCGGTTGTGTGTTTGAGCAACACGCCCGCATTGTGGCGCGAGAGCAGATGGGCGGTCTGCGATTCCTGCGGCATCGGCGGCGTGGTCGTGTCGGCGATTATCGGCAACCGCGTCGCCAGAGCTTCAAATGTGGTCAGCCCACCGAGCTTCGACACCATCACATCGGCGGCGCTCATCAACCGTTCCATCGCGTTCGTGTAGCCGATGACTTTGGTCGTGAATGGCGCGCGACGGGCGATGGCGCCGATGCGCTGGCGCAACTGGTCATTGCGACCGGCCAGGAAGACTGCTTGAGTGTCTTTGATTTGATCACCTTGTTCGACCATCTCCTCGAAGATGCGCGGAATGTTGCCGCCGCCGACCCAGCCGGCGTTGATGAAGACGGTGAATTTTTCAGGATCAAGCCCCAGTTCGCCGCGCGCCGCCAGCTTGTCGTCTTCGCTCTGGAACTCAAACTTCGGATGAATCGGGATGCCGCAAATTTTGATCTTCTCCTCCGGCACGCCGTAATCAATCAACTGCCGCCGGGCGTCTTCCGTGGCGACCAGATACAAACTGACCTCCTCGCAAGCCCAGCCTCGCCAGAAACCATAGCAGGGATCGGTCACGACGGTGACGAGCGGGATGCGGTCGAGCAAACCAAGCTCGCGCAGCATCCGGCCGAGAAAGTGCTGCGTCATCGGATGAACCGAAACGACGACCTGTGGGCAGTACCTTTCAAACAACTGCCGCAGGTAACGCGAAGTCATCCGGTAAAACAGGTTCGATTCATTCGGACGGAACCGCTCGATGGCCCAGTAGTAATACTTCATCAGCGGCTGGTGGTAGCGCAGCAAATAGTTGTAAAGCTCGGCCAGCTTCTGCGCGAGCAGATGCGACTCTTCGATGGCCCGCACGATGTTGACCAGGCAATCGGGCGCGGCGAAGCGTTTGAGGCCGTCGGCGATGGCGGTGGCGGCGCTGGTGTGGCCACCGCCCGTTTCGGAGGTGATGATCAGGAACTTTTTCGTTGTCTCATTAGACATAGTGGGGTAGTTATTGGCTCCAATCCTCAATCGTCAACCCGGGCACTTGTTCGAAGTCACGCCGGTTACGAGTAACAAGAACAGCATTTTGACTCAGAGCAATCGCAGCTATTCGCAAGTCAATCTTCCCAACGCGGATTTTCTGCGAGCGCAGATTCTGGTATTCGTGTTGCGCTACTGCGTCAAAGGGCAGGATATTCGTAGTGCAGAAGTATTCAGCCGTGGTGCGGAGTAGATCGTATGCCAGACTCAGATCAACTTTTGGCCGTCCCAGTTGAGCTAATCGTCCCCGCATTTGCTCCCCGATAGTAACTGCCGTAACCGCCAACTCTTCCGCAGAGCAGTTTTCAATCCTGACTGTTACCTGAGGATGTTTGCGTTGATGCAAGCTGACATGGTCAGTGTCCAGGATGTACAAGCTCACGGCTCCTCCTGATCCTCATCAACTTGATGGCGGTAATCAGCCATAGCCTTTTGAAAATCTTCCCAGGTCGGGTCATCAGCGAATATCCCGGCTTTCGCTATCCACGGGTTCTCAACCTTCTCTTCCGGCACGTCAACTTCTACCTGCACCAGTCGCGCCTCGCTGAGCAAATTGCGAATCAACGCTCGGACGCGATCCAGAGCCTCTTGCTCAGTCGTTCCTTGAGCCTCCACGTCAGGCCACAACACAGGGCGAGCGACGTAGCCATTGTTTGCCTGTTTAAGCAGTATTACACCGAAAGTCATAATGGAGCCTCCACATCTGCATTTTACTACGCCGTCCGCGGTTCAAGCGCCGGTTGCGCCTCCGCCGCGTGCGATTTCTTCAACTGCCGCTCCAACTTCTTGATCTGGATCAGGTGCTTCGGATTGAACGCCAGCGACGGGTAATAACAGTTCGATTCGTGCGTGCAATAACAGCCATTCTTGATCTGTTTGCGCCGCGCGGCCAGTTCCGGCGAATTCCACAACGACCAGAAGTTCCAGTCGTAGTCGCGCAGGTTGCCGATCGGATCGAGGTTCTCGCAACTCGACACCGTGCCTTCGTCATATATCACTCCACCCGTCGTGCCTGCGAAACAACGCAGTTGCGCTTTGTGCTGTTCTTCGGTGCGCGCAATCAACTCGTGCATGTAAATGTCCACGGCGGCTTTGAAGTATCCGCCGTCGCCTTTGTAATGGTTCTTGATCACGCCGCGGCGCGAGTCATCGTCAATCATCTGCGAAAGCCGGCGGTAACGCGCCAGATCAATGTTCAATTCTTCGGGCTTGGCCGAAGGCGGGCGGATGTAATTGACATTGATCTTGTCGGGTTTGAGTTCGTCGCGCAGGAAGCCGTACCACTCGAAGATGCGGTCCTGGTTCGAGTTCATGAAGCAGGTGCAGGTCTGAACGTCGAGCCGGGGAATTTCGCGCTGAATTCCCTGAAGCTGCCGCGCGGTGTCAATGGCGCGATCCCAACTGCCCGCCTTGCCGCGAATTTTTTCGTGCTCTTCTTTCAAACCGTCAATGCCGAGCGCGACCGTCACGTTGAGCTTCGGACATTCTTCCAGGATGCGCGTCACGTCGGGGATGATGCGTTGTTGAATGCCGCCGTTCGACATCAGGTAGACCGATTCGAGGTCGTTGTTTTCATAAAACGCGCGGACGACTTCGGGCAGGTCTTTGCGGGTGAAAGGCTCGCCGCCGGCGATGATCAGGATCGGCAGCTTGCCGCCCAACGTTTCGCTGATGCGCGCGAGTTGGCCGGTGGTCATCTGCAGCTTCTTGCGCGGCTTGTCATCAAGCTCTTCGGTGAAGAAGCAATGGACGCAACGCATGTCGCAGACCGACGTGATTAGAATGTTGAGAATGACGGGCGAAGTGACGCCGCCCGCCAGCACACGTCCATAACGTTTAACGAGTTCAAAGTTGTAATCCATAAATCTCTCTTTGCTGACCAGCGATGGGACTGGATGATTCGCCGGTTACCGATTGAGCGCCATCAACCCTAGCAACAGCGGCAGGTAGAGCACCGAAGCTTTGAGCAATCGGCGCGATTGTTCGCGCGTCATCTGTTTCGCCGTGAGGATGCTCGCGCGCAGAAACCACAAGCCCAGAACCGCCGCGCCGGCAAAATAAAACCAGCCTGAAAAATCGAGGAGCGTGGGAAGCAGGCTGACGGGTAAGAGCGCCAACGTGTAGCCGACGATCTGGCGCGCGGTTGATCTGCCGTCTGGTTCGACGACGGGTAGCATGCGGATGCCCGCGCGCGCGTACTCTTCGCGGTACATCATCGAGATCGCGTGAAAATGCGGGAACTGCCAGAGGAACATTATTCCGAAAAGGACAACCGCTTCGACGCCGAGTTCGTTGCGCGCCGCAGTCCATCCGAGCAACGGCGGCAAAGCTCCCGGAAACGCGCCGATGAACGTACACCAACGCGTGCGCGTCTTGAGCGGCGTGTACAGAAAAAGATAACTCGCCAGCGCCACGAATCCCCAGAGAGCGGTCAGCGGATTGACGAATCGCGCCAGATAGATTTCGGCAACGAGCGAAATCGCCACGCCAAAGATGAGCGCATTGCGCGCTGTCAGTTTGCCCGCGGGCAACGGGCGCAGTTTCGTGCGCTGCATCAATGCGTCCAGATCGCGCTCCCAGTATTGGTTGAGCGCGCCGATGCCGCTTGAAAGCAGAGCGACGCCGACCGTTGTGTGGAGTAATTGAATCCAGTTAAAGGGCGAGGGCGAACCGATCGCGAATCCGGCCAATGCCGACAGGACAACGAGAAACGTGATGCGAGGCTTCGTCAAGTCAACATAAGCCGCCAGCTTTTCGCTGACGGTCAAATGTTGCGGCGAGGCCGCCGCTTCGATTTTTGAGGTTGACGCGTCCGGACCGCCGGCCGTCGTGGTGATTTCCATGACTTACCTTTCGAAGATGAAGACCGATGTCAGGTATTAAAGGTGATTCGGTAAGCGACAAGATAGCAGAGATCAACCGTTCCGCTCAATCTCTTCCCTGGCTTCCAGCATAATGGCGCGGCGTTCCTGGTATTTCCGGCGCAGCATCAGCGTAAATTCCATCTCGGAGTTGACCGAACGCAACGCCAGCCGCGTCTCGGCGATCAGCATTACGCAGCCGTAAAAGAGAAACACCGTGCCGACGATGCCCAGGACGTTTGGCGCCCAGGCCGCGCGATTGAAAACGGCGACGAAACCAATGGTCACCGTCGCCGCCACGAACAAACTCAGCGCGACGTAAAAGCTGGTCAGCGAGTGTTGGATCAACTTGGTGCGCCGCGCGTGGATCGCAATCTGGCGATCCGCTTCCGCCCGTCGCTCGTCGGGAAAATCAACTTCTTCGTCTTGGGAAGCCGATTCGATTGCGCGCGTCAGTTCCCGCACCCGGTCCACGATGCGCGCCAACCGCGTCGAGGTCGAAAAGATCAACGTCCCGCAGGCTGAGATCAGCACTGCCGGAGTGATCATCGCACTCAAAACGCTCAAGCTGTGCAATGTGTCTTGCATGAATTCTATGGCTTGGTTCAGACCAGCGGGTTGATCCGCCCGGCGAGCTTGAAATCTTTTTCAGTCAATCCGCCAACGCTGTGCGTCATCACGCTCAACCGAACTTTATTCCAGCTGTGGATCAGAATGTCGGGATGATGATCCATCGCCTCGGCTTCATCGGCCACGCGGTTGACAAACTCCAGGGCGCGTTTGAAGTTCTCGAATTTGAAATCGCGCACAAGCCAGTCGCCTTCGCGCCCCCAGTCCTCCAGGCGCGAGAGCATTTCTTCGATTTGCTCTTCATTGAGTTTCATTTCAGCCTCCTGAGTGATCGAATCACTACCGCGAGCGGTAGCGAGCGCGACTCAATCAATGAGCCGGCTGATCAAGCTACGCTCGCTACCGCTCGCGGCACTGATTTTACGGAGCGGTAAGACCAACCATCAAACTTCAGCCGAATGTTCGCACACGGAATGCGGCTTGCACAATCCAACGCCCGTTGTATAGACTGGCCTATCAATCGAACGCTGTCGAACAGAAAAGCCTCCCAAACGAACTATCAGTGATTGAAGACCGGCTGAAGGAGACACTCGACTATATGGTATCTGAGCTTATGGTTGAACGCCCCCTTGCGCTCGATCCAGCCACCCTTGTCAGCGCGTACCGAACGATGTACACCTCGCGCCGAATTGACGACAAGGAATTGGTTCTCAAGCGACAGAACAAAGTCTATTTCCAAATCAGCGGCGCCGGCCACGAAGCCGTGCTGGTCGCCGCCGGTTTGTTATTACGCCCCGGTTACGATTGGTTCTTTGCTTATTACCGCGACCGCGCGCTGGCTTTGCAATTAGGCATCACGCCTTACGACCAACTGCTCGGCGCCGTCGCCGCGAAGGACGATCCTCTTTCCGGCTCGCGCCAGATGCCGTCGCATTGGAGCAGCCCGGCGTTGAACATCGTCTCGCGCTCTTCCTGCACCGGCCCGCAGTTCCTGCAAGCCATCGGCGCCGCCGAAGCGGGTTATCGTTATTCGCTGATCAAAGAGATCGAAGACCGCGCTGAGCGTTTCAAACACGACGAGGTCGTTTATGTCTCGACCGGCGACGGCGCGACGAGCGAAGGCGAGTTTTGGGAATCGCTCAACACCGCCTGCAATCTGAAGCTGCCGGTTCTTTATCTGGTCGAAGACAACGGCTACGCCATCTCGGTTCCGGTTGAAGTTCAAACCGCCGGCGGAAGCATCTCGCGCCTGGTCACGGGATTCCCCGATCTTTACCTCGAAGAATGCGATGGAACCGATCTGCAGGCGAGTTACGAAACGCTCGGGCGCGCGATTGAATACGTCCGCGAACGCCGCGGCCCGGCGCTGGTTCACGCGCACGTCACCCGCCCTTACTCGCATTCGCAATCCGACGATGAATCGACCTATCGCCCCGAAGAGGAACGCGCGCGTGACGCAGCGCGCGATCCGATCAAACAACTCGGCGCGCTGCTCGTCCGCGAAGGCATTGTCACTCAGGAAGAGTTGCAGAAGATAAAAGCCGAGGCCGACGCCGAGATCAACGAAGCCGCCGAACGCGCGCTCCACATTCCGCAGCCGTCAAAGGAATCGGCGACGCTGTACATCTATTCGCCCGACGTTGATCCGACTTCATCGGAATTCGACACTGAAGACAAAGCGACTTTGACTGGTAACGCAGGCACGATGGTGGATTTGATCAACCGCTGCCTCCACGAAGAGATGGACCGCAACGCGCGCATCGTCGTGCTCGGCGAAGACGTGGCCGACGCCAGCCGCGCCGAATATCTGAGCCGTGTCAAAGGCAAAGGCGGCGTGTTCAAAGTCACGGCCAATCTGCAACGCCGCTTCGGCTCAGACCGCGTTTACAACACGCCGCTGGCCGAAGCCAACATCATCGGACGCGCGTTTGGATTGGCCGTGCGAGGTTTGAAGCCGGTGGCCGAGATTCAGTTCTTCGATTACATCTGGCCCGCGTTTATGCAGATGCGCGACGAAGTGGCGCTGCTGCGCTGGCGATCGAACAACACGTGGAAATGCCCGATGGTCGTGCGCGTGCCGATTGGCGGCTATCTGAAAGGCGGCGCGATCTACCACAGCCAGTCGGGCGTCTCGACCTTCACCTCGATCCCCGGATGGCGAGTGGTGATGCCGTCAACCGCGCTCGACGCCAACGGATTGCTGCGCACGGCGATTCGCTCGGACGACCCCGTGCTCTTCCTCGAACACAAACATCTTTACCGCCAGACGTACAACAAAAGCCGCTATCCGGGCGCAGACTTCATGATCCCGTTCGGCAAAGCGAAAGTCGTGCGCGAAGGAACTAACCTGACAATCATCACTTACGGCGCGCTGGTTCAACGCTCGCTGGTCGCAGCGAAACAGGCCGCCGGTGAAGACATTGATGTCGAAGTGATTGATCTGCGCAGCCTGAACCCATACGACTGGCCAGCGATTGAACGCAGCGTCAAGAAAACCAACCGCGTGATCGTGGCTTACGAAGATTTCCGTTCGTGGGGCTACGGCGCAGAGATCGCCGCGCGCATCGCCGACGATCTGTTCGATCATCTGGACGCGCCGGTCAAACGTGTAGCCGCGCTCGATTGTTTCGTCGCCTACGCGCCCAACGTCGAAGACGCGACCTTGCCGCAGGTCGAAAACGTGCTCGAAGCGATTCACGAAACGGCGGCTTATTGACTTTTATCAGTACCGCGAGCGGTAGCGAGCGAGCATCCTCAACGAGCACACGCTCGCTACCGCTCGCGGTACCGAATCAGGATGAATGCTGCGAACGGAAAACTGGCTGGAGTTTACGTCGGATCGCAAAAGGGCGAAGGGAAGACTCCGGTCGAATCCGCCGAATTGATCGTTGATCACGGCCTGCGCGGAGACAGCCACGCAGGCCGCGATCCGAACCGCCAGGTCAGCCTCTTCGCCGCTGAAACCCTGCGCGAATTGCAGAACGAAGGCTTTGAAGTCTCAGCCGGAAGCCTGAGCGCGAACCTCTTCACCGAAAACATCGAACTCAATACGCTGAAATCCGGAACCGCGCTTCGCATCGGCAATGCGCTGGTTGAAATCGTCGAGGCGCGCAAACCCTGCCGCCTGATCACCAAAATTGACAATCGGTTGCCGAAACGGCTTTACGGGCAATGCGGACAGCTTGGTCGAATCGTTAAGGGTGGGACAGTGCGAGCGGGCGACGAGATAGAGGTGATCCCGGATGAACGCCAGTTGAATCTGGAATTTGGGACCTGAATCAGGGGCAAGGGCAGATTGTCGTTGAATACAATCTGTGGAAAGATAAGATTCGCGCGCTGCAAAGTTGATCCCAGGCGAAAAAAGCCGGACGCGACGGGGCCAGCGCCGGTGGCGTAGTCGCCGAAAGGAGAATTCAATGACCGGACTGGAAGTTCTACAATCTGTTCAATTCGTCAATGTGAAGGGCAAACGGTTTGCCCTGCTCGATGCTGATGTTTGGGAAGCTCTGGTCGAATGGCTGGAAGATTTGGAAGACGCGGCCATCGCCCGTGACGCTTTGGCTGAATTGAAGGCGGCGGGTAACGATTACGAAAAAGCCGGCTGGTTGAAGTGGGAGGACGTAAAGGGAGAATTAGGGTGAGCCTCTACAAGATCTATCTCGCTCCGCAGGTCTACCAGGAGATCAAAGCTCTCCCTGGCCACGTCCGGCGGAAAATCAAACGCGCGATTGATGACCTTGCCAATCAACCTCGCCCTCCGCAAAGCAAGGCTTTGAATTTACCTGACGCCAGCCGTGAAGCGCGCCGCCTCCGTCTGGATAAATGGCGAGTGGTTTACGCGGTCTCTGAGGACGAACAGGCCATTACTATTTTTGCCGTGCGTAAACGCCCACCCTACGATTACCAGGACCTCTTGAATTTACTCGCGCCGAAAGAAGTCGAAGACGATGCGCCGGAGCAGGAGTGAGGGCGCAGGCATTCAGACGAAGGCGAAGATCACCATCCGGCGACTGCTTCACGAAGCTCAGCAAACAACCGCGCCAGGTCATCAAGCTGATAATTCGCGTTCAACCCGCTGGGGTTCGGCAGCGTCCAGATCACAGCGCCGCCCAACCGCTCATCCTGCCGGCCAATCACAGCTTTGGGGCGACCGAACGCGGCCCGGTAAGCTCCGACGCCGAGGAAGGCCACACACTTCGGCCTGTAGCGAAGGATTTTCTTCTCCAGAATCCGCGCGCCGCTCACATACTCTTCGTTCGATAACTCCAAGGCCGAAGCCGTAGCGCGCGCGACCAGGTTGGTGATGCCGTAGCCGCGCTCGATCAACTCGCGCTCTTCAGAAGGCGCGAGCAGCCGGTCGGTAAATCCGGCCTTGAACAAAGCAGGCCAGAACCGGTTGCCGGGCCGGGCGAAATGGCGTCCCACCGCCGCCGTATACAATCCCGGATTGATCCCGCAGAAAATCAATTGCAACCCATGCGCGATCACGTCCGGCACAGTCTTCCCTGCGGCGGCGAGCAGTTCCTGCTTCGTTGGTTTGCGATCAGCCATTGCGTGTCACATCGGCAGAGGAAAGCGGCCAGTCGTTGTAGCCTGTCGCCATTTGCGCCTGCCGCGCGAGCCATCTTTCGATCACGCCCAGAACGTAGCGTTTTTCGTCTTCGCGCAACTCACGGCCTTTCGGAATGCCGTGCCACTTTTGCAGACAGCCACGGCAGCAGGTCGCGGTTGCGTGCTGCGCGATGAAGACCGGGTGGTTGCGCTTCGGCGTCTGCCGCCCGTCGTTCGGCGGGTTCGCCGGCGCCAGCCGCTGCTCGATAAAACCGGCGGCGTTTTCCAGGATTGTCTCCAGGCCTTTGCTGAGCAGGATTGGGCATGTTTCATAAACCGCTAAAAGTAGATAACAGTTTCAGGGACACGGTACGGTACAGGGAGCGGTAGCGACCTGATGCTTCCTTATCTCTCTTTTCAGGAAGCACCAGGTCGCTACCGCTCCCTGTA
>Ga0187892_10003391_pt1 | contig 29258 bp, 25 predicted proteins | sample MA1701073metaG_FD_139345 | JGI IMG/M metagenome (GOLD analysis project Ga0187892, IMG submission 139345) | Bio-ooze microbial communities from a basaltic lava cave in the Kipuka Kanohina Cave System on the Island of Hawaii, USA - MA170107-3 metaG ... | reverse complement strand
CGAGTTCTCGCGCCGCGTGATGCTGACCTGGTCCATGGTCACGCCGATTCCGTTGATATTCGTCAGTCTCGTGTACAACGATTTCGTCAGGCGATTCATGCTGGCTCCGAGCAATGCGCGCACGGCTGTCGTTGCCGGTTACAACGAAGTGAGCCTGGCGCTCGCGGACCGGATTCGTGCGGACCCAGCACTCGGAATCCGGATCGCGGGCTTCTTCGACGACCGGAGTGCCGAGCGTCTGGGCCTGCCGGCCGGCAAGGAATTGCTCGGCGGCCTGACGGAGCTTGCGGCATACGCGAAGTCACAGAACATCGATCTCATCTTCATCGCGCTGCCGATGCGGCAGGTGCAGCGCGTCGTCGATCTGCTGGACGAGCTTCGCGACACCACCGCTTCGATTTACTTCGTACCCGACATTTTCGTGATGGACCTGATCCAGTCGCGTACCGCCGAGATCTCTGGTGTACCGATCGTGGCAATGTGCGAGACGCCGTTTCAGGGCACGCCAGGCCTCGTCAAGCGCCTAATGGATGTCGGCATCAGTCTTGCGGCCGTCATTCTCCTGGCGCCGTTCCTGCTGATCATCGCGTTGCTCGTCAAGCTGAGTTCTCCAGGACCGGCAATTTTCAGGCAGCGGCGTTACGGCTTGGACGGCGATGTCATCGACGTTTACAAGTTCCGCACCATGACGGTCGTCGAGGACGGACTGCAGATCCAGCAGGTCAGACGCGATGACCCGCGCGTCACACCGATCGGTCGCTTCCTGCGCCGGTTCTCGATCGACGAGCTGCCGCAACTATGCAACGTCTTGGCGGGGAGCATGAGCCTGGTCGGCCCTCGGCCGCACGCGGTGGCCCACAATGAGGAATACCGCCGGCTCATCAAGGGCTACATGGTGCGCCACAAGGTGTTGCCTGGCATCACCGGTCTTGCCCAGGTCAATGGCTGCCGCGGCGAAACCAGCCGACTTGAAGACATGAAAGCGCGAATCGAGTACGACCTCGACTATCTTCGCCAATGGACTCCGTCGCTGGACATCAGGATCCTGTTTCAGACGGCCGTCCAGGTCCTGAAGGACCGCAAGGCATATTGATGCAGCTTCGGGCGGGACCGCCCGCACATGCCGCGTAGGCCTCATCATCTCGCGCGCGGCATTCTGCGCAATGCCGGCGCGATGTTTCTAGTCGGCGCGTTCGCCAAGGGCGCCGGTCTCGTCATTGCGATCCTGGTCGCCCGGTTTCTGGGGCCGGACGCTATGGGGCTCTATGCGATCCTGTTCTCGATCGCTTTTCTCCTCGAGACGTTCATTTCACTCGGGATGTCTGACAGCCTGGTGCGCGACATCGCGGCCCGTCCCGCGGAATCGCGCGCACTCTACCTTGCGTCTCTCAAGCTGGTACTCCGGGTCAGCCTCGTGCCGGCGGCTGCGCTCGTGCTCGCGGCGTCGATCTTCGGCGACGACGACGCGACGCGCGCGAGTCTGCTCGTCATTGCAGCCGGCACGCCTGTATCCGCTGCATTCGTCGTTTCGCAGGCGGCGCTTCAGGGCAAGGAACGCGTACTGTTGCTGACCTGGGTATCGTTTCTCGCGCGCGTGCTCAGTCTCGTGGGGCTGTTGTTCGCTTTCAGCCACGGTGCGAATCTTGCCGCGGCGTTTGGCTCCCGAGTGCTGTTCCAGGGCGCGTGTCTGGCAGTCTACCTCGCCGTGCTGGCGCGCGACCGCCAGCCGAGTATCGATGGGCACTCGACTCGAAGCCTGCTGACGCGCTCCGTGCCCTTTGCCATGAACAAGGCGATCCGCGAGCTCAGCGTGCGGCTGCCATCCTTTGTGCTCCCCGCTGTGGCAGGCCTCGCCGCGGCGGGCATATTCGATGCGGCGAATCGCCTTCGCAGCACGCTCGCCATGGTCATGTCAGCCAGCATCGTCGGACTCATGCCTGCATTCGCACGGAGTCTTGCCGGTTCCGCGACCGATGCCGACGGCCTTGTTCGATACAGCATCAAGTACATGTGCGTGGCGATGTCCGTGCTCGCGACAGCCGTCGCGCTCCTGTCAAATTGGATCATCGATTTGCTCTATGGCGTCGAATTCGCGGGCGCATCCCGGCCGCTGCAAATCCTGATTTGGGCACAGGTTGTGACCGCAGTGGACGCCGTGCTGCAGCAAGCGATGCTCGCGCGCGGCGATGTGTACCCCGCCGTTCGCCACTCGGCCGCCGGCGTCCTGGTCCAGTTCGCGATGATCCTGATTGGCGCCGCGCTGCTCGGTCTGGCGGGAGCCGCGCTCGCGGTGCTACTGGGGTCACTGCTGACGCTCGCGCTCGACTTGCGCTTCGTCGTGCGAAAGGTGACGCCGATCCCGATCTGGCGTTTTGCCGTGGCGCCTCTTGCAGCGGCGGCCGTCATCGGTACAGTGATGCTGTTCCTGGATCACAAACCCATCGCAATCCGGCTCGCCGCCGCCGTTGGAACCTGGACTCTTACGATGGCATTATTCCGCGTCCTGCCGCGCCAGGAGCTGCGATTCATGATGCAGCTCCTGAAGCGCGGACGCGAAAGACAACCGCAGACTTCCTGATCGGGACATGGGATGAGTCAGACAGACAGGGTTTGCGCAGTGATTCTTACGACGCAGCGCACCGGTTCGACATTCCTGGTCGAGTGTCTCGCGTCACACCCGGAGATCGAATGTGCCGGCGAAATCCTGATTGGAGTTCCTGAAGTGGTTCGTGGGCCGCGATACCGTGGTCGCTTTCAAGCATTGTACAAGCTGTGGAATATCGCCAAGACAGGCGCCTGGCTTCCAGGCAATCGCTTGGAGCGATTCTATTCCGGCGGCCAGGCCAAGGTTCGCATCTTCAAGGCCATGTACAACCACTTGGCGTATCCATTCACTCTGCGGTACCTGCGAGCGCACGAGAAAATTCGCGTCATTCACCTGCGGCGAGAGAACCTCCTGAAAGTTCAGGTGTCGCGACTGCTGATGTCCGAGCGTAAACAGTTGCAAGCAACGTCGCCCGTGGAACCCGTATGGATTCGCGTGGATCCTGCGGAAGCGATTGCTGCCATGCGCAAGGCCCAACGGCGCCACGAATATTTTGCCAAGTTGTTCAAGCGGCACGCGCAGCTTTCTATCAGTTACGAGAGGCTCATCGACGGCGCTTACCTTCAGGCGGACACCGCGCGCCAGATCTGCGCCTTCCTCGGCGTCGCCCATCACCCGATGAAATCCAAGCTCGTCAAAGTCAACCCGGAGTCGCTACGCGACATCGTTACGAACTACGATGAACTGGCGGCCGCCGTTTTACGAACCGAATTCGCCGACATGCTCGCTTGAGCCGGTTGCGACGACTCAGCGCTTCTGAGATCTCCTGACTTCGCCGGCGCCGGGAGCCGGCGAGAAGACCGATTGCTTGACGCTTTCCGCGGCGTCGATGATTCCGGGTGCCACGCTTCCGGCGACGTCCACCGCCATGCGGATCGCATTGTAGTTGACGAACCACCACCGGACCAGCGACATCGCCGCGCGAAACTTGGTCGCTGCCGGCAATTCGACTGTGGCGACGGAACTCCAGTACGTTCCGTAAAGCCGCCAGACAGGAAACGACAGGCGGCCGGTATTGCGCGAGTCGTACCAGACCGCCCGATCGCGCAATTTCTTCTGCGCGCGAGAGTAGCGGCCGGCGTGATCCCGCACCTGGAGCAGCGCTTCCGGCACGGAAATGAACCGACCGGCCAGTGCGATCCGCGCGAGCAGCGCGCGATCGCCCCCGTGGAAGCTAGCCAATGGCATCGCACGCTCGAGCTGGCTGCGGCGAAGCACGCCCATCATCCCGTAGCAATCGTGCGGGCGCAGCACGAGGGCGGCGAACCGGGTCGCGCTGTCGTTCGATTCCGAACCCGGAACATGGTGCGTGTGGATGCCGAGGCTCTCACCCGACTCGTCGATGTAGTCGATTGCGGATTGGCAGACGGCGGCATCGGGCGCCGCGTCGAGCGCGTCGACGCACCGGCGGAGGAAGCCGGGCTGGAGTACGTCGTCGTGAGCCGCCCACTTGAAATACTTGCCGCGCGACAGTTCGAAGGCGCGATTGAAATTGGGATGGGCACCCAGGTTGACTTCATTCCGGCAATACCGGACCCGGGGGTCGGCTGCGACAAAGGACCTGCAGATCTCTCCCGTGCCGTCCGTCGACGCATTGTCGCAGATGACAAGCTCGAGATCGGCGAATGACTGGCGCAGGATCGACTCGATGGCTTCGCGGATAAAGCCCTCGCCGTTGTGGACGGGCATCCCGATTCCGACCAACGGCAGCGGCGACGAGTCGGCCATGTCCCATCTTAACCGACATAATGCGCCGGCTGAGGCGATCCCCAGGCGCCCATAAAGGCATTTAGGCGTGCTGTGCTAAAGTCCGAAGAAGGGCCGCGCTCGGTTCTGTCAAACAACGTCGGTGAAGGAATTACCGTGAACAGAATACCCTTCCGCAGCATCGTCTGGGCGGCATCGGCGCTCGCGCCGGCCACGGTATCGGCCGCGGACATCTACACGCAGCCACAGATGGACGTGCGGGTCGAGCACAACGACAATTTTACCCTGTCACCGGCAGATGACACGGGCTCCGACACGGGTTATGTGGCTGAACTGTCGGCTTTGGTCGGCATTGCGACCCCAAAAAGCGACACATCGCTGCGCCCGAGCGTCAGGCTCCAAGAATTTCCGGACCGCAAGGACCTCGAGCGGGTGGAGGCATCCCTGGACCTTGCGTCGCACGTGCGCGGTCAGCGCAGTAACTGGTTTCTCGACGCTGAACTGTCGCGCCGCGACGTCTACAACACCGAAACTCCGAGCGGCGATTTCGATCCGGGCGATCCAGGAGGCGGCGACGATCCGGAGGCCGGAGTGATCGTCTTCGGCGAGACGCGCACGCAGGTCGAGTTGCGCCCTTCGTTTGATTACAGGATTACGGAACGCACCAGCATCGGCGCGGAAGCGCACCTTCAGTCGACGCGCTACGACGCCGACGGGCCGACGACACGCACGGACTATGACTACGGCGTTTTCCAGAGCCACCTCACTTGGGCACTGAACCCCACGGCCGACTTCACAGTGGGTGCGTACGCATCGCGCTACGAGGCAACCGACGAAAGCGAGGAGACCGACGCAGTCGGCGGGCTCATCGGCTATGCCTATCGCTGGTCCGAAAGAGCGGGTTTCGAGGCAAGGGTGTTTCACGAGGAAAACGATACGACCATTTTCTTTCCGGTCGCATTCGAGGAATCCACCTCCAATTTCGGCGGCGAGGTGGTCGCCTATCGCAGGCAGGAAGTAAGTACGTGGCAGCTCGCCTTCGGACGGTCGTTCGTTCCGACAGGAGACGGAGGCAAGTCGGAATTTGACCGGTTCCGTATCGCGTACGATCGCAAGTTGAGCGAGAGATTCGGTTTCAAAGCCGCGGCGCGCTACGACTCGCGCAACGGGTTGAGCAACACCGATACGACTTTCGATCGGGACTATGCACGGATCGACGTCTCGCTGAGGTGGTTCATGTCGCCGACCTGGTACATCGGGGGCGGCTATGCGTATATCTGGGAAGACCGCGAGGCGACCGTAAGCGATGCCGATAACAACAAGGTGTACATCAACTTCGGCTATCGCGGACTTGAGCAGCCACGCCGCTGACGAGGCTGCCCGCGAGGGCAATCGAGGGTCTGTGATAGAGTTCCGGAATGGCAAGCCGCCGATAGTTAGAATGTCGAAAAGCGCTGAATTTTCAATCGGGTAATGCAGTAATGATCACGCTGTCTCGAGCGATTGGCAGCGGGCTGATTCTGGCCGTGATGGCCGGACCTGCTGCGACCGCGCAGGAAGCTGCCAGCACTGACTACAAGTTACACGCCGGCGACAGCATCACGGTCTCGGTCTGGAAGGAGATCGACTTGCAGCGCAAGCTGATCGTGCGACCGGACGGGCGCTTCTCATTTCCGCTTGCGGGCGAAGTCCAGGCTGCGGGCCGAAGCGCAGATCAGATACGCGTGGAAATCGAAAATAAGTTGAAGGCCTTCATCCCGGAGGCCGTCGTGACGGTCATCGTGGAGGACGTCGCAGGCAATCGTGTCTATGTCGTCGGCCAGGTTACCAGGCCCGGCGTCTATGTCATGAATCCATCCCTCACGGTGCTACAGGCGCTCAGCCTCGCCGGCGGCTCCACGCCGTTTGCGAAGCTCGATGACATCAGTGTGATTCGCGGTACGGGCACCTCGCAGAAGACACTTCCGTTCAATTACAACCGGGTTGTCAGCGGCAAGCAGCTCAAGGAGAACATCACGCTCGAAAGCGGCGACGTAGTCGTCGTGCCGTAGACGTGGAATAGAAGATCATGACGATCGAGGACGCAATTCGACGCGCGAAACTCTTGGGGCAGGCCCGACTTCAACGCGAGGGGCTGGCACAAGCGCAGCAGGAATCAGTTGAACCGAGAATGACGGTCGAGTCCGGCCGCGGCGTCGTCCGACCGAGCCGCGAGCCCGCGATCCGCCTGGAGCCGCTCAAGAAAGTGGAGATTTCCGCCGCCGCGTGCGAACAGAACCGGGTGCTGTTGTCGGAAAGCCAGCTCAGGGAATTTCCCTCGGTCGATGCGGCGTATCGGCTTCTGCGCAGCAGGCTGCAGAACCGACTGAAGCGCAATAACTGGTTCTCGCTCGCGATCGCGAGCCCGAGCCAGGCTGACGGGAAATCCATCAGCGCGACGAATCTCGCGATCAGCATCGCGCGCGAGAAGCAGAAGTCTGTCTATCTGCTCGATCTAGACATGCGCAATCCGAGTGTCTGCCGCTTCCTCGGCATCAGGGACATTCGGCCGCTGTGCGATTTCCTCCTGGGCCATGCGCGGGCGGAGGACGTGCTCGTACAGACATCATTCCCTTACTTGATCGTGGCAGGCACCCTGGATCCCGCCGAGGGAGCCTCGGAATTGCTCGCCGGACCGCGACTGAACGAGCTGTTGTCGCATATCCGTCTGCGTTCGCCGGATTCTTGCGTGCTGCTCGACTTGCCGCCCGTCAACGTGACCGACGAGGCCCTCCTGGTCGGGCCACGCGTCGATGCATTCCTGATTGTCGTGTCGGAAGGCAAGACGGAGCGAGTGCAGCTCGCGCAGACGCTCAGCACGCTGAGCGAATTCACGATCGCCGGGGTCGTGGTAAACCGTTCGAGCGAAAGCCATACGGTCGGCTACGAGTACTATACGGCCTGAGCCGATGCGGACTGCCGAAGAGACACGGCCGACCGTGGTCGTGTACACGCACTCCCTGCTCGAACCCTCGATGACGTTCATCCTTAGCCACGCCGAAGCACTAAGACGGTATCGGCCGGTTTTCGCTGGCGCACATCGAGCCGATGGCCTCAAGTTGCCGTCAGACCGCGTTGTAACCGCCAACCGAGGCGGATTGTCGGGCAAAGCACACGAGCTGTTTTTCCGGCGGTTTGGCATGGCGAGTCGGTTTGCTAACGAACTACGTGCGTTCCAGCCGAAGCTCGTACATGCTCATTTCGGGCTGTCCGGGCCGGCTGGATTGGCGCTGGCCGAGGCACTCCGAGTGCCGCTGGTCGTAACCTATCATGGCCAGGACGCAACGATCACTGACAAGGAGGCACGGCGAAGTTGGCGGGGGCGCGAATACCTGCGCGGCCGCCGCCGCGTAATGCTGCGCGCAGCGTTGATCATTGCCGTATCCGATTTCATCCGCGGCCGATTACTAGCGAAGGGCTATCCGCATGAAAGGGTGGTTACGCATCGGAATGGAATCGATTTAGAGTATTTCCGCCGCGGACAGCAGAATCGTGAACAAATAGTGGTGTTCGTTGGTAGATTCGTCGAAAAGAAAGGCTGCGAATATCTGGTGCGGGCGCTCGGACGTCTGCGCGGACAAGGGCGTGCAGCGCGAGGCGTGCTGATAGGTGACGGGCCGTTGCGAACCGGGCTTCAGCGCCTTGCCGTAGACGTTAGAGCCGATGTAGCGTTTACAGGTTTTCTACCACTGTCGGAAGTCAAGGACTGGTTGGGACGGGCGACCGTCGTGTGTGTGCCGAGTGTGACCGCCGCTGATGGTGACAGCGAAGGGTTGCCGACGGTAATTCTCGAAGCCCAAGCCATGGGCACTCCCGTCATTGTGACGCGCCATGCCGGAAACGCCGAGGGAGTTGTCGAAGATCGCACGGCGTTGCTTGTCGACGAACGTGACGTTGATGCCTTGGCGGATGCTGTGCGCTACCTATTGGATCGACCGGACGTCGTCGAGGCTTTTGGCGCCGCCGGACGAAATCTAGTCGAATCGCAATTCGACATCATCACGCAAGTGGCGGGTCTCGAACGACTGTACGATCGAGCTATCGGAAGCCATGATAAGGCCGGCGTCAGCATCGAATCATGGCAGGCGTAAAGTTTATTGCAGGGTCGGGCCGTAGCGGCACGACGTGGGTGCAGGATGCGTTGGCAGGTGCCAATCGCTTGCGGCCGGTGTTCGAGCCCCTTCACCCGCACGTTTCCCCGATGGGCAATCGCTTTGCGCACAAAGCGCTGGCGCCGGACGACGATCACCCGGAGTTGGCGGAATACTTGAGAGAGGTCTGTGCGGGCCGTAGCCACCGGCTATGGACCCAATTTCGCCGTCAACGTCGCTGGCTCTTACCGCCGGCGGACGAGTTCCGGACTATGCAGGACGCAGGCAGACTTTATCGACGCTGGGTGAAGTTCGTCCGGGAAATGCCGCGCCTTGCGATCGTAGCCAGACATGGCGATCCGATCGTCAAGTGTATTCGGGCGAATCTGATGCTTGGCTGGCTCTCGCGCAAGTGCGACTGCAAAATCGTCCTGATCGTCCGCCATCCAGCCGCAGTCATCGAATCGGAATTGCGTGCCGGGTGGAATGCAAAGTTCGCCCTGGATCGATTCAAATCAGATGAACGGCTGCATGATTTGACAAAGGGGCGATATCGAGGGCTGCTCAATCGTCGATTGACGGCGATCGAAAGTCTTGCAACTAGGTGGGTGATCGAGAACCAGTGGGTCATCGAGGCTGCATCGACGAATAGCGTATCGGTAGTGTCATACGAAAGACTGAAAACATCTCCGCGCGACGAGTGGGTAAGAATCCAAAGAGCACTAGATTTGCCCGAATTGCCGGCGCCGACGCTACTAGCTAGGCCGTCTCAACAGAGTTCACCAAACCAGGCAAACGAAAGGGGCGGGGAAGTTGACAATCCGCGCTGGTTGCGCGTACTCACGCGCCAGCAGCTTTCAACCATTCAAGGGGTGCTAGATGAGGCTCAGTGCGAACTGTACACAATGAGCGACCCTAATCCTCGCGATGCGCTGCTTCGCGAGCACGGACTGCTTTCCAGAAACTTCCGTCGATGACTTCATCGGCAGCCTGGCTCCTCTCTTGGGGCATCGTCGCGGTACTGGTCATCTTCGTCCTTGCATCGGGCGCGAAACGAAGCGTGGCCTTAGGGGCACTGCTGATCCTCATCCCGTTTCAAACAGTCGATACTCGATACGCGTCTTCAAGCGTTCTGATGGCATACGCGCTGGCGACCATGTTGCTAATTAGTGGTGAGCTTAGGTTCAGGATGCTGCCAGCTCTGATTGTAGTTGTCCTGGCATATTTGTTGAGCTTCACGCAGGCCGATCGTGGTTTGCTTGTCATGAATGTCATTACAATTTTCCAATTCGTTTCCTGCTTGATCATTTTCCTGCTTGCTTACAATTTTGCCGGCTTGGTGAAGACTGAAAAGACTGCTGTAGATATCCTCTTCGCCACAAATTCACTAGTTGTCGTGTATTGCATACTTCAGTTGATTGTCGGGCCCGGCGAGAGCTTTGTGCCATTTGGCGTGGAGGAGTTCGCATTCAACAGCAATCGAAATCCGGACGACCCTCGGCTCGTCGGACCATTCGGTAACCCGGGAACGACGGCGGGCTACTTTACATTGATGATTCTTGTTTGCGCGATGGACCTCATGTTCTCGAGCGGAGGTAAGCGACTCTTCGTGCTGATACTTGCCGGATTCAATTTGCTTGGACTCGTGGCTACGGGCAATCGCACTGGATTTCTGATCTTGGTGGCTATGTTTCCTGTCATGTTGTTTACCTTCAGACGGGAATTGGGCGCCAAGCGAGTCACTCAGTTCGTGATCGGTGGCACCCTTGTCTTGGCTATCGCATCGACAGTTGCCGTTGCATATACGGACTTCGGCCGCATGTTTAATCGTCTTGCGACCGTCACGCAAACTGAAGGCGGAGTACCCACGACCAGAGCGGAGACGTGGCCCGTAGCTATCGAAAAGATCAAGGAGCGGCCATGGCTCGGAGAGGGCCCGTATTTCTGGACGGAGGAAGACGCGGAGGAAGCAGGACAGCTCCGAACAGAGTTTGAGGAACTGGGCGAGCTGGACACGATCTTCGATCCGTATCCCCATAGTCTCTACTTATACCTTCTTAGAACTGTAGGCATTGTCGGCTTGCTAGCAGTCTTGTGGTTTTTCTTTCAAGCCTGGAGGCATTTATCGCGCGCTTCGCGTCTGCAATCGGCGCGCTCTTACGGATTGGCATTCGTGCGTCTCGGTACGATCTTGATTCCGGCGTTTCTCATTGCCCAAATTACGCTCGAGTTCAACCGACGAACTACGCTCGACTACGCGCAATTCGTTTTTGCGCTGATTGGTTTGCTGCTTGGAGTGGCGGATCGCGAGCGACACGATGCGACGGCTGAAGTCGACTACAAGAGCAGGACTTCTGCTAGGTCCGTCGAATATGGTTCGGGCGTGCCTTGACACTAGTGCAGTCGGACGGTCGGATACCCCGAATGCGCGTGATGATGATCGGTCCGTATCCAACGACACCGGCTCGAATCGATGGCGGCGTCGCGGCCGCCGTCACGTACCTTTCACAAGCGCTCGCCCTGGACCCAAGAGTCGATCTTGTTGGTGTCAGGATCACTTGGAACGGTCGTGACTCGATCGAAGGCGATGGACTTGGATGGCCCGTGGTCGATTTGCCGCTTGGCAGATTCAGTGTCAGCACGGCGTATCGCAGGCAGAGACAGCATTTCTCGCGTTTGATCCTCAAGCATAAGCCGGACATCGTGCATGGCCAAGGCGCGGATCTCGGCGGTTATCTCGCGGTGAATTGTGGCCTGCCGTCGATAGTCACGGTGCACGGATTGCTGAGCGAGTGCGCTAGGTTCCAGACAAATATCGTTGCAAGGCTTCGCTCTACGCTAGCGGGTCTTCTGACAGAATATCCGACCATTCGCCGAGCAAGGCATTTGATCGCAATTAGCCCGTATGTATCGAGATACTACGGCCGCAAGATTAAGGGTCGCATCTATGACATTCCAAACGCGGTGAGCGCCTCATACTTCCAGATTTCGAGGTCGTCGGAGGCCGGCCGACTGTTGTATGCGGGACGCATTTCGAACGGCAAAGGCCTAATGGATCTCGTACAAGCAGTGGCGCGCAATCGATTGTTGGTGAGCGCACTCATTATTGCAGGAGCAAGTCCGGATCCTGCGTACGAAAGGGTTCTGCGCGCGGAGGTCGAACGGCTGGGACTGACGACAAAGGTTAAGTTCGTGGGCCTGTTGGACGAAACGAAAATGGTTGCAGAATTTTCCCGGGCGGCAGCGCTGGTGCTGCCGTCCTATCAGGAAACTGCACCGATGGTGATTCAGCAGGCAATGGCTGCGGGACTACCCGTGATCGCGAGCCAAGTAGGAGGTATACCCTCACAGATTCGCGATGGTGCAACGGGACTTCTATTCCGTCCCGGAGACGTGGGCAGACTGGCTGAATTGCTGCGTTCGCTCCTGACTGACATAGCACTTTCTGGCCGGCTCGCGGAGGCCGCAAAAGCGGTTGCGGCGACCTTCAGCGCTCCAGCGGTTGCCAGCAATACCGTAGCGGTCTATGAGTCGATTCTCTCAGCGGACGGTCGCGGGGCCCAGCAGGATCGGCGATGAAATCCAATCTGAGCATCAATTTTGGACAATTCTGGGCACTCGCGTTGATCGTGGCTTTCGCAGTCGGCATGCGTTGTTGGGGTACTTCATATGGCTTGCCTTTTAGTTACTGGGCCGACGAGTACCACGAGGTGATGAGAGCACTGGAGCTGGGGGCTGGAGGTTTTAATTTTGATCGCACCAGCAAGGGCGGCTTCTATTTGTTCTTATTCCTGGAGTATGGCCTCTATTACGTGTTTCTCAAGAGCGTCAACGTGGTGTCGACCACGCGGGAATTCGCAGAGTTGTTCGTGACCGATCCATCTGCCTTCTATTTGATGGGCAGAGTCACTGCCGCACTAATTGGATCGGCCACAGTCTTGGGTGTCTATTGCTCTGCTCGGGTCGCATTCTCAAACTTGGCTAGCTCGTTCGCGGCGCTCCTATTGGCAGTCAACGTCTTGCACATCGATCTCTCGCGCCGAATCGGAGTTGACGTGCCGATGGCCATGTTGGCTACCTGGACGTTGTATTACGCGATACGTATCGCGCGGGCGGGGCGGAGTTTCGATTACGTGGCTGCGGCCGTGCTGGGTGCACTTGCGGCCACAACAAAGATTACCGGTATCCTGCTTGTCATGCCGCTGTTCCTTGCACATGTATACGCTATGCGCGTTGCGGGGGGCGGAGTCCGCCAAGCGGCCACCAGTCCGAGATTATGGTGGGCAGTGCTACTGTTTGCGGCTGTATTAATTGCAACAAATCCTGGAATTGTTTCTGCATCCGGTTACCTCACTCTCTTTATCGAAGCACCAGTGGATTTAGCAGAACTTGGGTCCGATGAGGCGCATGGCGAAACGGATCATAGGATGCCACCGAGCCTTTATGTGTTCTACCTTGCGTCGCTCGCTGAATCCATGGGCTGGCCACTGTTCGTTGTCGCGCTCATAAGCGTCATCTACGCTGCCTGGAAGCGCACCCCGACCGATGTGTTGCTCCTGTCCTATGCGCTGGTCAATTACCTTGCAATCGCCGGAACGTCATCCAACGTTCTCTACTATCCTCGCTACTTGCTGCCCATAGTGGTTTCGTTGTCCATCCTAAGCGGCCGTGCGCTTGCAGACGCAGTGCAAGTCCTTGGGCGCCACCAAAGAGTGGCACTGGTGGCGCTGCTGGCAGCCTGTATCGCAATGCCGCTGGGACACGCGATTGCGAGTGCTCGTGTGCTGACGCGAACTGACATTCGGACAATAGCCAAGGCATGGATCGAAGCAAACATCCCGGCCGGAAGTAAGATCTTGGTCGAGGGTGGAAAGATCGCGGCAGACCGAGCGACGGTTCCCTTGCGGGATAAGGCCGAATCCGTCAGGAAAAGAATTGAATACTGGTCGCGTGTCGAACCTCGCCAGGCCACACTTCTCAAGTTGCAATTGGCAACACATCGTGGAGGAGGATACGACCTCGAGCTCCTGGATCACGAAGCAGTAGAGTCGCTCGATGATTACGCGGAAAAGGGCGTGAAGTATTTTGTGGTTAGGCCTGACTATTTCATGGGAGCAAGACGAGCAAATGCGGCAAGTGCCCGCTTTCTTCGTGAATTGCGATCGGATCGGCGAGTGTCAATGATCAAGCGATTTCCAGCCGACGAGCGCTCAAGGCTTGGTCCCACGGTGGAAATCTATCGACTTTCGCTGACGGACGGCGAAGCGTTGTGACCAAGCCAATCGTGCCGCTGGTTATTATTTCGCCGGTGCGCGACGAGGAGCAATTCATTCGCAAGACACTGGACGCAATGCTCGCACAGTCCGTGCAACCACAAGAGTGGCTATTTGTGGATGATGGCTCGACTGACGGCACGCGGTCGATCATTGAAGCATATGCCGATAAGTTTCCCTGGATTCGGGTCGTGAGTCGGAAAGATCGCGGCTTCCGGCAAGTAGGCGCGGGGGTGATCGCCGCATTCAACTTTGGTCGAGAAAGGCTCAGAACAAAGGACTATCGATTTATTGCGAAACTCGACGGCGACGTCTCCTTTCCGCCGCTATATCTCGAAAAAATGCTTAACGCGCTCGAGGGCGAACCAACGCTAGCGGCCGTGTCAGGCAAGTCGTTTCGCGTCGAGAATGGGTCCCTTGTGGAAGAATTCAAGATTGACGAAATGGTTGCAGGTCAGTTCAAGCTGTACAAGCGGAACGCATTCGAGGACATTGGGGGGTTCACCGAAACGATCTTATGGGACGGTATCGACATTCATCGCTGTAGAATGAAAGGCTACCAAACACGTTCATTCGACGATCCCGAGGCGCGGATTATCCATCATCGCCTCATGGGTTCTTCAGAGTCGAATGTATTCAAAGGCCGTGTGCGGCTCGGACGCGGCATATGGTTCATGGGCTATCATCCACTTTACGCGATTGCTTCGGGAATCTTTCGCACCCGGGAACGGCCTTTCGTAATTGGCGGCCTTATTATGATTGCAAGTTATTTGTATGCGGCATTGCGGCGAGAACCGCAATTTCCGGACCGACAATTCGTCCAGGAACTTCGACGCTGGCAGCTGAGCCGGCTAAGAGGTATACCAATGCGGCTGCTTGGGCACAACCGGAAGGCCATTGAACGTCGAGACTCGGACGGTGTCATTAAATAGGATCGAGAAAAACTATTCCATGGCTTTTGCGTAGGCATTGAGCAGTGCAGGAATTTGATGGTGCCACGCTAGTTCCAATTCGATTCGCCGCCGGCCCTCGGCTCCCATCTTCTGCCTTAGGGTCGGATCGTCAAGTAACGCGCAGATCTTCACTGCGAAGTCACATATGTCATTGGGCGATGCGTACAAAGATGCGCCACCCGCGGAACGTCGGCCCTCAGTAAGATCGAACTGGACAATTGGCTTTCCCAGCGCCATGTACTCGAGAACCTTGTTCATTGTGGACTGGTCATTCATGGCATTGGCACGATCCGGATTTACACAGACGTCCGCAGTGCCGAGAATCTCCCATAATTCTTTCTCCGGAATGCGGCCTACAAAATCTACCTGATCGATGAGCCCCAAATCCGACCGTAGCTGTATCAACGCGGGCAGCTCAGTTCCATCGCCAATGATCACGAACTGAGTATCATCGCGGGCAAGTTTGTATCGCATGTGTGCCACGGCTTGCAGCAACAGGTCTAGGCCTTCCTGCCCACCAATGACGCCCACGTATGCGACAAGATGTTCCCGGCCCCTCTTGAGATCTTGACGTGGTGGCAGATGCTGAACTCGAGTGAGATCTGGCCCGCTTCTTACGACGAAAACCCGCTCCGGATCCATGCCACCGCGCTCAATTGCGATCCGGCGATAGGACTCGTTTGTCGCGATAGAGGCATCGGCGGTTGCATATGTCCACCGCTCAAGTCGGAGAAGTACGCGGTACCAGACATCCCGCCGCTCAAACTTGGCCTCGTAGAGCTCAGGATTTATGTCGTGATGGTCGAATATGAATCGCTTGCCGAAAAAGCGAAATACTCGACCAATCAGGAAGATGGTATCCGGGGGATTGCATGCTTGGATGACGTCAAATCCTCGCGTAAACGCGATCCGAATGGCAAGCGCAAATTCCCAAAGGAGTGCAATGGCGTATTCGGCGAAATATTTTAGAGCGGTGTCGGCCTCCACAGGATGTGGATGCCGGTAGATATGGATGCCATCCAGTATTTCATATGACTCGCTGAATCCGCGGCCCTTTGGGCAAATCACGGTCACGAAGTAGCCGGCATTTCTTAGAGCATTCGCTTCTTGCCACACGCGCCGATCAAACGGCAGTGGCAAATTCTCGACGATTATCAGTACGCGGCAAGGCTTACCAGGCGATACCGGCATAATGGCCGTCGATGGAGTTATTTGCGCTGCTCGCTAGTTCCCAGGTGCCGACCAAGTCTATCAAGAACTTTCCGCCTCCATGCGCACGAACCAATTCGCCGAAGACTTGCTCATCGGTCGCCAGCACGATCACATCCGATTCGCTGAAAACTTCCCTCGCATCAGGTTTGAGCAAGCTTCCTATGTGTGGAATATGATTAAGAATGTAATCTCTATTGGCTCCGACCAAGCTGGCAAGTCGAACATTCTGATCGAAGATCGACACTTGATAGCCCTTTCCCAGCAAGCGCTCTACCATCGTGACCATGGGGCTTTCCCGAAGATCGTCGGTACCGGCCTTGAAGCTGAGGCCCAGCAATCCGATCTGTTTTTTGCCAGTTGCGTAAATCAAAGAGAGAGCGTGATCAATCTGAACCCTGTTACTCGGCAAAATTGCCGATAACACCGGCGTATTGACGTCGGTGGATCGGCCCTGGTATGTGACTGCACGGACGTCCTTCGGCAAGCACGATCCGCCAAACGCGAAACCAGGTCGCAGGTAAGCTCGCGAAATATTTAATTTGTGATCTTCGCAAAAAATTCGCATCAACTCGCGCGAGTCGATGGCCATTGCCTTGCTCAACCTCCCGATCTCATTCGCAAACGAAACTTTCAATGCATGCCAGCAGTTGTCAGCATACTTAGTCATTTCTGCGGTGCGCAGATTCGTCACGAACATTGGCGCCTTGAGTCCGTCGTACAGCTTCCTGACGTCCACCGTTGCACGTTCGTCCGCGGCGCCGATAATGGTCTTCGGGGGATTATCGAAGTCATGGATTGCCGTACCTTCGCGCAAAAACTCCGGGTTGATACACGCTCCAAATTCGACATTCACGCGTTTGCCTGAGGCGGCCTCGAGCGTCGGAATCACCACGGATTCCATGGAGCCGGGGAGCATGGTGCTTCTCACGACGACAACTTTATATTCACATCCCTTCTTGAGGGCACCTCCGATCTGCTCGCAGACCCTGCGCACGAAACCCAGGTCGAGACTTCCGTTGCTCATGCCTGGTGTGCCGACGCAAACAAAAATAATGCCCGAACGCAGAACAGCTTCAGCAAAGTTGTCGGTAGCCATGAGCAAGCCTGAGTCCACGGCGATTCGAATAAGGTTTTCGAGGCCGGGCTCGACTATCGGGCTCTTCCCGGAATTCACGAAATCAACTTTTATGTGATTTGGGTCCACCCCGATCACGTGATGTCCGTCACGTGCAAGGCATGCCGCGGACACAACTCCGACATATCCAAGGCCGAAGATCGCAAGTTGCACGGGTTTTCCTCGAGTGTTACAAGCCAATCGATCAGGACTTTGAGTGTATGCAAGTCAGGTAGTATTCGCATCACCTTAGCGGGCAATTGTTCAATATCCTGCGCGATCCGGCGGTCGCGCCCAGGCGTCCACGTAAGGAGAGCGCCGGCGGGCTTTCCGACGCCGCGAGGATCATGGTTCGCAAATCCTTTGTAGTCATAACAAGCCAGCGGACAGGATCGACGCTACTTGTTCGCTCTCTGGATTCGTCGCCATGCATACTTTGTGCTGGCGAGATTTTCTATGCGGGGCGGGGCATTCATCGTCCTGAGTTCCAGTACCGCTACTTTGCGCGCACGAAAATTTCGCAGCTGTTTAATCTGCTGTTGCAGAAGCGGCGCATTGAGCGTCATCTGCGGTGGTTTTACGACGAAGCAGCACCAAATGTCGCGGCCATCGGATTCAAGCTAATGGTGTCGCACGCGCGGACATTTCCTGCAATCGTTCCGTATCTGCGCCGAACGGGGGTATTAGGGTTTTTTCTTTACCGGCGCGATACGTTCGCGACAGCGCTGTCCTACTACCGCGCAAGAGTATCCGGCTTTTACCACACGGCACACGGACTTGAGGTGCGCAGTTTGCAGTTTGTCAAAGCTGATGAGCAAGAATTCGAACGTCTTCTCGCTGTTTGCAAAGCTGATCAGTCGGCCGTGCTCAAACTTTGTGACACCTATGGAGGACGACTGATTGCATATGAAGACATGACGACAAGGTGGGACGATCACATTTGGGCTATCGGCATGGATCTCGGAATGTCTGATTTCCGCGTGGAGAAGATGTTGTCGAAGATCGATGCGGACGGTGAAATGGTCCAAATCATTAATGAGCGTGAACTACGCGAGCGTTTTGATCAATAACAGCGGTTCTGTTCACCGGACGGACGTTATTGGTTCGCCGACGGCAATAAAACGTTCCGCCAACTATCGATCGGGCCACTGTCAACGATTCGGCAATTGCACCGGGAGAAGCGCTGGCGCCGCGGTGCAGGGACTGCCATCCCATGCAAGAGGACGGCCCAGTGGGAATGTGGGTAAATGATCGGGACATCGTTGCACGAAGGGTTGCGTCGGGAATTCTTTGCGGACCCGCATACCCTTGGGCCGGGTAGCTCGATGCAAATGACGAGGGCCGACCTTGTTTCCTATCTCGAGACTCTGGACTACGGACATCGCCAGGTTGTCGGCTGTCGGCGACACGGGGTCCAACGCTGGTGTTACAAAAGAAGTCACCATGAGGCGCGTTGTTTGCAGGGGTGGTCCTCCCGTATCGTGTGATAGGGCGCACATTTTCAGCGGAAAGGCGGGACTATAGTCTCGGCGGATAGAAACGCGCTGGTGAGGTGAATGATGGGTCAATATGCGAATGGCAGAAGTGGGCACCGCGGGAAGACGCATCTGGGCATGCTTTGTGGGGCTGCGTTTCTGACTGGCATCTGCCAACAGGCAATTGCGGCGGATTTCAGAGTTTCTCGACAATCTTCCTCCTTCGATTGTTCAGCGCTTAGGGCCGGCGACACTGTAACTCTGGAAGCTGGCACTCGTGGTCCACTCGTCATTAGGAGATGCAATGGCTCTAGTAGCGATCCCATTGTCATCCGCAATGACCCGGGAGCTGGCGTTCCGGTGGAAATTCGCCGGACTTCCGGTGGCGCAGGCGGATTCGTCTTTGAATGCGCTGGGTGTGTTGGAATTGTCGTTGACGGTACATATGGGCAGGGTGGCACTAATGGCAGGGACCGGTACGGCATAAAAGTTACGATGACGGGCGGTAGTGGACCGTCTGCATTCCTCAAGATTTCGGGGCTATCCCGATTTGTAACGATTCGCGGTGTCGAAATCGATGGCGCGTGGCCAACGATTTCGAATAACGGAATTGGAATCTCATTCAACGACCATAGCAACTCTGTGTCCCAGCATCCGGGATTGTGGACGGAAGGGATATTGATCGAGGACAACTACGTCCACGATGTGCAAGGCGAAGGGATGTACGTCGGTCCGAACTGGTACAGCGGAAACCTTCCGCTCCGCAATATCGAAATCCGCGGAAACCTCGTCGAGAATACTGGATGGGATGGAATTCAGTTGAAGTCCGCTATCGGTGGCACGAATCTGATTCATCACAATGTTATTCGTCGCGCGGGAAAGAGCCCAAGCAAAGGCCAGTTGTACGGGATTTCATTGCTCGATGGGACGGGAAGGATATACAACAATTGGGTAGAAGGTACGGGTGATGCGGGCATACAGCATTTTCTGCATCATCTTCCAAGGTCTTACGGAGATCAGGCAGCCGAGATTTTCAACAACGTGGTAGCCCGAACCGGCTTGGTGCGCCTTGGTCCAGGCCACGGCATCGTAAGCAACAACCGCAATGGTTACGCGCGCCCGGTGGCCCACATTTACAACAATACGGTTGTCGGATCTAAGGATTCTGGAATCTACGTTGGTAGAGAAGCCTCGAACGGCTTTGTGCGCGATAATCTAGTTGCCGACAGCGTCGATGCACCGATTCGCGTTCCAGCGAGCGTAAAAGCAATTAACAATAGGGTCGGCTCGGTCGCCCAAATGCAATTTGTCGATGCAAGTGCGTTGAACTTCCGGCTTGAGGCAACAAGTCCGGCCCGCAACGCTGGGAGTGAAGTTTTCCCCCCGGCCGACTACGACGGTACGCCTCGGCCGCAAGACGGCCAGGCGGACCAGGGTGCATTTGAGTTTGACGCCGGTCAGGAGTTGTCACAGCCCCTTGCGCCCAATGGCCTAGTCGTCGAGTAGTCAGTCGCTCCAGCGGCAAGCGCGCTGATTGCGCGCCGAGAATTGCCGGCGACTTTGCCTGGACGGTTCCAGTCAGTGTGATCCTGGTGAGCGTCACAGGGACCGAAATAGGCGCGAACTCGCCTCCCAGCCGCCCCGTCTGCAACGTTGACAGGAGGGCGGTCGGCTAACAATTCTGGACGAATGGCTGGGATTCTGGGAATCTTCCAGCCATCACGCCTAGATTTTGGGGATGGTTCTGAGGCTGTGGCAGGTAACAAACTGAAGTTGGCACGGTTACTGATGGCCGTGGGCGCACACGGTTTGATTGGCCGAGATGCGCAAGCTTCACTTTTAATTCTGAACTATCATCGATTGCACCCTTCACAAGGCAGAGGGGCATCGGCTTTCGACGACGGCGTATTCGACACAGACATCGACACGTTTGCGCGTCAAATGAGGTGGCTGAAAGCAGCAACCACTGTACTCGATGAAGATGGACTGCTGAAAGCCGCTTCCGCAGGAAGCCTGGACGGAAAGTCGATATATTCTGCCGTAACTTTCGATGACGGATATATCGATTGCTACGAACTGGCAAGGCCAATTCTTGACGAGCTTGGCATTCATGCGCTGTTCTTCATTCCCGTCGAAATGATTGAGTCACGCCGCCTGGGATGGTGGGACATAGCGGCTTATCTTCTGAAAAGGACCGAGCTGGAGTCGATAACACTCGACGGCCGTACTTACGATCTCGGCAAGAATTTTGCTCCGGCTCTCAAACAAATCCTGCATGACTTCAAGCTGGAGAGGTCAGATCGAACCGAAGGACTTCTATTCCGTCTGTCGGATACGTGCCGAGTACCAATACCGGGGCCAAACGAACAAAGCGCTGAACTCATGACGTGGTCACAAATCCGGCAACTGCGCAACTCCGGCCACGCTATTGGATCCCACGCAATGTCCCACCGTGTGCTGGCGACGCTCGATGCGTCAACCCAAGAACACGAAATAATTGGCTCTCGAACTGAACTGCAGGCCGCGGTTGGCGCCAGTGTTGTGTCGTTCGCGTATCCGGTTGGCGGTCCTCAACATTTCAATCAAGTGAGCGTGGCGCTCGTACGCGAAGCCGGATACGAGCAAGCTTTCACATTCAACACGGGAATATCATCGGTTCCGATCGCGGATCGATTTCAGATTCCCCGCGAATCTGCAAAGTCACTATCGGCTTTGAAGGCTAAAGCGCTACTTCCGCGCGTAATGGGGATCGTAGGCACACACTCTGCCTACCCGGCGTGAACTTCTGCAAGAGATTCCTGCAAGTCCAGCGCTGATCGCGGCAAGTCGATCAGCGGTTCGGACGATTCTCGGGCGTTGGCGAACTGATCTCGAAAAGTATGCACGTCAGGGCAGAAATATTGCGTTGAATATGAGCAGTTTGACTGAGGACCTCCATTGAACGAAGAGATCGCCGAGGCTCCGCGTGCACTCGCAATAAGACGCGCTGCAGTCTTCGTCCTCTCCGACGTGCGCTCCGGGTCAACGCTGCTCGATCAATGTCTGGGTGGTCATCCCGAAGTTGTCTCGCTCGGAGAAATCCATTGGCTCCAGGCTTACTTGAATCAAGATCGCAGTCTCTACAATCCCGCCCACCCCTTGGTTTGCACGTGTGGCTCGTCAGTTCGCAACTGCCCATTCTGGCAACGGGTCGAAGCGACGCTTAATAAACCGCTGGATTCCCTCTCCTTGAACCTGTCCTATCGGCGGCAAAAGCACGAACCCGGATTGGTGTCAGTGCTCCGATACCTTCCGAGGCGCTTGCTCTGGGCGAGTCCCGAGTTATATCGGTTCAAGATCGTGCGTGCATGTTTTCGAGCAGGCCGCATGGCGAAAGATGCCGCCCGCCTTTATGACGCCGTTACAATCGCGACAAGACGGCCATATTGCGTCGATTCCTCGAAGTCGCCGTTCCGGTTCCGGGCGGTGTACGACCTAGAACCCCACCGGACCGTGGCAATCGTGCTGACGCGCGACTATCGCGCCGTCGTGCACTCGAAAATGAAGCGCGGCCAGTCGCTCCGGACAGCGGCGGACGGGTGGCGCCGAAGAATGCAGGAAATCGAGACGCTGACGAACGGCGTACCTTCAGGGCGGATAATCTCGCTCAAGTACGAGTCGTTCTGCGAAAATCCCGAGATCGAGTTGACGCGTATCTGCGCTTTTCTGGGCATTAGCTTCGCGCAGTCAATGCTCCAACGCGCGACCGACGACGTACATCACCTCGGCGGCAGTCCGTCCAAGTTCGATCCTTCGAGAATCCGTATTTCTGTGGATCGGTCGTACGAACAGCATCTCACGCGCGAAAGACTCGATGAAATTCGCGCGGTGGTCGGAAACGCCGCAGAAAAATGGGGCTATTGAGCGATGCGTCCAGCAACTAGGTTCGTCGTGGTCACAAGTGAGCGAAGCGGCTCGTGCCGATGGCCCTTTCGAAGCTAAGAATCGGAGTGGACACGCGCGCCTCACAACGGAGGAAGTCCTGCTCACGACTTTCGGCGATTTTGACCTTTAGACGTATCGATACCTGGCGAGCCAAGGGCCACCGTGTGCGACGACGAGCTGTCTAATATCACGCGGGTATGTTTTCCAGCGTCCGATAGATTTGGGTCGTTTTACCACTTGCGCAATCGACGCAGTTTCAGTTTCGCTGCCGAGCGCGAACCGCAAGAGCTCCGCTGACTTGTCGTTTGGGTGATCGCACAAGTCCTCCCATCTCATTATGAGATACCGGCCCTGCATGTGGACACTTGCATAGTCCTGGGCCTGCTTGTTGGACCGGCCCCAGAAGAGGATCATCTTTACTTCGGCCGGAAGGTCTCTCTCTTCGTCGGACAGAAACGCGTCAACGTAAGGATTTCTGGCTGCGAACGGGTTGCCGAGAGAGATGTCACGTCCGTCGCGGATTACATGGACGAACTTAAGCTCTGGGTACAGCTCATTGAGAAACGGCAGAATCAACAGAGTGCGTGGATTCTTGAAACCCCAAGGCCACCCACGGAAGGGGAAGTAGAGTCGCAAGCGCCTCAAAAATTGCTTTTTCATTTCGGCTGTTTCGGCCGGTGACAGCGACCCGTAGACATAGGGCCGAACCCAGCGATTCAGCAGGTCGAGTATCCTGAGATCCTCGCTCTCCGACCGCTTGGTGATGCGCGATATTCCGGTGAATACGCCTCCAAGGGTCAATATTTCGTTGAAAACCCGGGTCCCGGAGTGCCCATTTCCCCCAATGATGATTGGAGCTGAGTCGGCCACAATCCCCTCCTGGCGCGGCAGAGTTTTGCGGATTTTGGCTGACCGCGCGGTCCGAAAAGGCGAGAGAGTTCACATTTTCCGATGGCACGGCCGCGTGGCGGGTGCATCCCCGGCTATTTGCGCCGTCGACGGAAAGGCGAGGACTCGATTCCGAGCCGGGTGCGAACACGACGCCACATCATCAGGTTCCAGACGACCAGCGTCGCGGCAGTCGCAATGGCGGCGCCGGTTGCGCCCCACGCTGGAGTAAGTGCGACGTTCAGCAGCACGTTCACGATTGCCCCGGTGAATATGCTCTTGGTCGTGTCGTGTTCGTGACCCGTCATGTTCAGCAGCGAGGCTACCGATCCCATTGAAGCGTTGACGAGCTGGCCCGCACATAGGATCACGAGCGGGACATATGCACCCTGAAACGCCGGCCCGAACACCCACTCGATGATCAGCCGGCCAAACACGACGAATGTCAGGACAAGCGGCAGCGACGTGAGCATGATCGCTCTCGAGCTCTGCCTGATCATGGACTGAAGCCGGTTCATGTCGCCCGTCGCATAGAGGTGCGCGATGTGAGGGCCCTGTATGGCATTGACCGCTTTCAGGCCGAAGATGACCAGTAGCGCCATTTGCGACGCGACGCGGTAAATGCCCACCTCGGCGTCTTCACGGACGATGCCCAGGATCAGAATATCCGTCCGTCCGTTGATGAGTTGCATGGCCGCGATCAGCCCGAATGGGATGCTGCTCTTCAGCCAGGCCGCCGTCCGATATGACGGAGGCACGCTCCTGAGCTCGGGTGGCTTGTGCTCGAGGAACAGATATATTCCACCGAGAAATGCGATGGCGCTTGCTGTCACCTGTGCTGCCATGGCGCCTGTGGCGGACTGATACCTGGCGCCAAGAAGCGGCAACAACAGAAGCAGCGCGAAGAAGACGAGGGGCCTGAAAATCTGTTCAGGAAGTTGACCGAGCAACACTTTTCGCAGACCCCGCAGCATGGCGCCTCTCAGCGCGCCAAGCGAAATGAGAGGTACCAACAGCAAAGCCAGCCACATGGCCTGCCGTTTTCCATCGTCGAGCTGATCTTTCCAAACCACGAGTGCAATTGCGCCGCCCAGCGTGAGAACGACGGTCAGAAGGCCTATTGCCTGATGCGACCTTATGATGAAGCCCCGCATCAAACTCCATTCCTTTCGCGCATTCGTCACGGCAATTTCCCGGACCGCGAGTCTCGGTAGGCCCAGTTCCGATGGAATCGCCAGCAGGGCTACCAGCGCCATGACGAAGGAATAGGCGCCGTAACCGGCAGGCGCCAGCATCTTCGCCAGCACGATTGTCGTGAGGAATCGAATACCCGCAAACGCGAGATTGATTCCCGCCGTGCCGACAGCACCTTTGACGAGAGACACGCCAAGCTTGCCGTGGCGCGCCAGTCGGCCTTCGATGCGCTCGATGATTTCCTTCGGCCGGATCATGCGTGTCCAATCAGCAATTCAGGAAAATTTTCCTGGTGGGCTACTCGGCCGCGTTTTGGCGCAGGACGGCGACGAAATTCAGATGGCGCCCGTTGGGCCGAAGACTTAGCCCGTCTCGGACGGCGTGCCCCGCATTCTTTAGAAAATGAATAAAATGGTACAGTGCGCGCTGCTCGTTGAACCGGATGTGCCGAATGGTTCTCCTGACGAGTGAAGTCAGCCGCACGTGATATTTCTTCCGGTCGGGGAACGCGCACCACAGTCACCATGAATGATGCAGCGAATTCTGTCACCCCAGTCTTCGTCTTTTCGCTGCCGCGGTCCGGTTCCACAATGACGCAGCGACTCCTCGCGACGCATTCGGAGATCGAGACTGCCTCGGAAACCTGGATCCTGGTGCCATTGCTCTATTCGACTCGACGCGAAGGTGTCTACAGCGAGTACTCGCATCGCACGGCTTTCAGGGCGATCGAGGATTTCTGTTCGGACCTGCCTGGTGGGGCCAGCGACTACCTCCAGGAGATCAAGGAATTTGCGCTGCGGCTCTATGCACGCAAATCCAAGTCGAATGCCCGCTACTTTGTTGACAAAACGCCGCGCTACCACGTGCTCGCTGCAGACATCATGCGCATGTTTCCCGAATCGCCGATTGTCTTCCTCTGGCGCAATCCGTTGGCGATCATTGCGTCGATGATCGAAACTTGGGGCAAAGGCCGCTGGAACGCCTATGAATTCGAGTTCGACCTGTTTGACGGGCTGGAGGGCCTGATCGCGGCCTTTCAGCCCGCGGACGGGCGCGTCTGCTCGGTCCGCTACGAAGATCTCGTTGGTGATGATCCGGCGACGCGCGAGAGGCTGTTTGGACATCTTGGTCTCGCGTACCATGACTCAAAATCGGCCGGATTTTCGAACGTGCGTCTCACCGGCCGCATGGGCGACCAGGCGGGAAGCCGCAAGTATTTTGAGCTGAGCCGTGAGCCTGGAGAAAAGTGGCGAAAAGTGCTGGCGAGTCCGATCAGAAAAATATGGTGCCGGCGTTATTTGCTCTGGATCGGGAAGAAACGGCTGAAGCTGATGGGCTATGAGCTGGATGCCCTGCTGCGTGACCTCGACACGACGCCGATCAGCTTCCGCACCGTGCCGTCGGACCTGGCGCTCATGTTGTTCGGACTCGCGGTGAGGACGTTCGAGCCATGGCTGGTTCGCGACAAGATTGCCTTGATCCGCCGCGGCAAGCGGCTCCACGTCCACCGCTAGTTGACGAGGTAGAGCACGACGATCGCGATCACGGCTATCGCGGTCGCGAGTGCGAAGTCATTTACACGCCGCCGGCGCACCTCGATGGCGCTGCGCATCGTCGGAACGTGCGCGAACGGCTGCTGGCCGGTCAACGCCACGACGTCCGAGCTGCCACGGATCGTCGAATCGGCCATGTGCGTCAAATAGGCAGTGCCAAGGCCCGCGGCGATCGCGAGCACGAACGCGAGGAACATGAGTGCAAGCCGGTCCGGCTCCACCGGGTCTTCCGGCACGTGAGCAGGATTGATCAGCGTATAGGATTCGGCGACAGCCGCGCCGCCGGCCGCCTTGGCCTGGAGTTCTGCCGTTGCCTGGCGGGCGCGCATCTGTTCGTACTGTGTCTTGATCACCTCGTAGTCACGCACGAGCTCCCGGTACTTCTCCTCGAGACGCGGCGACAGTGTGATCTCGCCCTCCCGCGCGGCAAGCTGCTGTGAAACGCTGTGGCGGCGCCCGGAGAGCTCGCGGACCTCGATGTCGGCGGCGTTGACCTGCGTCTGGAGTTGGGCGTAGGCCGGATTGGTCGGCGGTGAGGTCGGCTGACCGGAGACCTCTACCTTGAGCGTTGCGATTTCGCGGCGTAGCCGGCGCACGTCTGGATGGTTCTCGCTGTATTTTGCGAGAGCAGCAACCAGTTCCTGCTGCGCTTGCGCGAGACGCTCCGCGCCGCCCATGACTACCTGGCCGCTCTCGTCGATGACGGGGTTGTCGCGTGGGGTGTCGACAAGCTGCGCTGAAAGCAGATCCCTGCGGCCTCTGGCAGCACGCAGATCCGCGTCGATGGCTGCAAGTTCCCGCTCGAATGCGAGAGCCCGGTCCTGAATCCTGACTCGATCCTCCGGCAGGCCGCCCGGGTTCGCCTCGCGGAACTCGGTCAGCCGCGCTTCGCGGACACGCAGTTCGCCTGCAAGGCGCTCGGATTCGGTCTTGGCGAATTCGATCGCCCGGAGGGCGTCTTCTTTGGTTTGCGCGACGCTCGATGAAATGAAAAGCTCCGCGAGCGCATTCGCAACTTTCGTCGAAGTCTCCGGATCGGCATGCCAGAACCCCACGTCGAAGGCATAAGTCAGCTCAGCAGCACGCATGGTCCGGGGATCGATGACGCCCGTGACCTGTGGCGTGATGAAGACGTGCTCGTGGAACACATCGACGGCGATTTCCATGTCCGATGTGCCGCTGCTTACGTCATACACGTTCAGGCGCGTGATGAGATCATCGACGTTGGTGTCCGTGAGTACGCGTTGCCGCGTGCGCTGGAGCCGTTGTTCGACATATTGTTGCGTGCCCAAATCGCCGGCCAGCTCGACTGGAATGTTCAGTTCTTCAATGAGGAGAGTCGCCCGCGACTCGTACACTGCCGGCAGCAGGAACGCGAAACAGGTCATCGCGAGCAAGACGGCGAACGTGGCGATCGCGGCCGGGCGCGCCCGATTCTTCAGGATGCGCATGAGGTCGAACAAGGTCTGGTCGTCCGCTTTCATCTCCCGCTCCGCCTCGTCGAATGCAATTGCCCCTGCCTGAAGCTCAGCACCGAATCAATCTGGTAATCGCGCACCTGTTTGGCATGCGTGAAAATGATGAGTTCCCCCAGCAGCCCGAGCGCAAAGAGTTGCAATCCCAGCACCACCAGCAAGGTCGACAACAGCAGCGCCGGCCGCTGCGTCAGGCCGTGGCCGAAGAACAATCGCTCGACCACGAGCCAGCCCACGAGTAGGGCGCCGATCGCGAACAGGCTGACGCCTATCATGCCGAAAAACCGCAGCGGTTTCTTGGTGAAGCGCACCAGGAAGAAGATCGTGAATATGTCCAAGAACCCTCGTGCGTAGACGCGCGGTTCGTAGATGCCTTCGTACCGGTCCATCGGCGACTGACGGATGTCCACCTCGGTGACGCGAAATCCCTGGCGGTCCGCGAGCACCGGCAGGAAACGATGCTGATCGCCGTATAGCTGGATCTCCTCCAGGACACGCCGGTTCATGGCGCGTGCGCCGCAACCGAGATCTCTGAACCGCAAACCTGTGACCCAGGCCAGCAGTCCATGAAACGCTTGCCGGCGCACGCGTTCGAATATCCCGCCAGCGCGCGGCCAGCGCCGCGCGACGACGAGGTCACAGTCACTGAGCGCTGCGACCAACTTCGACACGTCGCCGGCTTCGATCTGGTGGTAAGAGGGGAGGGTGACGATGACCCGGCCAGATGCTTGTTCGAATCCGGCCATGAGCGCAGTGGCCTCGCCGAACGTGCGGGTCAGGCTGACCACCGTGATCCGGTGTCCATCTGACATCAATCGCTTCAAGCCGAAAGCGAATTGCTCGCGCGGGCCGTCGAGCACGAAAATCGTCTCATAGCTCCGGCCAAGCGCATCGAGGCCCGCCCGATACTCGGAGTAGAGCTCGATGGGATCCGCCTGGCGGCCACCCACCGGAATGATGACCGAGAGGTCGACAGCCGATGCGAGATCAGTCATGGAGCGCAGTTTCAGTAATGTCACATCCATGGGGATCGATTCTCCAGATTTTGCCCGTCAGGCGCGAATAATCCTGGTCGCGCACGTCGCCTGAACGATAGATCAACTCGCCCAGAACGCCGCCGCAGATGAGGATGAATGCCGACATGAGGAGCAGCACACCCGTTCCCGCCACGGGGAGCGACATGCCGAAGTCGGTCGCCGCCCAGCGCCACAGTGAATAGACGAGGGCCACCGCGCCGAGCAAGACGAGTGGCGTTGCGAGCGAGCTGAACCAAAGCAGCGGCCGAGCCGCGAATGAGGCAACGGTCTTAATCACCATGAGGTCCAGCAGCACCTTATAGATTCGTGACAAACCATACTTCGACTCGCCGAACTGGCGCGCGTGGTGGCGAACCTTGATTTCCGCGATGCGAGGGCCTGCAATCGATGCCATCGCGGGTATGAAGCGGTGCATCTCGGAATACAAGGGGATCTGCTTGATCAGAGAGGCGCGATAAGCCTTGAGGGAACAACCGTTGTCCTTGATCGGCACGCCCGTCACCTTGCCTATCAGCCAGTTCGCGATTCGGGAGGGAATCTTGCGGGAGATCAGCTTGTCCTGGCGGTCGTGGCGCCAGCCGACCACGATGTCAAAGCCCTCGTCGATCTTGGCCAGGAAATGCTCGATGTCACGCGCATCGTTCTGAAGGTCCCCATCCATCGTCACGAGAATCCGGCCCCCTGCCTGCTCGATGCCGGCCGCCATCGCCGGCGTCTG
>Ga0187892_10003390_pt1 | contig 29269 bp, 20 predicted proteins | sample MA1701073metaG_FD_139345 | JGI IMG/M metagenome (GOLD analysis project Ga0187892, IMG submission 139345) | Bio-ooze microbial communities from a basaltic lava cave in the Kipuka Kanohina Cave System on the Island of Hawaii, USA - MA170107-3 metaG ... | reverse complement strand
TCGCAGCCCTTTCTTGGCGGCGTCATGGGCGTCATAAACGTTGGGGCGGGTAAGAACTTGTTTATAGTGAGCCATGGCTTCGTCGCGTTTACCAGCCAGGTCAAAAGCTCGAGCTGCGTACAAATGGGCCATGGTGACTAACTCGGGCTGGCCGCGCTCGACCCTCGTGGCCGCGAGAAACTCTTTGGCGGCCCTTTCCGGCTGCGATGCAGTCAGCAGCACTTCACCGTAGCGAAAGTGAATCAGATCCATTGCCCGTGCCGCGGTATCGCGCACGGCCCGATCGCGCAACAGTTCGTCAAAGGTATCGAACGCTTCCTTTTCCGCTTTCGCAGCCGCTGTAGCATTGTTCTTTTTGCGCTCAACACTAGCTATCGCCACCAGAGCATTCGCGATTTCCAGGCGCAGCAGATAATTTCGTGAATACTTGCTACTAAGCTCGCGCGCGAAAGCCAATGCATCCACGAACCGTTTTTCTCGTGAGTAGAGAAGCACAAGAAGCGATTTAGCATCGTCCTGCGACCATTGTCCCTTACCGGCAACCTCTTCGAGCATTGCCAACCCCTTCTTCTTCGAGCCGCGAAAGCCACCAATTCCCGCCAGGAGCTTTATTGGTAAGGGCAACGAGCCTACCACGTATTCATAAAGTCCCAGGGTGATCTTGGCATCGACATAAGTTGGATCGAGCTTTAATACCTCGCGATGCCGGTCGACCGCATCCGACCCATCTCTCAAAGCTGCGAAATGGCGGCGTTCAACCGCTTCCTGAAATGAAGCTTTCAGCCCGGAAGTTGCTGCTGAGAAATTTAGGGCTTCGATATCTTTCGGGTTCTTTTTCAGCCGAATGTCGCAAAGGCGTTTCGCCTGACGCGTCAGACTGCGGAACTCTTCCACGACCTTAGGATCGACTTTGTCATCTCCCGAGGCATAAAAAGAGTCTTTGTTGTAAAGCGAAGTCTGCAAGCGGCGCGATTCATACAGCGTCTTGGCCCAAAGTCTGGCTGCTAACAATTGCGGGCCAGCAGGGTGATCAGGAAACAGGCGGGCCACCTCCTGGAAGTCCTGGCGGGCTTTTTCATAATCCAGATTGTAAAGGGCTTCGATCCCGCTCCGTCGTAGGGCCGTAAAGCGAGCAAAGTCAGCTTCGCTGAGGCTGGTCGGGACGGGTTGTTGGGCAAACACTTGGGTACAGGTGATAATTAAGACGATTAAGGCTAAAAATTTCTTCAAAGTTCTCTCCCGAGTTCTTATTTCTAGACTTCTAGAGGGTGATCCCGGTGAACGACTCTACATACTTCACACCGGCACCGGTATTGAATAGCACAACCTGCTCGTTAGGCTTCACCTCGCCAGACTCCAGCAACTTTCTCAAAGCCGGTAGACAAGCTGCACCCTCCGGAGCGCAGAACAAGCCTTCGATGGCTCCGATCTCACGCGTAGCCGCGAGCAATTGCTTGTCGCTCACGGTCACCGCGGTACCTCCCGAAGCGCGAATAGCATCAAGGATTAAAAAGTCTCCGATGGCCCTTGGCACTCGTAAACCCGATGCCACCGTCTCTGCATTCGGAAACTCATCTGCGAATCGCTTGCCCGCCGCAAAGGCTCGCACTATGGGTGCACAGCCCTCCGCCTGGACAGTGACCATGCGCGGGCGCTTACCTTCGAGCCAACCCATCTGCTCCATTTCGTCAAAAGCCTTCCACATGCCGATCAAGCCAGTGCCACCACCCGTGGGGTAAATTATGACATCGGGTAATTTCCAATCGAGTTGTTCAGCCAGCTCATACCCCAGAGTCTTCTTCCCTTCAACACGGTAGGGTTCCTTCATTGTCGAAACGTCGAACCAGTCTTCGCTGTCCTTCCGTTTGGCAACCTCTGCGCCACAATCTGTGATTAACCCGTCCATCAAAGTTACGTGTGCGCCCGTTTGTTCGCACTCGACGATATTGGCTCGGGGCGTGTCCTTTGGCATGAAGACAAAACATTCAAGTCCTGCCGGCGCAGCGTAAGCAGCCAAAGCTCCTCCGGCATTTCCTGCTGATGGTGCAGCGAGCTTTCTGACTCCAAGTTCTCTGGCCATTGAAACAGCGGTGGACATCCCTCTTGCCTTGAAGCTTTGGGTTGGATTCTGCGATTCGTCCTTTACATAGAGCCTTGGCATTCCCAGCCGCCTGCCCAGGCGTCGGAGGTGCAGTAAAGGCGTCCATCCTTCACCCAGGGACACAATGTGCTCATCGTTTCTGACGGGGAGAACTTCTCGATAACGCCAGAGATCCGTTCGCCGACGCGACAGCGACTCCTTCGTAAAGGTGCGCTTTGCCCGGTCGAGGTCGTAGCGAACGAACAGCGGCTTCCCACATTCATGGCAAAGGTTGTGCAAACGTTGTGCCTCGTGATGTAGCCCGCAAGCAGCACATTCAAGGTGGGAAACATTCATCAGCTCGTTGCCTTTCTTTCAGATTCAAGAATATGGCCTTAAGGCTGCCTGTGCAAATTGTAGTGGGTTGGCGCCAAATGGAGCATTGATCTGGCACCCACGAACATTTGGCTGCCGGCGTGCTCAAGTTTTCCGTAGGGGCGGCCCTTCCAAGAAACCACCACGGCTAATTGGTTATGTTCTAGTAGTTTCGTGAATTTCGTGTGATTTCGTGGATCGCATCTTTTGCGACGCAAACAGCCACGAAATCACACGAAACTACACGAACGAGCACCATGGCTTGTGGAGGTACCAGGTGGTTTCTATAGGACATCTGCGGGCGCCAGCCTGCTGGTGAACTCCGTGGCCGCCCCTGGTTGCGACAAGCTCGATTTACCTTTTTATTGACCGTAATGCGTCTCTTGACCGTGATGCGACGCAGGGGCGGCCACGGAGGGCCGCCCCTACAGCACAGTCGTATTCGGCCAACGGTTTTTGATTTAAGCGGAAGTTTCTATTACCTTTGCCAATTCTCTATGTCGATACAGCTACTGGCACTGGATCTCGATGGCACGCTTCTGAATTCTCGCGGAAAGTTGACTGAGCGTACCCGAGAGGCGCTGGCAGAGTCACAAAGGGTTGGGGTTAAGGCTGTACTCGTGACCGGGCGCAGATTTCGTGATGCTCGCCCCTGGGCCCTGGAACTCGGGCTCGACGTTCCAGTCATAGCCCATAACGGCGCTCTCACGAAACATGCGCGGGACCTGAAGACTGTGGCCTCTGTGCCTCTGCCTGTGTCCGTCGCGCGCGCGGCCCTTGAGATAGGTCGAATGATGCAGGTAGACATGCTCCTCAGTGATGATCCCGATGGCGAAGGCGTAATGGTTTATGATCATCTGAGTGGCGACAACCAAGCGCTTCTAAAATATGTTGCCTGGGCTCGACACGTGCATGGCGATGAGGGGAGTGGGGTGTTGGAAGTGGACTCGCTCGAAGATTACCTCGACCACGATCCCGTCAATGTTGCCTTTTCAGGAAGCTGTCAGACGATGATTGACCTCGAACAGGTCATGCTTCGCCAGTTAGGTGACACGGTCAAAATTTTCCGCACTTCGTATCCACTTAAGAACTTTGCACTTCTTGACCTGGTGCATCCGGATGCTTCGAAAGGTGCGGGGGTGGCTGCGGCGGCGAGGGAATTGGGGATTGAACGCGAGCATGTACTTGCTATTGGCGATAATTTCAATGATCTTGAGATGTTGCGTTTTGCCGGCGTCGGGATCGTGATGGCCAATGCGCAAAAAGAACTGCGCGAACTACCAGATTTTTTTATTACGAGATCAAACGACGAGGACGGTGTGGCCCTGGCGATCGAAAAATTCGTTCTCGATCGCTAGACTACAGCTTGGCTTGAACAAACTAACGGCGGATCTCGGGATACCGCTGATGGAGGCAGAATGGCAAACCGTAATGCAGTAATTCAAACGAACAAGGGCTCAATTCGATTTGAGCTGCTGGAAACTGAGGCTCCAAAAACAACGGAGAATTTCATTACGCTGGCACAGAAGGGCTACTACGACGGTGTGATCTTTCATCGCGTCATAAAAGGCTTCATGATTCAGGGCGGAGATCCAACTGGCACCGGGCGGGGAGGCCAATCAGCCTGGGGCGGCCGTTTCGACGATGAGATTGATCCGCGCTCAGAGGTATACAGGCAAGGTTACAAAGCAGGCACAGTCGCCATGGCCAACGCCGGACCAAATACTAACGGCTCGCAGTTTTTTATCATGCATGTGGACTATCGCCTTCCGCCTAACTACACGATTTTTGGTCGAGTAACTGAGGGCCAGGAGGTCGTTAACGCCATTGCTTCGACTGCCTGCGACGCCAACGACAAGCCCTTAGAACAAATAAAAATGGAGAAAGTTTCTATTGAAGAAGCATAGCGGCGAATTTTAGGACCTATAAGTCCCATAGGTCCTACAGGTCCTATGTCCTATAAGCCCTATAAGTCCTATAGGTCCTATGTCCTATAGGTCCTTATTGCCGCGGAAATAAAATGCTTGGCCTGCTGCACAGCACTCTTCAGGTTGCTTCCCTGAGCCAAGCCTGCGGCTATTGCTGCAGAGAGCACGCAGCCGGTGCCGTGAAATCCGCCACCCGAGATCCATTCGCTACGAAAAACCGTTATCTCACCATTGTCGTTCAGGACATCAATAGCCTCTGAGCCGACAGCAAGATGCCCACCCTTAACCAGAACTGCCTGGGCCCCCGCCTTCCGAATTAATTCAGCCGCTCGGTGCATTGAAGCCTCATCCTTGATCGAAATCCCGGCCAGGGCCTCAGCTTCGGCAATGTTCGGGGTGACAACTCGTGCCTCTGAAAGCAGGTTTTGCCTGAGAGCTGTCAAAGCCTTGTCGTCAATGAGCTGGTAACCGGAAGTCGACCGGATAACCGGGTCGACCACTAAAGGGCCGAGATTAAATTCGCGAATAGAGCGAGCCACCTCCAACACAACTTCGCTGGTGGGCAACATTCCCGTCTTCAGCGAGGCGAGTCGCCGGTCTCGAACCAGGGGTAAGAGTTGGGCCCGCACAGTCGCGGCGTCCTGATGGGCACAACCTATTACCCGATCCTGGTTCTGGAATGTAATTGAAGTAACGACCGCTAGCGGAGCACAGCCAAAGTCAGCAAATGTTCTGCTGTCGGCCAGGACTCCAGCTCCCGCGGAAGGGTCAAAACCTGCAATAGTAAGAACCCAGGGCCGATCCGACTTTAGCGGCTCGGTCATTGGCGTTGCTCCCGAAACAACCGGCGAATTTCGGCTACAAGAATTGGGAGTCTATCTTCCTGGCGGAACAAGCTAATGGCGGCTATGCCTGCAGCCCCCGCTCGAAAGCAGTCGCTTACCCGATCAAGGCTGACTCCTCCCAGAGCTAATACTGGCAGTGGCCTAACGTGGGCTGCAACCTGTTGTAGACTCTCAAGTCCCACAGGCTCGCCAAATAATTCTTTTGAGGCAGTGTGAAACACGGGACCAAAGACCACAAAATCCGCGCCCTCACTTTGAGCATTACAGACTTCGGTCAGGTTGTGAGTGGACACTCCGATCAAAAACTCCTCGCGAAAGGTTTTTCTGATAACAGAGGTCTGGATCGATCTGGTGGTCAGATGCACCCCATCTGCCTGCGCTGCGCTCGCTATATCCGCGCGATCATTTACCAGCAGGCGGGTTTGCGAACCCTTTACTAGGGCCGCAGCCTTCAGCACCAGCTCGTAAAGCACCCTGGCGTTAAGTCTCTTTTCCCGGATCTGGATTATATCGACTTGAGCGGCGACCGCGGCTGCGACGGTGGTGAGTATCTGTGAGAAATCCCCAGAGTCAGGAATTGTTTCCTGAGTTGTGTGGCCGCTGGTAATCAGATAGATGATCGGTCTTTGCGTGTTGAGAGGCATTCTGGCTGGGTCCGCTTTGTTTGTCACCAGCTCCCTGAAGTGCCCGGACGCTTTGCTTGAAATGGAATATTTCCCAGAAAGCAATTGCGATGTTGAGAATCCCGACACCGCTGACGGCTCCTCGCACCCATCCGGAAGCGACTACGCTCTGAAGGCCATACATTCCTGTTTTGCGGGCGGCGTAGAGGAGAAAGTAATTATTTCCCCAATCGCTCAAGATTCCCAAAGTACCCTGAGGGACCCACGGTAAGAGCGTCAGGATTAACCCGATCTCGAAACAGAGAATGATATAGAAGATTACGCTAAGTTTGGCTGACATCTCGAACCTGCGAATCACTCATTCGGGGCTGCTTCTGTTACGTATTTTCGAGGGTTATGGTTCGTCCGTCTTTCGTCTTTTGCGGCTCCGGCGATTCTGCATCCTCTCTTCCAGCTGGCGCAGCCGGGTACTGACTTCTCGGTAACCCACGTCTACGCCATACACCTGGGAATAGAGGTTGTGAGCTTCATCAAGGTCCCCCATCTGGTCGAAGACCGCGGCAAGCTCATAGCGTAATGCTTTTTGCTCTTCTTCGTGACTGCCCCGCGCGTCCAGGCCCTTCTGAAACCACATCACCGCAGCACGAGGCATATCTTTCTGGACAAAGCAGTGTCCGAGCATTGTGCAGCACTGCAGGAAACGGGAACTGCCATCGCCAGGTCTGGATAGACTGGCAGCAGTTTGAAACTCGTGAATCGCCTCGTCGAGCAAGTCCATCTCTTTATAGGCGGTCCCCATATTGTAATGGGTTTCAAAGTCCTCCCTTTCTGATGGCTGCTGCTCTTCCTCGGCGGCAATTCGAAACTCCTCAAAGATCTCCGCCAGACCAGGGTCGATACCCGTCCCCATTTCGGTCATGAGCTCATTTTCTGCCGCTCCGAGCGGATCCAGAACCAGATCAAATTCCGCCGACTCAGTTTCGACTGGAACTGCGTCTTTTCCGTTTACCAATTCGTCAGCAGTGCCAAACTCGAAAACCTCGGGTGTGGGAATGGTTGTCTGCGGGGATGAGTTCAACCGCTCGCGCCGGGCCTGGATCTCCGAATGAGACCCAAACTGTCGCCCCAGCATATCCAGCGTGTCGATTGCAATATCGTTGTATCCCTGCGAAATATAGAAGTCTACACTCTCAAGCTCCTGGAGCAGCATCTTCTCGCGCCTGGCAGCATCATCAGTGTCCGGTGATGGGGCCGCTACCTTGGAAGGAGGCGAACCGCTGATTGTTTCCTCGGCCCGGTGAGTTTCGAACTCGTCGAATGTTATGGTCGCACTGTCGCTCAGGTCAGCAAAGGAAGCGCTGGGATCAACATGACCCTCAGCCCCCATTACCTCCCAAGCCGGTTCATTCTGGGTTTCAACTGGTACGGTTATCTCAAAGCCGCTTGGTGCAAAGCTCTCAAACTCTGGAACTTCGCCAAATTGGTCTGGCTGTGGCAGCGACTCGACCGCAGCTTCGTCCTGAAAACCGCCGAGCTCATCCAGTCTCTCTCGAAACTTCTGCTCATCCGGTGCCAGCCTAACAAGTTGGGTCAAGGCGTAACGCTCTTCCTCAGGAAGTTCACCTGCCTGGGCTGCTTCAGCCATTCTTTCTAAAGTCTCACGTAGTGCTTCTTGATCACGCTGCCACCATTGAATCTTAACCAGGAGCCGAAGTGCACCAACCTGATCAGGATTTCGAGCCAGCACTTCGTTGACGATACCCAGCAGCTCGTTTTCCTCTCTCCCAGCCAGCATCTGCTCGACTATCCCCGTCAACACCCGAACGGTTTCATCGATCTCGCCGCTGTTTAAGTAAAGTTTGGCGACGGCGATAAGGTAGATGTAATCTGATGACTCGACCGCTGTCAGCCGCATTGCAGCCTGTTCGGCGCCGCGCGGATCGTCTGCCTCGAGGTAACCCTCCACCAGCAGGATCAACAGCTCTCGATCATCCGGCCGCTCCTCCACCTCATGCTCAAGAAACTCGGCCATCTCGTCGGCCGTGCCCAGCGCAACGTGCACAGACAGCAGGCCGCGCAAGATTCCGTTCTCACCTGGAACGAGTTTTAGCGCTCTGGAATAGGCGTCTAGAGATTTTTCAAACCCCCGCGTGTCGTAAAAGCGCCTGGCAGCCTCGACATAGGCATTGGCGGCTTCGATCCGCATGTTCTCTTTGACATAGCCTTCAGCCAACTTCAGCCGTATTTCAGTATTGTGAGGATCGAGGTCCGCGATCTTGTGGAAAACTTCCAGCGCCTTGCCAGATTCGCCGGCCCGCGAATAAGCGTCGGCAACAATCAGATATTGGGCCCGTGCATCGACCACCAGACCCTGAGACCCATAGAGGGTTGCCAATTTGTTTGCGATGTGCGGATCTCGAGGCTTTAGGCGATCAATCTTCTTGTACATCGCTATCGCTTTCAGAGTGAATTGCTGGTCGGAATAATGTTCAGCGATTCTCTGAAAGCAGTCGATAGCCTCGTCCGTCCGGGAAGCTCGAACACACAGGTCACCCAGCATGTTAAGGGCGGTCAAATCACTCTTATCATGCTCGACAAGTAGCCGATACTCTTTAATAGCAGAGCTGATTTTTCCTTGTGACAGGAATTTCTCGGCAGCTTTTAAAACCTTCGCTTTTTCGAAAGCCATTGGCAGTATTATCTACCACGAAATCAGGTGGTTATGTCATTCATTGCGGCGGGTGGATTGTGGGAGATCAGGGCAAGCAACATACACGATGCGGCCTTTCCAGCCTGAAAAACAACCGCAAGATACGCTAACATGCAGAAATCATGGTGTCAACGGACTAGTTTTTACCAATTTTAGTGACATATTGAACCGTTTTCCCGCAGTCGCATCGCTGCCCGATTTGGTAAGCTTTTTGCAGAGCCATCCCGATGGCTTTTCTGGCGCACAAACTTGGCCCCTGAACGCTTATCTGCTGCTCCTATAACTGGCCGGGAAGCGCGCTTTGCCGGTCTTTTGGGACACTACACGGCCATCACGGGTTTTGTGCTCTATTCGGTGTTCCTGCCTCATTCCGTGGCGGCGGCTGACATCTCGATTGCTGTAGCCACGGTCGGCTGGTTGGTGCGCACAATCGCATCACGTCAAACGGGGCTGCGGCGAACCCAATTTGACTTGCCCATCCTGCTGTTTTTGCTTTGGACAATCCTCTCAGCCTTCCTGTCGCTTGAGCCTGAAATCAGCGTGTCGAAGCTTCAAGCCAGCTGGGTTCCAATGGTTTTCTACCTCACACAGGCTATCTTGACTCGTCGTACGGTGGTTTTCCTTGTGTCGCTGGCTGTTCTTTCTGGGGTCGCCGGAACGGTCTACAGCTTTTATGACCTGGCTCGGGGAAGGGGGATTGTGGTCGAGTCGGTGAGCGACCCCAGCCCCTTTCGTCCTCTGCAAATTCGGCCAGGGGACACGATCTGGAGAGTAGATGGCCGCCGCATCTATTCCACTCAGGCACTAGACGAGCTACTTCGTCAGGCGGTTCCAGAAAAGCCTTTAGTGGTGGGATTAATAGTCGATGGCGAACAGATTGAACGCCCGGGACTTATGGTCTCAACGGAGGCACAAAGCCGTGTTTCCCCTTCCGGAATCAGGGGGCGCGACCGGCTTCACAGCTTTCGCGCTTCGGGCTGGACCCGCCACTACGAGACCTTTGCGGAATTAATCCAGCTTCTGGCCCAACTGGCGCTCGGTCTGGCCCTGGCTAATTTCCTCAATCATGGCTCCAACGTTCGATTTAGACTGGCCCTGGGCGCCTCCCTCTTTCTGAGTTTGGGAATAGCCTTAACGGCCATGCGGACCGCCCTGGTCGCTTTTGTTATTGGGGCCCTGGTGATTGTATGGCGCTCGCTTCAGGGCCGGATGAAGCTAATCCTGTCAGGCGCAATCGCCCTGCTGCTGGTGATTGGCGGATTGGTGGTCTGGCGCACGAGGGCTTCAAGCGCTTTGACGCTGGGAGATCCGAGCAGCTCACTACGGGTCCAGGTTGCCCAAGTCGGATTGTCACGAATTCTCATGCATCCGGTGTTTGGCCATGGCATGGATTCAATGCACAGACACTGGAACGAATGGGGGTTTCCCGGGAGGGATATGCTGCATTTGCACTCCACGCCTTTGCAGCTCGCTTTCGACCGGGGCCTACCTGCCCTGGTCTTCTGGCTTTGGCTTGTAGGTGCCTTCTGGTTGGTGGCTGCGCGCGCAGAACGCTCAAGTCGGGACTCGAGCGATACAAATCGCCACGGTCTGCAACTGGGAGTGGCTGGTGCTTTAACTGGTTTTCTAGCCAGTTCGTTAGTCAACTACAACTTCGGGGATGCCGAGGTAGCTCTGGCGTTTTACTGGCTCCTGGGGATAACCGTGGTGCTGGCTGACAAGAATCAAATTACATCTGCGAAGTTTTTGCGCGTCCGCGCAAACCACCAGTAACCGCCTAAAAAAATTATCAGCGCCGTAATGGTGAAGTATCCCAGACCTGACCAGTCGGGCGGAAAGCCATCAAGCAAGATCTGGCGGTAGCTCCGCACCAGACCTGTGAAAGGATTTAGGGCAACGAACCTTAGAAGGTTTTCAGGAACCAGCGATTCCGGATAAATAATCGGGGTGAGGTACATCCAGGCCATCAGGAGCAATGAGATTCCCTGGGCGATATCGCGCAAGAAGACGCCCAGCGAGGCAATTAACCAGGCAGCGCCCAAAGTAAACAGCAGCTGCGGAATTAGCAGTAGCGGCAACCAGAAGAGGGTTATCTGAATTTCACCTTGGATGATGACGGCGGCAATCAACAAGGCGACAGTGCCAAACATCTGCTGGCAAAGCGAAGTTAGAGCCTGGGCAACCGGCAGGGTTTCCAGAGGAAATACCACGCGTTTGACTAGATTTGCGTGGGTAACAATCGTATTTACTGATTGTTGGAGCGTCTCCTGGAACATGGTCCAGGGCAAAAGGCCACAAAAGAGGTAGAGGGCATACTGCCAATGGGAGCTGTCCTGCCGAAAGCGTGCTCCGAAAATGCCAGCAAAGATGAAGGTGAAAATGGCGATAGTCACCAGAGGTGTGACCAGGGCCCAGACGACACCGAGTACGGACCCTTTGTAACGGGCCACCAACTCGCGACGCGCGAGGGACTGAATCAACTCACCGCGTGCCGGCAGCTCCCACAAAGGCCGCCAAACGGCGCGCCGAGCTGTTTGGGCTGAGATCATTGAACTAATTGTAGCCGATATTTACAAAATGTAAGTTCTCTTCCATCTCAAGTAGTGTCCCAATGGTTCGCGCTACAAAATTCAACCCAGCAGTGAACTGCTGGGCGATTGTGAGTTCGTCCGCTACCGCGGACTGGGAGCAGAAACCCACTTTCCCGAAAAAGCCTGCGCTTTTTCTGAATCCGTCCTCTGCGTCAATCTGCGGCCCAGTCGTCTGCGTTAATCTGCGGCCTGGTTCTTTGGCGTCTAGTTAGGCCTAGCTGTAGTGGCGAGCGTGACACTCCACGGGGCAAGCCCGTGGCATCTTTGGGCGCCTAGTTAGGCCTGGCTGATGATCTGCGGCCTGATTTTCTGCGTCAATCTGCGGCCTGTCCTCTGCGTTAATCTGCGGCCAGTCCTCCGCGTTAATCTGAGCGGCCGGGTACCTCAGTTTTTTGACTACGGCGCTCCAACTCTCTAGACTCCGCAAATATGGCCGTTGCCCTTCGAGTCGAGAATGTCTCCAAGCAATACCGGATATACGCCTATCCGGGCGATCGTCTCAAAGAGTCGCTCACTCGCGGCCGCTGGAAGTGGCACCGAGAGTTCTGGGCCCTGCGAAACGTTAGTTTTGAGATTGAGCGAGGAACTACCACCGGAATAATCGGGCCGAATGGCAGCGGCAAGTCGACCCTGCTCCAGATCATTACGGGAACGCTCGAACCGACTCATGGCAGTGTTTGGTACGACGGACGGATTGCCGCGCTGCTTGAGCTGGGGGCCGGATTCAACCAGGAATTTACAGGCATCGAAAACGTCTTCATGAACGCTTCGCTGATGGGATTCTCGAGGCGTGAAACTGAGGAACTACTCCCAAGGATTGAACGGTTTGCCGAAATTGGGGACTTCATTCACCAGCCAGTAAAGTCTTATTCCAGCGGGATGTATGTGCGACTTGCGTTCGCCACGGCCATCAGCACCGAGCCACAGATACTGATTATCGATGAAGCCTTATCCGTGGGCGACGCCCTCTTTCAGCATCGCTGCCTGCGCCGCATCAAACAGATGCAGGAAAGCGGCACCACGATTTTGTTCGTCTCGCACGATCCGACCGCCGTAAAAGCCTTGTGTTCACGAACTATCCTGCTTAACAACGGACACGTAGACGCTGATGGCGGCCCGGCTGAGGTACTGAACCGGTATCAGGGTTTGATCATGGAACGCGAAGAAGCGTATGAGGCTGTAGAGTCAAGCATCAATGAAGACAGCCCTGATCAGAGCGATGAGGACTTTCATATCACCAAGGCTGTGTTGCGTCCGACCTATCGTCATGGTGATAGAAGTGCAGAGATCATAAGTGCGGAAGTTCTTAATGATGCGCGCCAGGTTGCCGATCTTGTTGAGAGTGGTGAGCGGCTAATAGCCCGTCTGCGGGTTCGTTTCAATGCCTCCATCGACGAACCGGTCTTTGGCTTCCTGATTCGCAATCGTCTCGGCATCCACGCTTACGGCGCCAATACTGAACAAAAGGGTTTGAGCTTTGGTCGCGTCGAAAGCGGCGAAGTTTTAGAAGTTGCCTTTGCCTTTGACTGCTGGCTCGGCAGCGATCTTTATTCAATTTCGTTTGCAGTACACAGCGCCGAGGGTATCAGCTACGACTGGATGGACGGAGTCCACTTCTTCCGGGTCGCCACCAGCGTACCGGTTGAAGGGATTGCCAACCTCAATGCGGCCGCCACCTCTCGCCGGCTGGGCCGCATCGGCAGAAAGAATTCCAGAGCGGAAAGCGTGGTCTCAAGCACTTGAAGCCTGTTAAGGACAGAAAAGACCTGTACAAGTTTGCCGGCATTGATGATCGGGCGAAATTTTACGGTGCGCTTTACGTCTCCGGCGAATTGTTACACCCTGACTACTTTCACGCGCTGGAAAGATTTCATATTCGCTGGGCGCGGACGATGTGGGTCTTTGACAACGTTCGGCCCGGCTCTACTCTGCTGGAACTGGGGAGCGGCGCTGGTGTGCTGTCGCTCCTGAAACGGAAAGGCGTGAAACTTTTCGCCGTTGACCTTTCCGAGGCATGCACCAGAGTGTCGCAACGAAACGGTTACGATTTCTCCTGTGTAGCCGAGCTCAAGGAGCTGCCTTTTGCCGACGCTTCGTTTGATTACGTTGTCAGCCTCGATGTATTCGGACACATTGAGTTCGAACACAAGGACACGGTCATCGCCGAAATTCGAAGAGTTCTGAAGCTCGATGGCGTGACCCTGCACGGCATTGAAATCATGAACACTGAGCGTCGCAAGAACTACGAGCAAATGAGTGAGGCCGAGCTAAAACGATTTGTCCAAGTAGATGGTCATGTGGGAATGGAATCAGATCAGGATACTCGAGCAAGGTTTTCTCGCTGCTTCGCAAATGTTCAGGCGGAACCAAGGTTTTCGATCTGTCAGAGCGCCGAGGAATTGGTTAAGCAGGCGGATGAATATGGAGTTCCTCTTTGTGATAGCGATTTGCTGGAATACTTACGCGGCCTTTCACACGATGAAAGACGGGCCTTTAACATGGCCATGGGTTATCTATTTCAGCAGATATCAGACCTGGGCATTAAACTACCCCCGAGCGAGTATCTCTTTCTAAAAGCCTCCAATTCCAACCTGGGAAGTTTTTACAACGAACATTTCGATCGAGCTGGGCTGCTACCAACTCAGGATGAACAACTCGAGGACTTAAACCGGACGACCCGGGCCAGCTTCGAGGCAGGTTGGTATCCGGCTGAGGATTTTCCACCCATTGGCCGGTGGATGGGTCGACGGGCCCGTTTGAGGTTCCGGGCACGCCCAGACGCTAAACTTTCATTAAGGCTGGTAACGCATATCCCGAACGTTGACTCGCGGCCCTTGAACGTCGAGTTCTCAGTTAATGGCCTACTGCAAAAGTCATTGGCGTTACCTGATCACGAACCGCGATTAGTTGAACTAGATTTAGCCGCCGCACCGTGCCCGGAATCAATCAATGAGTATGTGCTTGAGATAAAAGCTGACCGCACCTGGCAACCTCTTCCTGATCATCCCCGGAACCGCGATGACCGCGAAATCTCTGTAGCCGTCTTTGATTTGGAGTGCGGCGCCTAGTCGCCGCTTTGGTTACGACACCAACCACAGAGTCAAAGCCAGCCAACCTAAAATAGAGAAGAGTATGTGTGGGTCGCGAAATAGTTCCTGCGACGGCTCGCCACCGGTAGCCTGGGAGTGTAGAGAGTAGAGATAACGAAATATTCCATAGATCACAAAAGGGACCGTATAAATCAACGATTCCGTACGATGGGTTTGGATCGTGGTCGGACTCATGGTGTACAGACTGTAAGTCAGGATTACGCACGTAGCGGTGATCACGATCATCTTGTCCAGCAGAACTGAGTGGTAATGATTCAGGACGCGGCGGGGTGCTCCCTCGTCATTTCCGGTAAAGGCATAGAGCTCAGCTCTGCGCTTAGTGAAGCCAAGAAACAGCGCCAACATCAAGCCACACAGCAGGAGCCACTGTGAAGGTGGTATGCCTACACCAACGGTGCCGGCAAGAATTCGCAACATAAACCCGGCGGCAATGATAAACACATCCAGCAAAACCAAATCCTTCAAACGCAGCGTGTAGGCGATGTTAAGCAGAATGTAGAGAAGCAGAATTCCCAGCACCAACCTGGAAGCCAACACCGCAATCGCAAAAGCAAGAATCCAGAGCACGATTAGGAACAGGACCGCACCACCAGGCGAAACGCGTCCGGCCGCGAGCGGCCGGTACTTCTTATTTTTGTGGGTTCGGTCCAGTTCTCGATCGAACAGATCGTTGAAAATGTAGACGCCGCTGGCAACCAAACAGAATGCGATCGCGGCCAACACGACGCGCCATATCAGCCGTGGCTGATTCCAGGCATTGGCAAACAGCACCCCCACAAACACAAAGCCATTCTTGACCCACTGCTGCGGTCTAAGCAGTCGCCAAAGATCTGGTGCGCTATTCATCAAATCGTCCGAGCAGAGACGTGTATAAAGTTTATCCCTTGACCATCTCTAAACGCCGGGCCAGGTCAGAAACGAAGCGGTTTTGGGGATCAACTCTCTTTTTTATCGCCGACCAAGCAGCCAGGCGATCCGAGTACATTGCCCGGAACGTTTCCGGTCTCATTCTCGCATCCTTAGCAAGGTAAACCCGGCCTCCCTGATTCAAAACAATCTCGTCCAGCCGATCGAGGAACGGAAAGAGGTTGTCAGTGACCGCAAAGTCCATGGTCAAGGTGTAGCCTTCCATGGGAAAAGAAAGAAGCCCTTTCCCTTCTGGTCCAAAACGCTTGAGTACAGCTAAAAAGCTCGGTCGGCCTCGGTGGGATTCTTCCAGCAGTCGCAATAAACCCGCACGCGCATTTTGCGGCGGGAGAACGCACTGGTATTGGATAAAGCCGCGCTTGCCGTAGAGTCGGTTCCATCCTCCAATGCGGTCAAGCGGAAAAAAGAAACTGTCAATCTTGCAGGGAAAAGGTTGGATATGCCTGGCTTGCCACCTGTAGTAAGCACTATTAAAGCCACCAACAGTCCAGGGATTTAGTAGCCAGCCAGGAAAGTCGAATTTCACACTTAATCTGGACCCTGACTGTTTGGCTTTTCCGTGACGCAAACTCTCTGGCAGCTCTGCGTTTTTGGCGTGATGACCACGAATCAAAATACTGCGACCGAGGCCCTTTCCTTTGGCCAGACCGTCGAGCCAGGCAACAGTGTAGGTATCATCCCAATGTGGCGAGTCAAACATTTCGAGCACCTGGTCAAGGTTACGCGCTTGATGATGTTGCGCGATGATCCAGGAGTTTTCAATCGGGAAAAGCTGTACCACAACTTCAGTGATGATGCCGGTCAAGCCCATGCCACCGACAGTGGCCCAGAACAAGTCAGAGTTGTTCCCAGGAGAACAACGCACCCTGGTGCCATCCGCACCGAGCAGTTCAAGCTCTTGGACGTGATCCCCAAATGCGCCCTGGCGATGGTGGTTTTTTCCATGGATGTCTGCAGCCACGCAGCCACCAAGGGTGACCCACTTAGTTCCCGGAACAACTGGTGGAAACCATCTTACTGGCAGACTGAAATTTAAAAGTTCCGCGAGCGTCAGGCCAGATTCAGCAGTTAGTAATCCTGTTTCCTGGCAAAACGAGACCGAGCGATTCCATCGCTCGGTGAGAATGACAACTCCGTCATTAAGCAGCGCGGCATTTCCATAACTGCGTCCCAGCCCTCGAGCGATTACACGACCGGATTCGTTGAGGTTAATTTCTGATGCTTTTTCGGGAATTTGAACAGAGACCAGGCCCCTGGGAAAGCGTCCCCATCCGCTTAACTCCATCCTGGTAGTTACTGCCATTCGGGCTACGACCCAGTTCTGAATTCAATCCATTGAACAGCCAGGCCCAACAACCGGCGATCCGCGCTCAAACCAAACTTATCGGGCGACTGGGCATCCGGAAAATCAAAGACAATGACGTTATCTCGTTTGAGGTTTGCTACGGCCAGTGTGATTGTCAACTCACTGTCTGTGGCACTGGTAAGTGTGAGCGACTGGATTTCTGCCCCATTTAGCCTGACGACCACCCTTTGACTGTCCAACAGACCACCTGCCAGAAAGGGTTGCGCTTTCAACACCAACTTTAGATCCAGGGGTTTGGTAAGCGCAAAAACCAGCGCCGCCCTACGTGCCTCGGTCCAACGAATCTCCGGCTCAGCATCACTCCAACCATACCAGAGGAATTGCCCCATAACCGGGGAAGTCATGTCGAGCTTCTGGTTTAGAGCAGGCTCGGCATAAGCGTCCGGCGGCAGGGGAGGATCAATCAACCCCGCCAGAAATTGTGGATAGCTCCAGTCCCAGAGGCGACCTGCGCGCAGATCTATATCAAAAGGTCTCGCGTTCCAAAGCCTGGTTTCCTCCGAAAGCGCACCCCGCGCGTGGATAAAGACGCTTAATGAGGCCAGCACGAGGACACCCGTTTTGACCTTCCAGCTTCTCCTTAGCGGATCTGGCTGCTGGTTTAGCAACCCCCGAGCACTCAAAACGCCCAGCAAAACAAACCAGGGGACCATACTGGTCCAATATCTTGGTCCGTAGCTGTGCCCAGCCCACCAGTGCTCGAAACCGGAAATCATTAACCAGTGTGCCGTCAAGATGATTAGACTCAACGTCACCAGCCGTTTATGTGGCACAACCCTTCGGTAGCGTACGAGCAAAAAGCCTATCGCAGCCAACAGTGGAATATAAACCAAAAGACCGCGCGAGGGACTAATGAGGTTTCCCGGCAGCGCTTCGACAAATGTTTGAAAGCCCAGCCGACCCGGCTGATAGTAGTTGGGTAAAACCTGCCCAAAAGTTAACCAGGAGAAGACGACAAACAGCAGCAACCAGAAGGCACCCGTAAAAGCAAAGGGCAGGAACTCTTTGCGTCGATAGATCGCTAGAAAGCCAGTTATTCCAGCGATAGGGATAGCGGTCGTAGGATGGACAAAGTAAGACGAGGCAAGCAAGCTGGCCAGCAAAACCGGTCTCAATCGGGTATCTCCGAGTTCACTGGCCAGCAATAAGACGACAGCACTGAATATCAACAGGATCGTCCAGGTATCAGGTTCCAGGACCCTCGAGGCCGTGGACCAGACTTGCGTGCCAAACGCCGCAAAAATTGCCACCGCCAGACTCCAGGACAAGGGTAAAACCAGATTGGCGAAGTGAAAGCAAGCTACGACAAAGATGGCCATTAAAAGGGCCGCCAGCGTCGCCGAAAGGAGCAATTCCCGACGCGCACTGTATAAGCCCTCACTGTCAACTGGTTTAACTCGAAGCCAGCCGGCGATTGCCACGAACGGGAGCGAAAGTACAGCGCTGCCCGGAGGCGCATATTTATAAACACGCCCTTCAACCACTTCCAGGGGTAGCGTTTTTACCTTGGCAGATTCTCCAATTGTTTCAAGCTGCGGTGGGAGGCGGAGTTGACTTCTATCAAGCGCAAACGCTCGTTGCTGCAACAAAGAGTGAGAGAGCATCAAGGTATATTGAGTTTCACCAAGGGACCTAACCGGGGAAAAAAAGAAAATGAAAAACGAGGCAGGGAAAAGGATTGCAGATACTCCAACTTTTTTGCCGCTCAAAATATCCTTCAGTCCGTACTTCTTAGAAGCTGAAGTCAAGTTAGCAGGCCGAGATTCAGGAAACGTGCTTGACGTTTGGTTCAAGTTTAATCCAATAAACGGCAAACCCGAGCAGGCGTTGATCAGTGCTGATCTTTAGCAATTCCGGCGATGCAGCATCGGGTATTCTAAACTTCAACACATTTTCTCTTCTAAGCAAATTTTCTGGCAGAGAGATCGAGAATTCAAGCTCCTTATTCTCGGTCAAAATCAGAGCATCAACTAAAGTCCCATTAAGAGACACAAAGATTCTCTGACGGTTCCAAATTCCTTCACGAATAAAAGGTAGCACCCTCATTTTCAGAACCAGGGGATCGAGGCGGTCCAAAGCAAACACGATCGTGGCTTCGCGCCCTTCGGTCCAGCGGTAGTGATCTTCTGCTCCACTCCAGCCGTACCAGAGATACTTGCTGGACTGCTCTGGTCGATTGAAATCGATCTCCGTACCAATCGTTATCGGAGCGTACTCCCGATCAAGCGGCGGGGGAACCAGACCCGCCAGAAATTGCGGCTGCCTCCAGTCCCACAACTTGTTACCCATTTGACTCACATCACCTGGGTTCCAGCGCCAGGTCTCGAGCGCGAGGGCCCCTCGGGCATTAATAAAAACACTGGCGCCCAAGAGTATCGCCCCAACCCCCATCTGGAGCGCCCAAGTCAATCGACTGGGTTGATTTTGGCGGCGCCAATTAAGCATCGCGTGGAGGCCGATTGCCCCCAGAAGAACAAACCACGGCACCACGTCGGTGCTGAAGCGGGGCCCGAAGCTCGCGCCTCCCCACCAGTGACCAAAGCCCGAGATGATGGTAAGCGTCGCAATTACTACGAACATCGCCAGCCAGGTCAGTCGTGGCAGCGGGCGGTATTTCCAGTAGCGAATTAATAGGAAAGCGACAAAAGGGACTACCGGGACAAATACCAGCAGACCACGTGAGGGGCTGATGAGGTTGCCCTGCAAGGCTGTCGGAAATACGTCAAACAACAAACGATCGGCACGATAGTAGTTGGGGAATAACCGGCCAAAGTTATGCCACGAGTAATAAAGGAACGCCGGGAGCCAAACCATCCCGGTGACCAGGTACGGCCAGAAGAACTTCCGGTAGCAAACAAAAATAAAGACGGTAACACCAAGAATCACCACGCTATTAGTTGGTCTAACGAAATACATCCAGGCTAAGAGTGTTGCCATCAAGACAGGACGGAGCCGGTGGCGGCCTTTCTCCTGGGACACCAGGAGGTATATGAGGATGGTCGCTAAAAACGCGCTCCAGGTGTGTGACCAAAGCCCTCTCGATGCAGTACTCCAAATCTGCGTGCCCAGGCTACCCGCCAGTGCCAGCAACAAACTCCAGGTGGTTGGTAGAATCAGACGTCCAATTAAGAAAAAGAGCGCGGTTGCCAGACCCATTAGAAGCGCTGCGAGGCTGAGCTCAATCTCCATCTCCCCGAGCGGGTTGAACGAGCCGTCAGCATTTCGAGGCGAGACCCCAAAAAGGCTGGCTACAGCTACGTAGGGAATGGAAAGTACCGAACTGCCAACCGGGAAAAAGTAGTAGACGTGATTGCGGACCAACTCGAGCTGATAAATTCCCCCGTTGGTGATGTAGTTGGCCAGCGGTTTAGGCTCCAGAATGGGTACGTTGCACTGGTCCAGTGCAAACGTCTGCTGCCTTAGCAAACAATCACTAAGCAGCATTGAGTAGTTCGAGTCCGTGACCTGATGTACCGGCGAAAACCAGAAAATCAGGAAGGTGGCCACCAGGAGGGCAGTCGCAATCAGGTAGTCACGGGTTCGACCTGGGCCATGAAACATGATCATCCACAGATTACACAGATTACGCAGATTAAAGAATCAGAAAGGAAGGAAAAAAGGCTAGGTGTCGAGAATAGCAGCCTTCGATGGGATAATCCAACTACCATAACCTTGCAGGTTGGAAAAGGGGGCCATCCGCAGATTACAGGGTGGGTAAGGGGCAAGCGTTTTTGCGCCGCCCTCGTTTGGCTACGATGGGTTGATGCTGAAACTTGAGAATTCTAGCTGCCTCTCTCCCTGCTTTCTTATTCTTTAATCTGCGTAATCTGTGTAATCTGCGGATAAGCTCAACCAGATGACGCTGTCAGCGAGATCCATTCGACTCTGACTGCTAAACGGCGTTGGTCGGAACTTATTCCGAGCGAGTCAGGTGACTGGGCATCAGGCAATTTGAAAACAAGTTTGTTTTGATTTCTCAAGAGCTTTCGCTCAACGCGATAAATGTAGTCCCGAGCAGGCTCCTCATTAACTTCCAGGTCAGCCAACTGCGCGCCATTCAGCAAGATTTTTACTTTCTGAACCAGAGGTTTTCCATTACCAACAAATCCTCCCAACCTTATTGAAAGGGTGCTGTCGCGTGGTTCAACAACCGAAAAAACGATGGCTGCCTCTTTGCCATCGCTCCAACGAAAGTCTTTTTCACCCCAACTCCAGCCGTACCAGGCAAACGAATCCGCTTCCGCGGTTCCAAACTCCACCTTGCCACTTAGGACCTGCAAGGGCTCGGGTACCGGTGGAGCGACGAGCCCGGCGAGAAACTGCGGTCGTCTCCAATCCCAAATCTTTTGGGGCACTTTGTCCACATTGTCGGGCCAGGCATTCCACATCCAGGTTTCATACGAAGTTGCGCCTCGGGCATTAATCACAATGCTGACCGCAAGGAGCAAACTTCCGACGGGGATCGTCCCACTGAACTTCTTCTTCGCAGCATCCAGATGGGCGCCCAGCCCATAGACCCCAAGCAGGGCGAACCAGGGCACGAGACCGGTAGAGTAGCGAGGTCCGTAACAAAAACCTCCATTCCAGGGAGTGAAGCCGGCGACGGTCAGCATGTGAATAAGAATTACCGGCAGAGCTGCCACAGCTAATGAGTTCTTAAAGATAAGCCGCCCGTGTCGGATGATTAGGTATGCGAGAACCAGAAGCACCGGCACGAAAATCAACAACCCGCGTGAGGGACTAATTAAGTTCCCTGCGAAAGCCGTCCAAAACGAGTTGTAGTTCAGTCGACCTGGTTGAAAATAATTCGGCAGAAGCTGGCGAAAATGGTAAATGGAGTAAGCAACAAAGAGTATTAGCCAGCTGCATCCAGTAACTACGAAACTGAGAAATTTCTCTCTCCGCTGAAGCAAGAGATAGATCGCAACTACAGCTATAGATATCGCATTGGTGGGACGCACAAAGTACGTCCAGGCGAGAAGTGTAGCCAGCAGATAAGGGTTCAACTTGCGTTTGCCGTAAGCGTCGGCCACAAGCAGATACAAACAAACAGCCAGGAGCAAGATCCCCCAGGTGTCGCTCCAAAGTGCCCTCGAGGCCGTACTGAACACCTGTGTGCCGAACGTTGAGCCTAAAGCGATTAGAGCCGACCAGCTTGTCGATAAGAACAAGCGTGCCTGGAAAAAGAAGACGCAGGCCAGCCCGGCCATCAAAAGCGAGGCTAACCCTCTCTGAATGCGGGCCTCGCCTTTCGGGTTATAGGTGTTGTCTGAATTGGCAGCCGAAACACCAAAAGTGTTCATCCAGGTGACGTAGGGGATCGAGAGGATGGAGCTGCCCGGAGGCAGATAATAGTAAAGATGTGGTCCAACCAATTCCAATTGATACATTTCGCCATTCTTGAAAGTATTGTCGTGCCAGGTTGGTTTCAGTCGTGGAATGGCATAGGCATCCAGGGCGAAACTGCGATGATGAATCAAACTCTCGCTTAAAAGCATCGAATAGTTTGAGTCAGTGATTTGACGAATGGGTGCAAACCAGAAAAGCAGGAAGGTACCGACAAAAATCTCGACTGCTATCAGCGAGTCCTGCCAGACCTTTGACCTTGAATTCTCGACCATTCGCAGAGTTAATTAATCGAATTCACGAAAGAGATAAATCGAGCGACCAAAGCTGGCTTCTGGTTCACGGTCGCGGTACGAGGCAAAAAAGTTGTGCCGCTCGTCTTCCGTAATCGGTTTACCGTTCTGATAACGCATTAAAGGTACCGTCGATCCATTCAGATAGCTGGCGCCAATAGCAATGTAACGTGTCTGCTCGACATGCTGGTCCACAACCATCGGATTCACATATTCGACCCCGTATTGGACGCTGGACATCCAACCTCCCAGAACCGCGGCGCACACTTTTGTTTCACCGCGCGCTTGCAGATAGCGGGCCAGCGCAGCTGTGTCGTCTCCCCATTCGACATTCGAGTCGGACAGGTAATACCAGTGAGGCTTACTGGAGGCAAACTGATTCATATAAGGTATGTAGTCGGGAAAGGTGCGAACAGCCTCAATCGTCATCCAGAAAAACAGCACGACTACTAAACCCCTGACAAACCTTTGGTACTTTCCCTCAAGCAGACGTCCCAGGAAAACGCCGCCTAGAAGAAACAAAAACGGAAAGACAGGGAGGAAGTGACGAACACCGATGTTTATCCGGCTGTTCATCGAAATTGCTGTGTACAGGGCTATTGCCAGTAACGGTAGCAATAGTCCTTTTTCGCGATAGGCCAGTCTCCAGATGGCCCAGATCAACGCGCATAGAGAAAGCAACAAAAATGGGACCGTAGTTTTTAAGGCAAACGCCACGGGAAAGTAGTACCACCAGCCTGTCCTGCTGTGCTTTCCAAGCAAAGACGCATAGTGTCCCCACTCGTTATGCACGGTTACGACAAAGAAACCGAATAGATACATAGAAGGAACTACTTTGGACCCAAATTGAAAGGCCCGCGTAGCGCTATCTGCATGCTCAGGCCACTGCTGAACCATCGCCTGTTCATTCGCCGGCAGAAGGGGTGGTCGTTTGAAGTAGTAAGCCAGATTAACAATCAGAAGCAAAGCAGCCGCAGCCAAACCTGCCTGGAGCGCAAGGTTCCTCAACTTTATTCCAGCTCTATACTGGCGCCAGCCGATCACCACCAGAGCCAAGGCGAAGACAGGAAGAATGATCACCAGCGAGAACTTGACGACCAGCGCAATGCCCGCCGTCAGACCTAACTCAATTATTCGGCGGGTGTTGGGTGTATCTATCAGGCGCTGCAGGCTGAAGAAGAAAACCAGGTAGGCAAAGGCTGCCGGAACATCCGTTTGCACAATTCGGCCGTGTGCAAGAATCGTTGGCTCGACACTGAAAAGGGCTACGGCCAGCGCCCCGGCCTTCCCACCAGCTAGATAACGTCCGTATAAAAAGAGCACCACACCAAATGCAATTGTGATAACAACCATCGGAACTCGGGCCCAAAAGGAGATCAATTGAAGCTTGTCGGGGTTAGCGTCCCAGAAAGCCTGGAACGCATCGTGTCCGAGTAGAATCACACTTTCGTTTGGATCAACTCCAGCCGCAGGTGCCTCTGGCTGTATGAGGACCAGTGGCAGGGCGGCGAGCATCTTGACCAGAGGCGGATGTTCGGGATTCAGTTGGAAATCGCCAAAGACCAGGTGGTAGTATCCCGCGGGAATGTGATACTTCTCGTCATTGGTTAGGGTTTTTCTCGAAATTACGGCGAGGAGGTTCAGCGTCATCAGCAACAGAATTGCTGCGCTGATAAACTCCGAGCCATGTTGCCTCAGAATTGTTCGAATCCTGGATGAGAATGACCAACTAACGCTGGAATTCATGGTTTGTTCGTGCGCAAGGCGAGCAGCAAGATTGCCCGGCTATTGAACCGTACTCGCCGGCTTTTCAGCAAGCGAGTTTCCATCTCCAGATAACCGAGTGATGCGGATCCTAAAACCTCACTGGCCACTGATTGCAAGCGCAGGGTTATTGCTGGTTATTGTCATAGTCCAACTGACTATTTCAATCCGGGAAAATGACGGCAACCAGGTTTATGCCCTTGATGATCCCTATATTCACATGGCTATCGCGCGAAACCTGGCGCAGTATGGCGTTTGGGGAGTAACTCGGTACCAGTTCAGTTCGTCAACTTCTTCTTTGCTTTGGACCCTAACCCTCTCAGCCGTCTATTTCTTTACTTCATCTCCTGCCGTCCCGCTGGTTTTCAACATTGCCTGCGGCCTTCTGGTGCTTGTTGTGGCCTCACGCTTGCTGGAAACAACACCAAACCTGATGAAGTTGGCTCTACTCTGTTGCCTGGTGTTGCTGGTGCCTCTGCCAGCTCTGATTCTAAGCGGGATGGAGCACACAGCTCACGTGCTGCTGATCTTGCCGCTGCTCTTTGTCGCATCCAAAGTGGTTGCTGCTGACAGCATCGATCTCAAAAACAATCAGTTCCGATTATTACTGCCGTTAGCCGTGCTGGCACCACTGATTCGCTACGAAAGCCTCTTCTTGATCGCTCCCACGATTGTCCTGCTCTGGTTGCGACGTTATTTTCTCGCCGGCGGCATATTGCTGGCGGTGGCGATCGCTCCGTTAATACTTTACGGTTTGCTGTCCTGGATCTATGGTTCGCTGCTGCTCCCTAATCCCCTATTGCTGAAAGGCAGTTTGCCTCGGCAGGGCCTGAGTCCATTTCTGGAGCAAGCCCTTTTCAAGTTACTGGCGGCACCGCATCTTGTTTTTCTTCTGCTTTTTGCTAGCTGGTTATGCTTGAGGCGTAGGGCGGGAGACAGCCGCTGGAAAGAGAACGGCATAGCTTTATTTCTCTTTATACTAACGACAGCCCTGCACCTGCTGTTTGCCGGTATAGGATGGTTTTTTCGCTACGAGGCCTACCTGCTGGCCCTCGGGATTATTTCTGCGGGACGTTCGATGTCACGAGGTTATGCGAATACAAACAAGGTGCACCGAAGGCTTCCCTTGGCTGCCGCTATAACATTGACTCTCTCACTTCTAGCTGGGTTTGCCCTGCTGCTCAGGGCTCAGCGGGCAATGGCGCAGACGGTGCCGGCCACAAAAGATATACACGACCAGCAGTTTCAGATGGCCAGATTTCTCAAGACCTACTATTCTGGGTCCGCAGTTGCGGCCAACGATATCGGAGCAATCAATTTCTTTGCTGATATTCGCTGCCTCGACCTGCGAGGCCTGGGTGATGTTGAGGTTACCCGAGCCAAGCTGGAGGGAACTTTCAACAACGACAAGATCGCCCAACTCGCGGCCACCTATCAAATACGCATTGCATTACTTTACTCAGTCTGGTTCCAGTGGAACGAGACCCTGCCCGAGGGCTGGATCAAGGTTGGGGAGTGGACTATTCGCAACTGCGTTGTCTGCGGGGATCCGACGGTTTCATTCTATGCTGCTGATGAGCACGAAGCTGAGACACTGAAACAGAACTTGAGAGACTTTTCACCCCATCTGCCGGCAGACGTGATACAGGCAGGGCCTTTCACTCAACCAAATGAATAATCGTCTCAGTAGCGGCCTGTCCCTGGCTTTAATACCATTTCTGGTCACCAGAGCCCTGATCGTTTTGGTCTTTGTTTTTGTCTCAGCGTTGAGCTTTGCCGAACCGGTTCAGGAATTTGGGCTCCGAATTCAGGAACCTGTGATCTCACTCAATCGATCTGGACTGGCGCAGAACATTCGGACCAGGATCTTAAATGCAGATGCCGCCTGGTACGTGGGGATTGCGGCTCATGGTTACGAGCGTCTACCCTTTGAGGCTACGAAGGAACACAACTGGGCATTTTTCCCATTGTGGCCATTGGTCCTCGGGTACTTCGGAAAGATCACCAGCGAATACGGCTTTACAGGAGCGATTCTGGCAAATGTCTTTTTCTTTTTCGCGCTGATACTCCTTCACCGGCTGGTCCTTGAATTTGGGTTTCTACAGGAGGATGCTCAGCGTACCTTGATTTACCTGGCCGTGTACCCGACCAGCTATTTTTTTGCCCTTCCGTTCACCGAATCGCTGTTTCTGCTTTTGACCGTTGGTTGCTTTCTAGCCGCGAAAAAAGATATTTGGTGGCTGTCAGGAGTTTTGGGGGGCCTGGCTGCCAGCACTCGAGTTACAGGCCTCTGTCTTTTTCCTGCAATCGCGCTGCTGTATTGGCAGCGGTATCGTTCGATTAACATCCAGGCACTGACACTCCTGCTCATTCCCGCAGGGATCGTCCCGTACATGATTTTTCTCCACAAGATAACTGGCAACGCACTTGCTTTTCTGGATGTGCAGAAAGCCTGGGGTCACAGTCTTGGTCTATTTTTGTATCCGCTTTGGGAATACCTACGGAGCCCGCTGGATATCAATTTTCGCTGGGATTTTCGCTTTCTGAATTTTCTGGCGGCGTTGTTGGCGTTTGGCTGCGGGATTGTCTTGCTCAAGCGAAAGCAGTGGGCTTTGGCGACCTACACTTTACTTTGCGTGTTGCTTCCCCTCTCAGCTATGCGCCTGCAGTCGCTGACACGCTACACCATGGTCGCTTTTCCGATTTTTATGCTTTTGGCAGAGGCGGGGAGATCGACTCGCATCGACCAGATCATTCGCACGGTGTTTCTGTTTCTGTTGGGCTTGATGACACTGCTGTTTGCGCTTCACTTTAGTATGGCGATGTCCTGAGATCAGCGGGAGCAATCGGTGAGTTGTTGCGAGGGAATTCCAAACCGGGCCTGATACTCTGGAGACGCTAGAAACGAGCAGCTGACGCTACGAAATGCCTCAGGATCGCGCGGGGACTTGCCCTGCAACGCGCCCAGCCAGAAGTTATAGCCGGCTTCGTCCGGATCCCGTCTCAGATAGCCGAAATACTGCATCAGCACCCAGACCCGGTTGTACTCCGTGCGAGTAAATACTGGACTTGAGAGTACTCGGGTAAGGATCTCTGCTCGTCCTTCCGCAGTTCCATCGTACAACGACAACAACTGAGCACGTTCTGACGAACTACTCACGGCGGCAGTTTGTAGATGTTCGGTCAACAATGACTCTAGAAACTCGCTGGCAGAAAGTTTGTCAGGATACTGCTTGGAAAATTCTTCCCTCTTAACGAAGTCCAGCGCCAGTATCTGACGTTTATCATCAACTCCGCCCTCAAAATTACCCATTAGTTTGCGATCCCCTGTGAACTCTGAGAAAGTCGGCCGGCGACCAATTGATTTGTACAATCCGTAAACAAAAGAACTCACACGTTGTACCTCACCATCAGCAATAAACGCCGTCGAAATTGCAAGCCGCTGTGAGCGGAGACAACTCACCTCCGCACCACACTGGTCCAGCTGACCAGCCCAGTATTCAAGCCCACTTTGATCAGGCTCGCGACCCAGCATGTCGCGATAGTGTTGCCCAACAAAGAAGCGCGGATCATCCAGGGCATAGGGTGTCATTGCCATTGCTCCGGGATCGACTGTGATTCCGCCGGTCAGGTAGGCAATTTCGCCCGATACAGATTGCAGGCGGATGCTGTAGTCGCCAAAGGGTGCGTTAGCGGCTACTTTCAATTGTAGGCTAACGACCGGAAACGAAGTTCCAAACTGCTCGAGTGCTAAGGTGCCGGGCTCGACTTTGAAGAATGGAGAGTTGATCTGGATAGCAGCCTCTGGTACTTGATCGACCCCTTCGCCGCCCAGGTAAATCTTGAAGGTTCTTCCGGCCTCTAAAGGCAAGGCCAGCGAGGACAGTTCTCGGTTAAGCCCCAGGAAACGCGGGTTAAGAAACTGGGAAGTTGTGGGTGTTGGGGTGTTGCCTGAACTTGCAGAGGCGGTTGTGCGGGCATTGACCAGAACCTGACTGGCCAGTTCTGCACTGCGCAGAAGTCTTCTTTCGTTGGCTGCTACGGCAGGTGCGTCCGCGTCATCACGTTGCCCCACCAGAACGCGATAGTGGGCAGGCGGCAGATTCTCGATACGATAGCTGCCGTCTGTTGAGACTGTCGTGGTGGCAATTACACGTCCGGTTGCATTTTGTTCAACCCAGATCTGCGCCCCCGCCAGACTTGGTGCGACTTTTCCTTCGAGTGCTCCCTCAGCTTCTCGTAGTCCATAGCGGCTGCGCACTCTTTCTCGATCATCTTCACTGAGCGTTCGGGCGGTGAACGCCGGCAAACCAAAAATGCCGTTTAGCCCCTGACGGGCCTGCATGGTCGAACCCATCACGACTGAGTGCTCAAGACCCAGGAAGTGTCCGATCTCGTGAGTGAAGGTTGCTTCCAGGTCGTAAGTGCCCGGTGTGCCATCGGTCGAAAACTGCAGCGGTTGCCCGTCGCTTGTTGCTGGATGAGGATTGATTGAAATGTCGGCCTCGGCGATGGCACCGGTCTCGGGGTCGTAGAACACCCTGGTCTGTCCGGCCATTTCAGGGCTAGTAAAGATAGCGTTGTTTTCTAGCGTGTCGGCGACGGTAATCAGGCTGACACCATCACCCTGGTCACTGCTAATGGACTGGGCTGTAGAAGAAGTCTCGACGAAGACGATATTGACAACTGCAGACCAGCGAGCCAGGGCGCGGCGAGCGGCACCGACAACATCGCTGCCGAGCTTAAAATTTGGTCCAGGATTGTTTATGGAACTCGAAAAGGCGACGGTGATGCGTCGCTTCTGCCAGCGAATCAGCTGCCTGGTCGGGCGAAGCTTGGAGAACTCGGTGAATTCAAGGGCAGCCGATTTGGTTGGACACACGCTAACCAGCGTCAAGGCCAGTGTCACACAGATGGCTAGAAAGCGTCTCATCGGGAGATTCCGGCAAGGCGAACCTTTTTGACGGTTGACAGGACGGGGACGGAGTCCTGGCAGGCTTGCATGGTACCACGCTTTGGGCTGCGCCCAGCAGTAAAACCGGCCGGGGCGCCAAGCTGTGTGGAACCGACAAAACTAATAACTTCCAGATGAATGGAGGATAAATCTATCTCCCTTGTTGAACCTGAAGTTTTCTCGGCCAAAGCGGGTGCCCGAACGTCGAAATTGATGGCTGAAGCATTATCGTACGGGTGTGCGACAAATTTGTGGGTAGAAGTGTTAGCTTGCGGCGCGCATCTCCCAAAATTCCTCCCAGCGACCGCTTAACTGGATACAGCGCAAGGCAATGATGTCGTTGGCGCCACGAACGCT
>Ga0187892_10003389_pt1 | contig 29271 bp, 24 predicted proteins | sample MA1701073metaG_FD_139345 | JGI IMG/M metagenome (GOLD analysis project Ga0187892, IMG submission 139345) | Bio-ooze microbial communities from a basaltic lava cave in the Kipuka Kanohina Cave System on the Island of Hawaii, USA - MA170107-3 metaG ... | reverse complement strand
CGAAGCCCTGGGCATGCCGTGGTCGCGCTACATCCGGGGGTATCGCATCCAACAAGCCGTCGCGTTGCTCGGCGCATCGGATCGGACGGTGACGGAGGCGGCGATGGCCGTTGGATTCGAGAGCTTGAGCCACTTCAACGCCACGTTCCGCTCCTTCATGGGCGTCTCGCCCAGCGCGTACCTGAAGAAGCTGCCGAAAACGGCCGGATCTACGCCCGAGGTTTCGACAAAGGCAGCGGATAACAAGTAACAACGCATGAGCATGACCCAGGGAAGCAAGATCGGGTCTGTGCCGACAGGTTCATAGGACCCGCCCGGAAAGCGGAAGCCTCCAAGAACCGAAAACCGCAGATACGTTTAGGCGAAAAACGGCTGGTAGTGCCTTAAGGCACTACCAAACGGCTGGTCTTCTTTCGTTCCTGTCGGTTAACTGGGAGCCTCGGGTTCTCCCTGCAGCGCGGTCGTACGTCGGGGTCGATCTCGACGCTTTTCAGGCGATGAAACCCGGTCTCATCGCCAAGGTCGTCCTGCTTGTAGGCGTTCCCCTGCTTCTTCTCGGCGGCTGCATGTCGGACATCGTCGAGCAAGACCACAATATCCAGACTTTCCAGCCTGTCGAAGCGACCATGCTGGCGACGAATCTGAAAAAGTCAGGGGACGACTCGGAAGATCGTTCCCACCAGGGGTGGCAAACGGACCAAATCGCACCCGCGCCGGGTTGCGAGTGAGAGCACCGACAGCGCGATTCCGAGCTTCTACAGTTTGAGCAGCTGGGAGACAGCCTTCGCGTGGGACTTGGTGGTGACGATTTTGTCCGGGTATATCCAGAGGATAAACGCCGGTGTATCTGGAGCGTCCGACATGGTTATGTCGTTTTGCAAATAGATGATCCAGGGATTGCGAGCGTGGCAGAGGATGTTCTGGATCCGCTGCACAACCTGGCGCAACAAGCCGATGGCGTACTCGGTGTAGAGACAAACCGTATGTGAACGTCGAGTATAATTCTGCAACGGAATGGCGTAGTCGGTCTCGTCCTCCAAATCCACCGAGAGCGCGTCGTCGATCCGGTCCAAAAGCCATCCTCGTTCGCTCCACAAGAGCGATCGATCGCCGTCCCAATTCTCCAATCCATAAGGATTCTTGTCGTAGTAGTCGAACTCGGATTGACTGACGATTTCGAGGTCGAAGCTGGGAGCGCGCGTCGGACGTTCCAAGAGAAATTCCGAGTCCCAGCCGCTCAGCGAGGTCTTCAATCGTTGGAGCTGCCTGTGCGATACTTGTTGGCCCTCAATCCTGACCTCTCGCAGCGCGGGGAGTTTATCGAGCTGTTTTACATCGCGCAGTTGGTCGCTTTTCAGACGTAGTTTGCGCAACGCGAGCAACTTGCCGAGAGGCGACACATCTGACGCGCTGCATTCCTCGATCTCGAGGCTCGTCAGTTTTTTGAGCGCTCGCAATGGGCTGAGATCGTGGAAACTCCCCGAGACGTTCAGGTCGCGGAGATCGAGAAAACGTTCGATGCCCCGCAGAGAGCACGCTCCCCTGATTTCCAAACCAGCTACAATAGGCATGTCCGGCAGGCGGGTCAGATCGTCCAGTGCAGCGTGCTGGAGCGCGGCCTGATCATCATAAACCCGATGGCCTCGAAGCGCCCACAGGTGAGGAAGCCTCGGGCACGTATGCAGGTCAAGGATTTGGCGATCGGAGATGTTCAACTCGCGCAGCTTGGGGAGGAACTGCAGAGGTCCGTAGTCGCCGATCGGGTTGTTGGAGAGATGGAGTCGCTCCAGTTGAACGCACGATTGCAACGGTGATATGTCTCGGACTCGATTCGCTGTCAGGTGGAGTTCGCGGAGAGCGGTCAAGGTGCGGAGCGGCGAAAGGTCGCTGATTTCATTCGACCCAAGGCTCAGCCAGCGGACGTTCGAAAAACCTTGCAGTGGTGATAGATCACGGACGGGGCGTGACTCACTGAGTCTCTGGAGCGACAAGGACTCCAATTTGGAGAGCAGCCGAAACGCTTCCTGGAGGCGCCCTCGATCAAAGTGTGGTTGGTAGTTGGCCTTTTGTCGGGCGTCTATTACGGCCGAGTAATTCTTCCAGTAGCCGGGGTTGTTCTTAAATTTCCATGCAACAAGATCCATCATGCGTTCGATGGTGTAGGTTGTGTCGGGATTGAGATTGACCTGCCTGCCCAATCGAAGGAAAGCAGACTCCGCAGTTGCAACTTCGGTTCGCGATCTCACTGCACCGAGAATTGTTCCCGCGAGTGAAGAAATCAACCTGGTAATGAGAGCTACTCGGTGAGGCGAAAATCGCAAACATTTAGTCGAAAACCAGTAGTATTTCCTTTCCTGCTTGGGTTTTGATACCAGTATCGGGAGCTATCTATGGCCAACATCAAAGGTCCTGCTATTTTCCTCGCGCAGTTCCTGCGCGATCAACCGCCGTTCAACAATCTCAAGAATATCGGCAAATGGTTCGCCGGCCTCGGTTACAAGGGTGTCCAGATCCCCGGCTGGGATGGACGCGTGATCGATATCGACAAGGCCGCGCAATCGAAGGCTTATTGCGACGATTACAAGGGCACGCTGCGCGAAATGGGGATCGAGGCGACCGAGGTGGCCGGCTATCTCGCGGGACAGGTCCTCGCCATTCATCCCGCGTACGAGGTGGGCTTTGAGGGATTTCATCCCAAGGGATTGCGAGGCAACGCGCGCACCGAGTGGGCGGCTGGCGAACTCAAGAAATGCATCGCCGCCTCCGCCAATTTCGGCCTGCGCAACATCCCGGTGCTTTCGGGCGGGTTCGCATGGCATATGATGTATCCGTGGCCGCAACGCGCCCCGGGCATTATCGACGAAGCGTTCAAGGAACTCGCCAAACGCTGGCGCCCCCTGCTCGACCTGGCGCGCGACAAAGGGTGCGTCTTCGGCTACGAACTGCACCCCGGCTCGGACATCTACGATGGCGCGACGTTCGAGATGTTCCTCGAACACACCAAGAATCATCCCGCCGCGTGCATCAACTACGACCCGAGCCATTTCCTGCTGCAGCAACTCGATTACTGCGCCTTCATCGAGATCTATGCGAAACGGATCAGCGGGTTTCATGTCAAGGACGCCGAGTTTCGGCCGAGCGGCCGCGTCGGTGTGTACGGCGGTTATCAATCGTGGGCCAAACGAGCAGGCCGTTTCCGTTCGCTTGGCGACGGCCAGGTCGATTTCAAACGCGTGTTCACTTTGCTGACCGAAGCTGGCTACGATGGCTGGGCGGTCGTCGAATGGGAATGCGCTGTCAAAAGTCCTGAACAGGGCGCGGCCGAGGGTGCGCCATTTGTCGCACGGCACATCATCGAGGCGACAAAGGTGGCGTTCGACGATTTCGCCGGCGGAGGGAGCGATGTGAAGAAGAACCGGGAAATGTTGGGATTGAGCTAAAGGAGACATCATGGAATCTTGGAAACGAAAACTTCGCATGGGCATGGTGGGCGGCGGGCCAGGCGCGTTCATCGGCGCGGTGCACAGGCTCTGCGCGGCGATGGATGGACAGGTGGAGGTTGTCGCGGGTTGCTTCTCACAGACGCACGAAAAAACCAAGCAGACCGGCAAGGAACTCTATCTCGATTCGAAGCGTTGCTACGCGACGTATCAGGAAATGGCCGCAGCGGAAGCGAAGCTGCCGGCGGACAAACGCATTGATTTCGTCAGCATCGTCACGCCCAACGTCTCACATTCAGCCATCGCCGAGACGTTTCTCAAGGCGGGTGTCCACGTCGTCTGCGACAAGCCGATGACGTACACGCTCGACGAAGCTGAGAAACTCGCCAAGCTCGTCGAGAAAACCAAACTGGTCTTCGCCGTCACGCATAACTATACGGGCCACCCGCTCGTGCGACACGCCCGGCATCTGTTCCGCAGCGGCGAGATGGGCCAGGTGCGCAAGGTCGTCGTCGAGTATCTCCAAGACTTTCTGATGGTGCCGCATGAGAAGCTCGGTCAGAAGCAAGCTGCATGGCGTGTTGATCCGAAACAATCGGGCATCGGCGGCACGATGGGCGACGTCGGAACCCATTGCGTCAACCTCCTCGAATACGTCACCGGCGATCCGATCACCGAACTCTGCGCTGACAAGAGCACGTTCCTGCCCGACCGCAAGCTCGACGAGGACGTGAATGCGCTGTTACGTTTCAAAGGCGGCGGCAAAGGCGTGCTCATCATCAGCCAGGTTTCCACGGGCGAAGAGAACGGACTTAAGCTTCGCGTGTACGCCGAGAAGGGCGCGATCCTCTGGGCTCAGGAAAATCCGAACTACCTCGAACTCTACCGCTACGGCGAGCCGCGTCGGACGTTGACGCGTGGGCAAGGTTATCTCTCCGACGCCGCAAAGAATTGCACGCGTATCCCGACCGGACACCCAGAGGGCTACCTCGAAGCATTCGCGACGATCTATTGCGGCGTTGTTCGTGCAGTTCGTGCGCACATTGATGGCAAGCTGCTTAAGCCCGCGCAGTACGATTTCCCCACAGTCTATGACGGCCTGCGCGGGATGCAGTTCATCTACAGCACCGTCGAGTCGTGCAAGAAAGGATCAGCATGGGTGAAGATGTAAAACAATTCGCCAGCGAACGCATTGTCGTTCCCAAGCCCCTCAGCGACGAGCAGGTGGAGTCGTACATTGGCGATGGCTTCCTGGTCGTCAAGAATGTCCTCACCCGCACGGAGATGGACGAACTGTTCACCGACATGGTCAAGCTGTTGCGTGGCGGGTACGAGTGCCCGCAACTCAAACCTCTCCCGGCCACCATGAGCGACGAGGAAGTGTTGCGGAGTTTTTCCGGCGTCATTCAGGCGCACTTCATCAGCCCGGTGTGTTTGCAGTATGTGAAGCATCCGAAAGTCTGCGGCATTCTCAGCCAGATCATTGGCGCACATGTTCCATATTGGGACGGCAGCATAAAGTGCATGCAGTCCATGTATTTTGTGAAGCCGCCCGGGTTTCCCGGCCAGGCGTGGCATCAAGACGAACTCTACATTCCCACGCGCGACCGCTCGCTCTGCGGGGCGTGGATGGCGCTCGACGACGCCACGGTTCAAAATGGCTGCCTCTACGTCGTCCCGCAGTCGCATCGCACGGGTTATCTCTGGTCGCAACGCGAACACAAGCGTCCCGGCGAATGGGACTGGGCGCCGGAGAGTTATGGCTTCGACGACACGAAGGCCGTGCCCGTCGAAGTGAAGGCGGGCGACGCGGTGTTCTTCCACGGTTATCTGCTGCACGCGTCGTACAGGAACCGCAGCCAGATTTACCGTCGCGCGCTGGTGAACCACTATATGAATGCCTGGTCGTTGTTGCCGTGGGGCAAGGGCGCGCCCGACAACCGCAAAATCGTCCATGCTGCCGGCATTGACCCGTACGCGTGGAAAGGTTACGAAACGCCGCCCCGCGACGTGTTCATCCGCCCGATCGAACAGCGGGCGGACGAGGACGTGCACAAGGAATTCCAGAAGACGCAAAAAGGAACGCAATGAAGAAACACGGTCGAAGCGCGCGTGTCGCTCTGGTCACCGGCGCCAGCAAAGGCGTCGGGCGCGGGATCGCGCTCGGCCTGGCTGCCGCGGGTTGGGATGTCGTCATCAACTACAACCGCGACGAGAAAGGTGCGCACAAAACAGCAGATGCCGTCCGCAAGCGTGGGAGGCGAAGCTGGATTCTGCAAGCCGATGTTGGCGATTCGGCGCAGGTGAGGGCGATGTTCGCGAAGATCGACCAGCAGATCGGCCGGCTGTCGCTGCTCGTCAACAACGCCGGCGTGCAAACCTGGGCGCCGTTGCTCAAGCTCCGCGAGGAGGATTGGGATCGCACCCTCCGCACGAACCTCAAGGGTTGTTTTCTTTGCACGCAGCAGGCCGCGTTGCGCATGCGAAAGCAGGGCGGCGGTTGCATCATCAACATCGGCTCGGGCGCCAACAAAGCGCCGTTTCCGAACCTCGTGGACTACTGCGCGTCGAAAGGCGGCATCGACAACCTCACCATGGTCACCGCCGTCGAACTCGGTCCGCACAAGATTCGCGTCAATTGCGTCGCTCCCGGCGCGACCGAGATCGAACGGACGAAGAAAGAGGCGCCCGACTACGCCGGCACGTGGACGCCGCTGACGCCGCTGCGTCGGATCGGTCTGCCCGAGGACGTGGCCGACGCCGTGGTGTTTCTTGCCAGCGACAAAGCGCGCTTCATCACCGGCCAGACGCTGTACGTGGACGGCGGGCTGTTGACTCAAGTGCCGTGGCCGTACAAGACGGAGGATTGATGAGAATTGCCACAAAGAGGCGCGAAAAAGCACGAAAATCCTTCTTGTGACTTGTTGTGCCTTTTTGTGGCCACTCACTACGTGACTTTCCATGCGTCCCAACGAACTCAAACGCAAACTCGCCAGCGGCCAGACCGTGCTTGGCAGCTTCGTGTATGTCCCCTCAGCGAAACTCACTGAGATCATCGGACTGCTCGGTTTCGATTTCGTTGTCATCGACATGGAACACGGTCCGATCGACACGGCAGTCGCCGAGGACATGGTGCGCGCAGCGGAATTAACCGGTGTCACCCCACTCATTCGCGTCACGCGCAACTCGCCCGAGTTGATTCTCCGCGCGCTGGATATCGGCGCGCAGGGCGTTCACGTCCCGGAGATCACCACCGCCGAGGACGGACGTCTCGCGGCCGGTAGCACGAAGTACGGCCCGGTCGGCCACCGCGGTCTCGCCGGTGTGCGCGCCGCCGATTACGGATTGAAACAGCCGCTCGGCGAATACGCGCCCGCCGCCAACAAGGAAACCATGTGCATCGTCCACATCGAGAGCGAACGCGCCGTGCAGAACCTCGACAAACTGCTCGCCGTCGAGGGGATCGACGTCTATTACCTCGGTCCTGAGGACATCTCCAACAGCCTGGGCATTCCCGGCCAAAGCAAAGACCCGCGCGTGGTGAAGATCGTCGAAGCTGGCATCCGCAAGATCGTCTCTGCCGGCAAGATGGCAGGCTGCATCGCGGCTGATTCAGCCACCGCGCGACGCTACGTGGAACTCGGCGCGCGCTACATCGCGAGCCACGCGATCCGTTTCATGGCGAACGCCTCACGGCAATTCGTTACGGAGGTGCGCGGATGAAGGACGTTTGGAGTACCGACTTCAGTCGGCTTCCGTGCGCCGGCCGCTCTCGGATTCCGCCTAAAGGCGGTACTCCAAACGCCGCTCCGGAATGGGGCCCGATGTGAGTTCTTCGCACGATCTCGAAAACCAAATAGCCCTCGTCACCGGTGCCGCGCAGGGACTCGGTTTCGGCATCGCGAAGGAGCTGGCAGCGCGCGGCGCTACGGTTTTCATCGGCGACATCCAGCGAGAGAAGGCGGACACTGCCGTGCGCGAGTTCTTCGGCAACGCGGTGGAGCTCAACATCGCCGACAGCGCGTCGGTGGACCGGTGTTTCGAGCAGATCGGCAAGCTCGACATCCTCGTCAACAATGCCGGCGTTGGCCAAAACGTCGCGGCGATTTCCCAACTCACCGATCAGGAGTGGCGACGGGTCATCAACATCACCCTCACCGGCACGTTCTATTGTTGCCGGGCGGCGGCGCGGATCATGGAGAAGCAGGGCGCGGGCTGCATCGTCAACATCGCCTCGATCAACGGACAGAACCCGGCCGCGCTCGTCGCCGCGTACAACGTCGCCAAAGCCGGGGTGATTAGTCTCACCCGCACACTCGCATTGGAATTGGCTGCCTACGGCGTGCGCGTCAACGCCGTCAGTCCGGGACCGGTCTATACCGAGTTCAACAAGACCGTGATGGCGCAACGTTGCCAGAGCTTGAACATCACGGAAGAGCAAATGATCGAACGGATTCGCGGCTCGATCCCGCTTGGTCGCTGGGGCGAGGCGGTTGACATTGCCAACGTGGTTGCGTTTCTCTGCAGCAAAGACGCCGGTTGGATCACCGGCGAGGTGCTGCGCGTCAGCGGCGGACTCGAAGGCGTTTCCGCCGCGCCGCCGAAACGGGCGAAAGAATGATGGAAGATTGGAAGCATGAAGAACAGGAGATCCCAACCTTCCAGTCTTCCAACCTTCCTTTCTTCCCTTCGCTGCATTGGCATCTGCGGCGCGGGCCAGATGGGCGCGGCGGCGGCGGTTTCGTTCAGGCGCGCCGGCTTCCGCGTGATCCTTTGGTTGCGCGATCGAAACAAGCTCGACGCGACCCGGCGGAGGCTGTTCGAACTCGATCGCTGGATGCGCAAGCACGTGGGGCCGCCTCGCTCCAAGGACGGACGGGTCGAAGTCGTGACCGACCTCTCCGTCGTGGACGAGCAAGCCGACCTCATCCTGGACGCGATCGCCGAGGTCATGAGCGAGAAGGCGACCTTGCTCAGGAAGTTGCATCGTGCCCGCGAGCGTGGCGCGATCTTCATCACGACCACGAGCGGCCTGAGCATCACGGAGTTGGCGCGGCGAAGCGGGACGGGACGAATGCTGGTGGGCGCGCATTTTTGGAACCCGCCGCATCTGATGCCGCTCGTCGAGGTGATCCGAGGCCGTCAGACGGATCAGGCAGTGATGGAGCGGGTGGTTGAGTTGATGCAGTTCATCGGCAAGATCCCCGTGCGTGTGAACAAAGACGTGCCCGGCTTCATTGGGAATCGTCTCCAGCACGCCATGTGGCGCGAGGCGATCTACCTGGTGCAGCGAGGGATCGCCTCCGCAGAGGACGTGGACCGCGTGGCTCGGCTGACGTTCGGACTGCGGCTGCCGGCAGTCGGCCCGCTGGAGAACATGGACCTCGTCGGCCTGGATCTCGTGCACTTGATCCACGAATACCTATTCGCCGACCTGGCAGATGCGCACCGGTCCTTGCCACTGCTCGCGAAACGCGTGAAACGCAGGCAACTCGGGATGAAAACCGGCACCGGCTTCTACGACTGGCACCAGCGCGACGCCAAGGCGCTGATCGAGCGCCGCGACCGGCAGATCGTCCATCAGCTTGCGTTCCTTCAGAAATTGGGTGCTTTGGAGTGCGGTGGCTCGACACCGCCTTCATCGGCGCGGCTTGACACGCCGAAACGTTTGCGGCGTCAAGCCGCCGCAAACGGCAAGGCGGCGTCGAGCCGCCGCACTCCACATCGAAGATGAAGCCCATCGTCCTGGTCCCAGAAGTCATCGCGGAGAGCGGGATGAGCCTGCTGAGAGCGGACTGTGAATGCATCGCGCCGTGGCTGGACGGAAAGAAACCGGGGGAGGCCGAGCTTCGCAAGATGCTCGGCGCGGCAGACGCCGTTCTCATCCGCCTCTTCCCCATGCGCGCGGCAGACATCGCGAGCGCGCCGCGTTTGAAGGTGATCGCCCGGCACGGCGTCGGCGTGGACAACGTGGACGTGGGGGCTGCGACCGCCCGGCGCATTCCGGTCGTGTTCACGCCGAACGCGAATGCCAACGCCGTCGCGGAACAGACGATCACACTCATGCTGGCGATCGCCCGAAATATCTACCCGGCGAGCGCTGCTGTGCGCGAGGGCCGCTTTCGCGAGCGAGACAAGTTCATTGGCAGCGAACTGACCGGCAAGACACTGGCTGTGATCGGTCTGGGGCGCATCGGCAGCCGCGTGGCCGAGATGGCGCGCAACGGATTCGCGATGGACGTGCGCGGGTACGATCCGTTTGTGAAGAAGGAGACCTACTCAGGCCCGGCGACGTTGGAGGGGTCGCTCGAATCGCTCCTGCGCGCGGCGGACTTCCTGACGCTGCATTTGCCGCTGTCACCTGAGACGCGGCACCTGATGAACGCGGAACGGCTCCGTTTGCTGAGACCGACGTGCCGGATTGTCAACACTTCGCGCGGGGGAGTGATCGATGAAATGGCGCTGGCCCAAGCGCTGAATGAAGGCCGCATTGCCGGCGCGGCATTGGACGTGTTCGAGCAGGAGCCATTGCCGGCGGACCATCCGTTTCTGAATACGCCAAACACGCTGCTCACCCCGCACATCTCTGCTTCGACCCGCGAGTCGATGGAAAACATGGCCCGCGACGCAGCCAAAGGACTTCTCGACGTGCTCAACGGCAGACGACCACAATTCGTCGTGAACCCCGAGGTCTTTCGTTGAGCGAGTGGATCGATATCACGCGACCGATGGATGACACGTTGGTGATGTGGCCCGGCCGCGCTCATCCGGCACGCCGCTGGCAGAAGCGGATCGCCGATGGCGCGCACTGCAACGCATCGTTTTGGGAGTTGAGCGCGCATTCGGGCACGCACATGGACGCGCCGCTTCATTTCATCGAAGGAGGCAGGTCGATCGATCAAATCTCACCGGATGTTTTCATCGGCCCATGCATCCTCCACGAGGCCGGTCCGGCGGGGCTGGATGAAGAGGCCGCGCGGCGGCTCGCGGGAGTCAAGCGGCTGTTGGTGAAGACGAATCACTCCGTTCTTCGCTCGGACGGCCGTTACGAGCCACACGAAGCGCTGATGGCGGAGGCAGGCGCTTCGATCCTGCTGGAGGCCGGCTTGGTGTTGATCGGTACGGACCGCTTGAGCGTGGACGATTCGCAAGGACGCGGTCACTCCCTGCATCGCGCGTTGCTGGGCGCGGGGTGTGTCATAGTCGAGGGATTGTCGCTTTCGCACGTCTTGCCGGGCGAGTACCAGCTTCAGGCGGCCCCGTTGCGGATGACCGGCACGGAGGCGAGCCCGGTTCGTGCGCTGCTGTTTGGAAGAGGCAAATGACGGCGCCGTTTCTCGCCGCGTCCCGCTTGCGATCGCCTTGGAATCGCAGATCGGCCATGGCGGGACCAAAGAACCAAAAACCTGAGGTGACCGGGGATAATGATTGGCAACCCGGACCACGGCCGGTAGCATGCTCGTGTGCACAAGCCGTCACACAGCATCCAGATGGAAGAAGGACGGGGCGGACTGCAGCGCCTCGTGGTCCGGGCACAGCAGGCGGACGCGGAGATTTATCTGCACGGAGCGCACGTGACGCATTTCCAACCGCGCGGACAGAAGCCGGTGTTGTTCCTGAGCGGCAAGAGCTGGTTTGACACCGGCAAGCCGATCCGTGGCGGCGTGCCGATTTGTTTCCCGTGGTTTACGACCGGTCCGGACGGGAAACAAACTCCGTCGCACGGCTTCGCGCGTTTGCAGGATTGGGAGCTTGTGTCGGCGGCGGAATCGGGCGATGGCGCCGTCGAGATCGCGTTGCGGTTCGCTTCCAACGAAGTGACGCGCCGACTGTGGGATGAAAATTTCGGCGCGGAATTCCGCGTTCGCATCGGCGCGGCGCTCGGGATGGAACTTCGCGTGCACAACACTTCGCCTGGCCCCATCCGGATCGAGGAGGCGCTGCATACCTATCTGGCCGTGAGCGACGTGCGGCAGGTCGGCATCGAAGGCCTGGCAGGCGCGACCTACCTGGACACCGTCGGAACGCCGGCACGGAAGACGGAAGGCGACGCGCCCATTTGCATCCTCGGCGAAACCGACCGCGTGTATCTGGCGACTCGTTCGACGTGCGTCGTCCATGACCCCGGCTGGCAGCGGCGGCTGGTGGTGGAGAAGACCGGCTCGGACTCGACGGTGCTGTGGAACCCGTGGATCGCCAAGGCGCAACGCATGCCCGATTTCGGCGACGATGAATGGCCAACCATGCTCTGCATCGAGACTTGCAACGTCCGCGAACACGCCGTCACCATCCCGCCCGGCAAGACACACGCCATGACGGCGCAGGTTCGCGTCGAGTGAACCCCGGCGCCACGCATTTTCCATTTGCTACCGGGCGCATTCGCCCCTGTAATCCCCCGCCATTCTGCATGGACTCGAAGACCGTTTCGCATTTAGGACTGGGGAACCCGGAGTGGAGCGGCGAATCGCGCATCGCCGCCGTCAGCCTGCCGGTGCCGATGCGTGGCAAATTGCCCCCGGGATTCGCGGGCATCGCTACGCAAGCACAGGATATCGCCTGGTGGCCGGACTCGCAGAGCGGGCGCAAGCGCGCGCCCCGGCGACGGCTGATGTTTGGGCTTTCCCCGGACGAGTTGCCTCGCGAGTTCGGCTTGGGCAAACCAGCCGGTCCCCCGCGCGGCGCATCTGTCGTGGACGTGCGCGTGCGCATCGTGGACGAAGATCTGATGTACCTGGCGCCCTACCAAATCGGCGAGGCCCTGTTCCGCTGGAGGGACCGCTCGCTGGCGATTCGCGTGGGGGTTCGTTGGAAGAACGAGCTGCATTGGTGGCAATGGCTGCGCGTCGAAGAACTCTGGTCCGGCCCGCTCGTGAAAGCGGTCCGCGTCGGCGGGTTCATCGAGGCGACGCCAACCCGCGCGCGGGAATTTCGCAACCGGAGGACTTTCTTTGGCAACCCGCGGTTGCACAAGCACGATTGGCTGTTTGCCGAGGTATTTGCGCTCTGTTTCGTCAACGGCGTCGTGCAACTCAGCGTTCGTCACGTCAACAACCATCGTTTCGACGAAGGCAGGGAACTTGGGGACGTGGCGCCGGTCATCGGATTGGTCCCGGATCGTTCCACTCGCATCCAAGAGAAATTGGACGGCGCCCGGACGCGCTTCGGGATCGGATCGGTCAGGCTCAACCTCGATGACGCGGCCCCGCTCGTCAGCGCGAAACACCCCGGCTCGCTGCGGACCGAACGCAACGTCGTGATCTACCAGCCGTACGAAGGCGTCGAAGTCGAAGGCGGGACGTTCCGAGGCGGTCGCAAGGATGGTTTTCGCGTGCGCGCCCGAGACAAACGCATGCCGAAAGGCGTGGCCCGCACGGTGCGGTTCCGTTTCTCGCTCGGCGATGCGGCGCCGGTCGTCAGCCGGCTGGTCGTTCCCGAGTGGTGGTACGCGATGTGTGGCGACCTCTGGCCCGGCGACGCCTTGCCCGTGCGCGACGAACTCGACGGGCGGATCGACCGAACGTACCACGCGGTTTCCGAAGACACGCGCGGACGGTTCGACGAAAACGTCGTCGGGTGGGCTTGGGAAGGGGAAGTTCCTTACGCATCGCTTCTGTATTATTATCGGTCCGGCCAGATGGAGCATTGGCGGCGCGCGGTGCGCGACGCGTATCACGTCGCCGACATTGCGTTCGATCACTCGACCGAGACCATTCGCATGACGGATTATCCGTTCGACGGTTCGATCGCGCCGCCGTTGTTCCGCACCGTGGGATTGACCTTTGGGTATCTCGAAACGGGCGACCCGTATCTGCTCGAATGCTCGGAGTCCGCGGCGACGCATTGGTACTGGATCGACCGGCACAATTGGCCGCGCTATGCTTTCGGACGGGACGGCGCGAGCATTCGCAGTTTGATCTTTCTGTGGGACTACACCGGCAAGGAAGACTATCTGACGATGGCGCGCGAGGCGATCGGACGGCTCATCCAGTGCCAGCTCCCCGACGGCTCGTATCACGATCAAGGCGGCACGGTGGGCATCCACGCGATGGGCCAGGTGATCAAGAAACCGTGGATGGCAAATCTGGCGACCGATCCGGTCCTCGATTACCTGTTGCGCGGGCACGACGACCCCGCGCTCTGGCGGGCGGTCGAGAAGACGGGAGAATTTGTGATGCGCTCGTTCCTACGCGGCAAGCGGAGGGATTACTGGCCTTATGAAGTTTCCTACGCGGACGGGAATTACGACCCATGGATTCATCTCCGCGAACCGGAATCGCGCGGAAAACTGCCCACGCGCTGGCAGTTCGCCCACGGGCACAAGGCAAGGCTGCTCAACGTCCTGAGCCGCCGCCGCGCGCAGCCGCGGTACTTCGGGACGTGGCTGCGATTCTACAAGAAGCATTGGGCCAACGCCGCTCCCTCGAAGGGCGATTATCACGTGTTCGACAAAACGCTCCAGCACCTGCCGTTCGCGCAGGCGCATCGCTGGAACGCGCGCTGGAAAAACGGCGCGCTGCACATCGATCCGATCCCGTGCGCGGAACTGCGCGGCGCCATTATCACGCCGGCGGGTAGGATCGCTCTCACCATTCGTCGGGAACGACAGAGGTATCGCATCGTCGATCGCGTGGGCGTGAGCATTCCGGTGAAGATCGGTGTTCGGTAAATCCCAATCAAACCAACGCGAAACCGGGTACGAATGGCGCCGTGCCGCTATTTCTTCGGCATCATGTACTCGACCAGCTTTGCGAGAGTCGTCTTGAGTTGTTTGCGGTGCACGATCATGTCGATCAAGCCGCGGTCGAGTAGGAATTCGGCAGTCTGGAAGCCGGCGGGCAGTTCTTGTTGGGTGGTTTCCTTGATGACCCGCGGGCCGGCAAACCCGATGAGCGCACCCGGTTCTGCGACATGAACGTCCCCCAACGAGGCGTAGCTCGCCATGACGCCGGCGGTGGTGGGATGGGTCAGGACCGAAATGTAAGGCAGACGTTTTTGCGCGTGCACCGCCAACGCCGCGCTCGTCTTCGCCATCTGCATGAGGCTGAACATCCCCTCGTACATGCGCGCGCCGCCCGAGGCGGACACGACCACGACCGGCCATCCGGACTGCGTGCCGCGTTCGATGCAGCGGGTGATCTTTTCTCCGACGACCGACCCCATGCTCGCCCCGAGGAACGAGAAATCCATGACGGCGAGGGAAACCTTGTGCCCGTTCAACATGCCGACGCCGGTAATGACGGCGTCATTGAGGCCGGTCGCCTTCTTGTACTCCTTCAATTTCTCCTCGTACGACGAGACGCCCTGGAATTTGAGCGTGTCCACCGAGATTAGATCGCTGTCGGATTCCTGGAAGCTGCTCGGCTCGATCAACGAAGCAATTCGTTCGCGACCGGACATGCTGAAATGGTATTCGCACTTCGGGCAGACCTTGAGATTGGCGTCGAGATCCTTGTTGTAGATCATCTCCGAACATTTCTTGCATTTGGTCCAGAGATTCTCGGGGATGTCGCGCTTCTTGATCGGTGCAGCGGCTAATTTCGGTTTCTTGAATACTGCCATACGTTGCGGGCGGCCTCGCACGACCCGGCACGGCCCACGGCTGGAAGAACGCTAGCACAATGGGCCGGGTTTGCGCCAGTGGGAAGTTTGGGGGGAGCCGGCTCGGCAGGGGCGGGATCGGCTCGCAGGAGGTCAGCCAGGAATGGCCGACCTACTCCGACTTCGCTCCGTCGCTCGGGTCTTGGAACGCCAGCGCCTCTTTCGCGCCGTCGAGAACGTCCTTGGCGGGAACCACCACCGCCATCATGCCTCGGGTTGACCCGCCGCCGGCGAAATCGTCCTGCGATCGGCTCGTCCGCAGGAGGAGCACGCCGAGGGGCTTTCCCTTCAACGAAAAGACGGGCGCGCCCAGCCCGCTCGACCCGGTGGTCTGTTCCAGGACATAGAACGGACGCGGTTTCTCGACGATCGCCTGCACGCGGCTGGCGGAAACGCACGGGACCCGGCTGGCGACCTTGCCCAGCCGGCTCACCACGATCACTTCATCGAGTTGCGTCGGCTTCACGTCGGTGGTCATGGCCACGGCACGGAGCGGCCTGGCCGGTTTCTCCTTGGGGCGGACATAGGCCAGGTCGAGGTCTTTGTCGCGAAGGACCACCTCGGCGGCGAGTTCCGTTTCGTCCGCCAACAGCAGCTTGATATCGGTCACCTCTGTCTCCCAGCGCATCTCCGTCCGCCCCCGGCCACGCATGAGGTCCGCCACCATGCTGTACGGGTCGATGGAAGAAAGCGAAATCACCGTCAGCCCCGACGGATCGACGACGGTACCGATGGTTTCGTTCTTGGTCTCGCGTGTGCCTTCGCGTCCGCCGAAGGAAGCCTTGATGACGACTTTGACCGTGATAACGGCGTCCTGGTTCCTCGCGAGGATGGCGCGCCCGGCCACGGCGCTTGCGTCGGCGTGAACTGTGGCCAAGGGGTATGACAACCAGATGGACATGGCAAACAACAGCACTTGCCGCCAGACGGTGAATGGGGGAGGCGCCTCTGCGCGCCGACCGGCTGCGGTGACACAACCCGGTCGGCGCACACAGCCGCCTTCCACATTCACACAGGCCAATCGGCAATCCCTCATTTCCCCTCCCAGTTCGGCTCCAGTTCGAGATACTTCGTGTACGCGCCGCGAAGGACGCGGAATACCGCCGCCTTCGGTTTTTCCTGCGCCAGCTTCTTCAACGCTTTCTCCAGCGCGTCCACGCCGGCGACCGCTTCGCCGTTGACGGCCAGGATCAAGTCGCCCGTGGCCAGGTTCCCGAGCGCCGCCCAGCCGCCATCCTTGACTTCCGTCACCAGCGCGCCGCCGAGATCGTCCGGCCAGTCCTCGCGCACCTTGTCGAAGAACGACGGCTCGCGCACCGCGAACTCGAAGTTCACGTCGCGGTGTTTCTTCATCTCGCGCTCGAGCTTCGGCGAACGCGCCAGCTCGACGGCGATGGTCAGGCGTTCCTTCCCGCGAAGCACCGTCAACTCCGGCTTGGCCCCGATCCGATACTGGCGGATGAGCGCCGTGAACACCTCTTCGTCGCCCGGCTGCGAGGCGGCAACGGGTTCGTTGTCCACGCGCACGATCAGGTCGCCGACCTTCAGTCCCGCCTTCTCCGCCGCGTGGCCCGCGTACACCTGGGTGACGCGGACGCCGGTCAGGCCGTTGGCGCCGAGTTGCTCGGCCATGTCCCGCGTGATCGCCTGCACCGCAACCGGCAACCACGCTTTGCTCGCCTCGCGGCTGGAATCCTCCGCGTCGTCGATGCCGACCTTCACCACGGTCAACAGTTTTTCCCGTTTGCGTTCGAACCCGACGACCACGGGTGTGGGTTGGTCCTTGCCTTCGACAAGCTTGCCGGTGAGCTCGCGCAGCTCGGCCAGGTTGCGAATGCGCTGCCCGCCGACCTCCTGCAACACGTCGCGCGGCTGGAGGGCCGGTTTCGACTCGCCCGCCGGACCGCCGGGCCGCACGGAAGTGACCAGCACGCCTTCGGGGTCGCGCAGCTTCAACTCCTGCGCGGTCAGCAAGCTCAAATCGCGCGCGGTGATGCCCCACGGTTTGAGCTCGAACGTCTTCGGCTGCGCCGGCGGGCGTTCGGCGGTGGTGAGCTTGAGGGTCTTTTGCCCGCCGTCGCGCCACACGACCGCCTCGACCTGCGAGCCAATCGGGAGGCTGGCGATCATCTGGTTGAATGACGGCGTCTCCTCCGCGTATCGAACCACGATCTCCCTGCCATTCAGTTTCATCAGCACGTCGCCCGACCGAAACCCGGCGGCGGCTGCGGGTGAATCGTCGATCACGTCGCTGATGAGCACGCCCTGGGTTTGCTGGCCGTGTTTAAGCAATGGCTGCACTTGGATGCCGAACCAACTGCGGAGGACTTTTCCTTTTTGGATGATTTGTTGCGCCACGTCGCGCGCGAGATTGCTGGGGATCGCCCCGCTGAGACCGAGGTTGATTTCATTGATTCCGACCACCTGGCCCTGGAGGTTCACCAGCGGCCCGCCGGAGTTGCCGGGATAGATCGCCGCGTCATGGCCGATCCACCGGACGATCGCGCCCACGTCCTCGCCGTCGAGGGTGAAGGCGCCGAATCGCGTCAGCGGCCGCGGCAGGACGAGCCGGTTGTTGCTGACGATGCCGAGCGTGACGGATTGCGAAAGCGACATCGGACTGCCCATCGCGAGCACGGTGTCGCCGACGACAAGCCGGTCGGAGTCGCCAAATTCAACCGCGGGAAATTCGCGCGGCGTGGCCGGCTTGAGTTGGATGATCGAAATATCCGACATCGCATCGGTGCCGACCAGCACGGCGTCGATCTCTTCGTTGTTCGGCAGAATGCACAGCAGCCGCGCCGCGTGTCCCGCGACGTGATGGTTGGTGATAAGGTGCCCTTCCTTCGTGATGATGACGCCGCTGCCGCTGCCCTCGTATTTGATCTCGCGCCCGTTCTGGTAATCGGTCGAAACAACCTGGATGCGCGCCAGCGACGGACGCACCCTGGCGACCGCGTGATCCACGGCCTGGCGGAGCGGGTCGGGAACTTCGGCGGCAAGAGCGGAAGCCGCGAACAGAGCGAGGACGAACGCGGAGGCTTTCAATCTGGCCGGGAGTATGGCAGAGCGACGGCTGGCCGTAAAGTGCGACCAGCCCGGCCTCAAGCGTCCGTCGCGCCGGGCGAACGCGGGTCCGCCGACTGTCCCGGCGCAGCCGGCCTTTCTTTGCCCTCATGATCGGAAGCGGTGGGAGGAGCGGCGGACTCCGCCGTCAATGAGCCGTCGGCAGCCGGTGGACCTCCCTCAACAACCGCGCCGGCGGGTTCTTCGTGCTCGGCGTGCTCCGCGTCGCCGTGGTGTTTCCAAGGGGCGCCGTGCGCGCGCAACTTGGCCATCTCCTCGGGCGACGGCGGCTCCTCGACGTGTGTGGCGGCGATGTGTTCGTCCGCAACCACTTCGTCGGTCTCCTCGTTCACCAGCGGGCTTTCGCCCGGCAGCGCCTTCACATCGAGCTTGGCCTCGGTGGCCGGGCCTGACAACTCGACGTGCTTGCGGAATTTCACCGACACGATCTTGCTGATGCCGTGTTCTTCCATCGTGACGCCGTACAGCGCGTCGGCCATCGCGATGGTGCGTTTGTTGTGCGTGATAATGATGAACTGGCTCTGCTTGAGGAAGCGCTGGAGGATTTTGATGAATCGGTTGATGTTCGATTCGTCGAGCGGCGCGTCCAACTCGTCCAGCACGCAGAACGGGCTGGGTTTGACCATATAGATCGAAAACAGCAGCGCCACGGCGGTCATGGTGCGCTCGCCGCCGCTCAGGAGCGAGATGCTCTGAAGTTGCTTGCCGGGCGGGCGGGCGACGATTTCGATGCCGGACTCGAGCACGTCGCCTTCATCGACCAGCAGGAGATTGGCTTTGCCGCCTCCGAACAACTCGGTGAACATCTCCTGGAAATTGGCGCGGACCTTCTCGAACGTCTCGGTGAACATCTGCTTGGTGGTCGTGTTGATCTTGGCCAGCACTTCCAGCAATTGTTCCTTCGCGCGGACCAGGTCGTCCTGCTGGTCGGTGAGGAATTTATGCCGCTGTTCGAGCTCCTCGAATTCCTCGACGGCGCCGAGGTTGACCGGCCCCATCGCGTCGAGACGAGCCTGCAACTCGGAAACCTGTTGCGAGACGATGTCCCAGTCCGTGGCGTTGATCCCCGCATGCTGCGCTTCGTTGGCGCTGACCTCGTGAATCTCGGGCTTGCCGGAGTCGGCGATGGTGATGACGAAACCTTCGCCGCGGACTTCTTCGAGGTTGACCTGGTACTTCTGCTGGATCCGTTCCTTGAGCTGGTTGACGGTCATCCGCAACTCGGTGAGCTTGATGTCGATCTCGTTCTTTCGCTGCTGCACCTCGGAGCATTGCTTGTGCAGGGAGCGGATCTGTTCCTCCTGCGCCTGGATCTGCGCGTTGATCTCCTGGCGCCGGGCCTGGCGCTCGCCCAAAAGGCGGTCCACTTCCGCGCGTTCGTTCTTCCACTGCTCCAACAACGACTGTGATTCGGCGATTTCGCCCTGCAATTGCGTAGTCCGCTGCGCGTTGTTGGCGATCTCGCCGCGGCGCAACGAGATCTGCTCGCGCAACTCGGCGAGGCGCAACTCGGCCGGCTGCTTTTGGCCCAGCAGGCTGTTGCGGCGCTGTTGTTGCGTCGCGAGCGCGATCTTGGCTTCGGTGAGGCGATCGTTGAGTTGCCGGCGCTCATCTTCGAGTTGCGCGAGCCGTTGTTCGGCCTGGCTCAATCGCGCGTGCAACTCCTCCTGACTCCGTCCGTTGGCTTCGATCTGGCTGAGGATTTCCTGCCGCCGGCCGATGCTCGTTCCTTCCTGCGTCGAGAGCGAATTCAACTCGAACTCGACCGTCTCGACCTTGAGCACGATGTCCAGGCTCTCGTTTTGAAACACGGCCAGTTCGCCTTCCTTTTTCCCGAGCGCGATCTCCAGGCGGTGCAATGCCGCGGTCTGCTCGCCGGCTTCGCGTTCGAGCGCGAGCCGCTCCGCTTCGATGGCAGTGAGCCGGCTCTTCAGGGTCTGCGTCGCAGTGGTGAGCTGCTCGACGACCCGCTGGCATTCGGCGATCTGATTGCGACGAACGAGCGGGCCCGAAACCGACGCGCCGCCCACGACGACACCGGCCCGGCTGACGTACTCACCGTCGCGCGTGACCATGTCCCATTCCGTCGCGGGATGGGCGAGCGCGGTCTGGAGGCTCTCAACGATCAGGACTTGTCCCAGCAACCGCTCGACCACGGGCCGCAATTCGCCGGCGCACTCCACTTTGTCGGCGGCACAATCCAAGGCCCAATCGGGTATCGCGGCCCGGGGCTTCGCTTCGCCCCAATTCGTCACCAGCAACGCCGCGCGGCCAATTTGCTGGCTTCGCAGGATGGACGCGATCTGCCGGGCGCTGTCGGGGTCGCGCACGAGGATCGCCTGCAAGGCCTGTCCCAGCGCGGTTTCGATGGCCGTGGTGAACTCCGGCGAAACGCGCAGCGCCTGGGCGAGCGAGCCGGTGACCCCGAATTCGTCCGCTCGCTTCAAAAGCGCCTTGCCGCCTTCGGAAACGCCTTCGTTTTGGGCTTCGAGTTCCTGCCAGAGCCGAAGCTTCGAAGCCGCACCTTCGAGTTGGCTGGCATGCTCCAGCAACCGGCTGCGCGCTTCCTGCAGTTCCGCCGCGAACGTCTCCAGCTTGCGTCGTTTCTCCTGAAGCGTGGCGCGGTCGGACTCGATCTCCTGCCGTTGCCGGGCGATTTCCGCCTGAAACGTGTCGAGCTTCGACGCGTGCTGAGTTCGCTGCTCGCCCAACGTGTTCTTCTCCGCCGTCAACCGCTCCAGCCGTAGCGTCGCGGTCCGCTGGGTGGTGTCGAGCGTCGTCAGTTCGTTGCGGAGATGGGCCGTGCCGCTTTCGAGTTCGATCGATTGGTTCTTGAGCTGGTCCGTCTCCTGGTCCTGCGACTCGATCTGCCGGTCGCCGGCCTCGCGCGCGGCGGTGACCTCGTTCACGCGCGCGGCTTCCTGACCGACCAGCGCCTCGGCTTCGCGCAACTGCTCCTCGATCTGCGCCAGGTTCTGTTCCTGGACGACGATTTTTTCCTCGGCGGCGGCGATGTCCGCCTCCGCGCGCGTCGTCTGGCCGGCGAGTTCGGTGATGCGCTCGTGGTTGAATTGAATCCGATTCGAGTGCCGTTCCGTGTTCGCCTGGATTTCCATGCCGCGCTGGACGACCTGGTTGGTCTGCAACTCCAACTCTTCCAGGCTGCGACGCGTGCCGGCAAGTTGTGTCTCTTGCTCCTCGGTCTGACGCACTGCCTGCGCCAACTCCGAGGCGAACGCGTCGGCCTCGGCTTGCCGGGCTTTGATTTGCACGATCCACTCGTCGTATTGATGCCGGGCGAGCTTCGTTTCCAGCGTCTTGAGTTGTTCGTGCAGTTCCCGGTAACGACGCGCCTTGCCGGCCTGGCGTTGGAGCGAACCGATCTGGCGTTTCACCTCGCGGATGATGTCGGCGAGGCGGACGAGGTTCGCTTCGGTGTGTTCCAACTTGCGGAGCGCTTCCTTCTTTTGCGCCTTGAACTTCGTGATGCCGGCGGCCTCCTCGAAAATCGCGCGGCGATCCTCGGGGCGGGCGCTGAGGATTTGATCGATCTGACCCTGCGCCATCATCGAGTACGACGTGCGCCCGACGCCGGTATCCATGAACAGTTGCTGGATGTCCTTGAGCCGCACCGGCGTCTTGTTGATGAAATACTCACCGTGCCCATCACGGAAGACGCGGCGCGAGACGGTCACTTCGTTGTATTCGAGCGGCACGCCGGCGGCGCGAAGCTGGTCGGGGCTGATGTCGCCGATGGTGAGGCTGACCTCCGCCATGCCGATGGGCCGGCGGCTGTCGGTGCCGTTGAAAATCACGTCCGCCATCTCGCCGCCACGCAGCGCTTTGGCACTTTGTTCACCGAGCACCCAGCGGATGGCATCGGACACATTAGACTTGCCGCAACCGTTGGGTCCGACGATGGCTGTCACACCCGGGAGGAACTCGAGGGAGATTTTCTCTGCGAAGCTCTTGAAGCCAACCAACTGAAGGTTTTTCAGATACATTGGCGAGCAAAAGTGTCACACCGACCGGCCCGAGTAAAGAAGAAACTTTGGCCGGGCATGTCTCACCGACTTGGAAGCCAATTATTCTGCCGCTTGGCGGGTTATTCAGAGGTTATTCACAGGCTGTGAATATCTCGGCGAATAAGTTGCGAATGACCGATCAAGACCGCGCAACCAACCCACTGCGAGCTACAGTCTTTCGCGACGATCCTGTCCCTTCCAGGACTTGTCTCGATCCCCGCGATCCTGCCTGGGCTCGGGCGCGTAGGAACGTGGTGGCGAAGACTGGTCCGCGTTCGACTTTTCGGCTCGCTTCATTTCCCGGCGCGATGGCTGGTCGGTTTGTGGCGCCGGTGCCGACTGCTCCTTGTGTTTGCGCGGTGGCGAAGGCGGCGGCGCGTATGCCGGCGGGTTCGACGCCTCGCGACGATATTGCTTGGGCGGTTTCGAATCGCGTTCCGCCGACCGGCGTTCCTTGCGGTCCTGGTAGTCGGGCGGCGCTTGCGAAGGCGGCACCGATTGCGCGCTCGGGACCTTGTACTTTCCATACGAAGGCTCACTGCTCGGAACTGGCGCAGCATGGGGTCGCATTGGACGCTCCTTGTCGGCCCGCTTGCCATCGGGCGTCTCGATCTGGCGATAACGCTTCTCTTGTTTCGCCGGTTGATTCGGCGCAACGGACGCTGAGTTGGACGGAACGGCGATCGCCTTCGCTTTATCTTTCGTGGCCGGCTTCTCAGAGTCGGGGCTCGCCTGCTTCGGCGCCTTCTCCTCGATTCGGCGAGGCTTCGATGTCTTATCGGTGTGGGAGAAGCGCGCCGGCGTCTTCACGACATCGGCGACCTTTGCTTTGCGTACTTTTTCCTTGGTCGCAGCTTCGATCTTGGCGACCTGCGGTCCCTCGTTGACGACGATCGTCTTGCTTTTGTCCTTGTTGACGATCTTGGTCTTCGTGACGTTCTTGGTCTTGTTGATGATCTTGACGTTGTGCGCGGGCGATACGATCACGTCGCGGCAATGGCGATGGCGGAAGTGGTGTCGATGGACGATCGCGAAATCAATGAAGCGCACACCGGGATCGCAGTACGAGAACGATGCATAGAACGAGAAGTGATGGCGTGGAGGCGCCGGCGCCCACGCGATGTAATCGTCGCATTCTCGCCACACGACCCAGGCGGGCGACCAGACGACGCCGGGCACCCAGATCCAACCGCAGCGCGGATGGTACGTCCAGTTGCCGTAATGATAGCAAGCCCAGCCCCACGGTTCGTACGAGGCCCATGTCCATCCGTAGTGCGTGTATTCCCAGTGACCATCGGTGTACGGGCGCCAGTCCTCGGGCTGATCGTACGGCTGCCACACCCGGCCATATTCGGACGTGTCGAGCCAGCGACCGTGTTCGGCGAGTGGTTCCTCGAATTCCTTTACAGACTCGACCTTCGGAATCTCCTCCTCAGCCGGGGGGGATTCGTACTGTTCCTCGCCGGCAGGCGGCGGTGGGGCTTGCTCCCGGTATTGCGGTTCATATTCGTAGCCGCCAACACGCGGCGTATAATCGTACGTCTGCGTCTCCAGCCTGGCGTACGCCGGTGGAGGCTGCGGCGGATAAATGGGCGCTGGCGCGGGGGCCACACGCAAGTCCTCCGTCGTGCAACCGGCCACGCCCGCCGTCAGACTTGCCAAACTGAGGATCAAGGTTGTTTTCATAACCTGCCACCTTTCCATACGCTCACTTAGACACCGCCCGCTGGTCGGTATTCAACGCGCAAGACCTGCTAAAATTAGCCCAAAAGTGACGGGGAATCGAGGCGCCAGATTTGTCTTTCCTTCGGAGAAGGAATCGGCATCATACGCCCACCATGAGCACATACTCCATGCAACCGAACGTACCGGTCATCGACCTGAGCGTCGATGCACGGGGCAGGTTCATTGTCCGAACGTACTCGCATCTCGTCGGGGCGATCCTCGCGTTTACGGCGCTCGAAGTCGTGTTCTTCAGCACGGGTCTGGCGGAGACGATGACCCGGGCCATGATGGGGTCAAAATACGCGTGGCTGATCGTACTCGGCGGGTTTGTCGTGGTCAGTTGGCTGGCGACGCACGTGGCGCACATTGCGGAGTCGTTGCCGGTCCAGTATGCAGCGTTGGGCGGATTCGTGTTGGCCGAATCGATCATCTTTGTGCCGCTGCTGTGGATCGCGAACAAGGTGGCCGGTGGCCAGATCATTCAGAGCGCAGCGTTAGTGACGCTGGTTGGCTTTGCAGGACTGACGGCTATCGTGTTCTGGACCCGCAAGGACTTCTCGTTCCTGCGCGGGATCCTGTGCTGGGGTGGAGTGGTTGCGTTGGTCTTGATCGTAACCTCGATCTTCTTTGGCTGGCACTTGGGCACGTGGTTCTCGGTCGGCATGATCGCCCTTGCTGGTGGCGCCATTCTGTACGACACCTCCAATGTGCTGCATCACTACGCCGAAGATCGGTACGTCGGGGCTTCGCTGCAGTTGTTCGCTTCCGTCGCGCTGATGTTCTGGTACGTGCTGCGGCTGTTCCTGCAACGCGAGGACGACTAGGCCACCCGGGCAATTGGCGCTCGAGTGATCGCGGGACTTGCGTCACGCGGCGAAGTGTGGCTCGTTGTGACGAACGGGGCCACGTTTTTCCAAGCCGACTAACGGGACAACGTGAGCGACGCTCCGGACAATCTTCCTGGCAAGTCGCCTCCAGCGGTCCCTCCGGTGCGGAAGAACGAAAGTTCTTCTCCGTTTGCCTGGGAGAACAAGAGCCCGCGCACAGCGCATCTGTTGAATCTTTTCCTCCCCGGCGCCGGACAGTTTTATCTCGGACGGCGCGTGTTCGGCTGCTTGTTCGCGGTGCCGTTCCTGGGTTGCTTGCTCGCCATGATGGTCATCTTCATTCAAGGTTACTCCCGGTACCTGAGCGCCGCCGCGAGCGGAAGGATCCTCCAGGGTCAGGAGATCGAGAAACTCGCCGAGGCGTTCGATTTTCGTTTGCTCGGCGCGCTGCTGGTGGCCGGGCTGGTCTTGTACATCGGGTCGGCGGTCGGGCTGTGGCTGCAATTGCGTTCGATGCAGCGGTGAATCATTTCCGCGCGCGGCGGCATCCAAGCTTCCACGCGGGACGTTAAACCCGGTTGCAAATCCAAACCAAGGACTTAGTATGCAAACGTCTCTTATGTCTTCGTTCGATCTGGTTCGTCTCATGCAGGTGGTGTTTCATCCGAAACGCGGGGAGAAAGTCGGCGTGTTCATCGACCTCGACGATCCGCGCGATTTGCGCGGGCTGAAATTCCTCGATCGGCCCGCACTGAACACCCAGCGCATCGCGTACGAAGTTTTCTATCGCGGCCTGCTCGAATCGAAGGATGAACTGCCGTTCTCCAAGGTTGCGATGTATGCCTACGAACCGACGGGCGGGAGCAACCTGGACCTGCCGGATTGGGTCGTGGACGAAGGCGGCAAACGGCTGCGGCTCATCGAGGACGTGCTCGGCGGCCTGAACATCGTGTTGTACCTCTCGACCTATTCCGCCACCGCGCCCATCACCGCCATCGCGAAGCGAATGGGTTTTCGAGGCGCGACCATGCACGGGTGCAACGAGAAAATCCTCGAAACCGGCCTCTCCAGGAACTACGACGAGGTGTCCGCCAAAGCCGAGCGGTTCCGGCAGGCGCTGACGCGATGCGACGACGTGGTGATCGAATTCGAAACCCTCGGCAAACGCTACCGGCTCCAGCTTGATTTGGGAAAACAGGAAGCGCAGAAGAGCCACGGTATCTGTCGCACGCCGGGCGAGATCGCCAACCTGCCCGCCGGCGAGATCTACTGGGTGCCGACCGGCGCCAGCGGGCAGTTCCCGTTAAAATTCAAGGAGGACGGCACGATCGCGTTGATGGACGTGGCCGGCTGTCGCATTCGAAACGCCACGTTGCTCCAGGGCAATTCCAAGACCGTCGAAGCCGCGCTCGCGAAGTACCAGGGCGATCCTGCCACCGGCGAACTCGGCGAACTCGGCCTCGGCACGCAGGACCTGCCGTTTGCGGGAGCGGACATCCAGGATGAGAAGATCCTCGGCACGTTTCACGTCGCCACCGGCCGCAGCGATCATCTCGGTGGCTCGCTCACGCCCGACAAATTCCGCAGCAAGAAGAACGCGACGCACGAGGACATCCTGTTCGCGCCGCACAAGACGCCGGAGATCAAGGTGCCGGGCGTCTGGATGCACAAGGACGGACGCGAGACGCTGCTGATCCAGGATTACCGGCCGACGGAGTTTGTGAACCGAGTGGCGTTGTGAAGGGCGTCTAAACAGAAGGTCGCCAAGAAGGCCAAGAGGCAATTGCCTTCGCGATCTTCGTCCTTCTGTTAAATTTAGATTTGCCGCCTGTGAACCCGTACGAAACGAACCAGTACCTCAACGAGTACCTCTTCTTCCACTACGGCGACCCGAAGGAATTTTGTCCGTTCCCGTTCGCGCCCCGGGACGCGCTGAATTTCCAGCGACGAATCGTATCCGAATGCCTCCTGCCCCTCCGCGCCCGGCGGCCGACGCGTGGACTCGACATCGGCTGCGCGGTGGGCCGGGCGACCTTCGAGTTGGCGCGGGTGGTCGATCACGCGTTGGGGATTGATAACTCCCGAAGTTTCATCCGCGCCGCGCGACGAATCGCACGGGAACACTCTCTGAAAGTTCAGGTCAAGGAGGAAGGCGAACTCTACTCGGAACGCAGCGTCACTTTGCCGAGGCATCTGCGGGATGTTCGAGTGACGTTCCGAGTAGGCGATGCACAGGATGTTCGTAGTTTCCCCCGCCAGAAGTTCCATGTTGTGCTCGCGATCAACTTGATTGATCGGCTCCGGGTTCCGGCTCGTTTCTTTGCGAATCTCTTCGCCTTCGACTCCGTGGTTCCGAAAGGTCAACTCGTGATCGCCTCGCCGTACACGTGGATGGAGGAATACACTCCCCGGCGGAATTGGCTGGGCGGCAGAGAGCATCTGGATCACTTCATCGATTCGCTCCTCCGACCGATGTTTCACCTCGTTCGTCGTCGGGACATTCCGTTTCTAATCCGCGAACACCGCCGCAAATACCAGTGGTGCGTATCGGAGGTGTCCACGTACGTGCGCAAGCCGGACTGATTCGTCCTCGTTCCTCGAGACCGCCGGCGGCCGCCCCGTGATCCTGAGTCGGGGCTTCGTGATGACGCGGGGCGGAGTGGACGCCTTGCGGGAGCAATTATGGGAGGAAGCGACGCGCCACGGACTGGGGGTGGGCGCGGGACGTGTTGGTCGTAGCTGACGGCGCGGTCTGGATCTGGAATCTGGTGGGCGATCGGTTTGCGAACGCGCGCCAGCGACTGGACCTGGCGCACGCCAGTCAGCACCTGTGGGCGGTGGCGCGGGCGTTGCACCCCGATGACGAGGCCACAGCGCGGGCATGGGTGGAGCCGGTGCTGGCCAAGCTTCGCAGCGGAGAGAGCGTGGAGGTCATCGAGGATTTGACGGCAGTAGCGTCGCGGCTGCGCGGCGGGCGGCGGTGGAAGCTGAGCGCGACTACTTGGCGACGCATCGGGAGCGACTGGACTACGCGGCGGGGGCGCGCCGCGGCGAGCCGCTGGGCAGCGGGGCGATGGAATCGACGTGTCGGCAATACCAGTGTCGGTTCAAACGGCCCGGGCAATTTTGGAGCACCACGGGAGACGAGGCGCTGCTGTGTCTGGAGACCTTCTGGCGGAATAACCGATGGCATCTGCTATTCCCTCACGCTACTCCCGTAAACCCATCCAAAAACTGAGATGCACCCCAAGCTCCCCTTGCGCGCAAAACAGGCTGGACGGGGCGCGTCCCGCGACGTACTATTTCCTCATGGCTGCCACCGTAGATGAGTTGATCCAAGAGGCGCTGGACCTGCCCGTGGACCAGCGCATTTCTCTCGCGCATAAGATTCTCGCCAGCATCGAGCCTCCACCCACCAGCGCGATCGAATCAGCCTGGGATGAAGAGATTAGGAGGCGAATCGCCCGATACGATGCAGGGCAGTCAAAGGGCATTCCAGCCGAAGAAGTCTTTGCAGAGGTCGAGCGCCGCCTCACCAAATGACCCTGGAGTTTCTGCCCGAAGCCCGGCTTGAGCTGGTCGAGGCAGCGGAACACTACGAATCCGAACAGCAGGGTCTGGGCATCCGATTCCGCGATGAAGTCAAACATGTCTGCTCGCGGATTTTGGAAGATCCTCTACTCTGGCGGGAGCGACCGGGTGGTTATCGTCGCGTGAATTGCCCAGCCTTTCCCTACTACGTGGCCTATTTCGTCCGAGCGCAAAAGGTAATTGTAGCGGCGGTCGCGCACGGACATAGAAAACCCGAATAATTGGATCGACCGACTTAAGGAATAGAACCAAGTTCCGCGTTGCAGGAAGCGCGGCTACAACTCAGACGGCGGAGAGAGCCGCGCGACTCTCTCCGCCGTGTTCTGTCGCCCTTTCACAGCCCGTTCATTCACCCGCGCGACGCCCAAGCCCATGATGCATGGGCTGGGTGGAAACCGCCGCGCGAGCGCGTTAACTCAGGGCGACAGAAATGTGGTTCGTGATTCGTTTCGGATGAAGCTGCCGAAAATGTTCGAAGGTGGTGACGAGCGTGAAGTTTGTTTCCTTCCAACCGATCACCGGCGCCACGCTGCGCACGCCGCTGATCCGTTGATCGGCGCGAAACCCTGAGCCGCTTCGTCTCATCAGTTCCGTCGTAGCTGCGCGTGGTGACGGTGAGTTTGCCGGCCATCTCAGACGGGGAACGGTTGCTGACCGTCGCAGTGTACGCCGCAACCTCGGGCGCAGTCCAGACGTGCCCGAACCGGTCCGCTTGCCAATCGAACACGATCGGCGAGCGTGACAACGTTGCCGCATAAATATGAACGCCCGACGGCGGCCCGCCCTGATGCCAGCCGTAGCTGATCGGGTCGGGATAACTGCGGTAGAGATGGACCTTCTTCGTCAGCTCGATCTCGACGATGTCCATGTCGGAAAACGCGGTGAGCTTCTCGCGGTCGATCGGGATTTTCAACAGCCAGAGATTGACTTTCTTCCCATTGCTCAAGTGGACCGGCTTTGAGTTCGGTGTACCGACTT
>Ga0187892_10003388_pt1 | contig 29274 bp, 23 predicted proteins | sample MA1701073metaG_FD_139345 | JGI IMG/M metagenome (GOLD analysis project Ga0187892, IMG submission 139345) | Bio-ooze microbial communities from a basaltic lava cave in the Kipuka Kanohina Cave System on the Island of Hawaii, USA - MA170107-3 metaG ... | reverse complement strand
GTTCAAGCTGTCAGTGGCGGTTGCTGACGTTTTGGTGACTGCTAACTGGCATCTGACAGCTTTGGTTTAGGACGTCGATGGGCGTACTTTCCGACATTCCTCCTATGTCGGCTAGTCTCCACAAGACCGTCGTCCTTTTGAGCGGCGGGCTCGATTCCAGCACCGTGTTGGCCGTCGCCAAGCGCGACGGATTCGCCCCGTACGCGCTCACTTTTCGCTACGGTCAGCGGCACGAGCTGGAAGTTGATGCTGCGCGGCGCGTTGCCGCTGCTCAGGGCGTCATCAAACACCTCGTCTTGGACATCGGACTTGGAGAGCTGGGCGGCTCGGCGTTGACAGCGGACATCGCGGTTCCCAAAGACCGCGACCTCGCGAGTGTTGCCAAAGAGATACCCGTCACGTATGTGCCCGCTCGGAATACGATCTTTCTGTCATACGCCCTCGCCTGCGCCGAAACGCTCGACGCCGGCAACATCCACATCGGCGTGAATGCGCAGGACTATTCCGGTTATCCGGACTGCCGGCCCGAATACATCCGCGCCTATGAACGGATGGCGAACCTGGCTACCAAGGCCGCGGTCGAAGGGCGTCGGGCCTTGCGCATCCACACGCCGCTCATGACGCTCGGCAAGCGACAGATCATCGCGCTTGGTATCTCGTTAGGCGTGGACTATGCCATGACAACGAGCTGCTACGATCCCGCAGCTGATGGCCGCGCGTGCGGTCGCTGCGACGCGTGCCAGCTGCGCCGCAAGGGTTTTGCCGAAGCGGGAGTGGCTGATCCGACCGAGTATGCCGACGCCCTGAGCCCGAGCCTAACGCGAGCGCCATGACGTACACCGTCAAGGAGATTTTCTACACGCTGCAAGGCGAAGGGGCGCAGACGGGACGTCCCGCCGTGTTCTGCCGGTTCAGCGGCTGCAACCTCTGGTCCGGCCGCGAAGAGGACCGCGCGAACGCCGAGTGCACGTTTTGCGACACCGATTTCGTCGGGGTTGGCGAAGATGGCGGCCGTTATGCCACCGCGCAGGCGCTGGCAGCCGCGGTGCGTGCCTGCTGGCCTAACGAGCAAATGACAACGGGCGCGCGGCCGCTGGTTGTGTGCACAGGGGGCGAACCGCTCCTGCAACTGGATGCGGCAGCCGTCGCCGCGCTGCACGACGCCGGTTTCGAGATCGCGATCGAAACGAACGGAACGCAGCAGCCTCCTTCTGGGATCGACTGGGTCTGCGTGAGTCCTAAGGGGAAAACGCAACTCGTCCTGCTGCGCGGTGACGAACTGAAGCTGGTGTATCCACAGGCCGACGCACCCCCGGAGCGCTTCGAGCCTCTGCAGTTCCGGCACTTCTTTTTGCAGCCGATGGATGGGCCCGACATCGCGCGTAATACGCGACTCGCGTTGGAGTTCTGCCTCGCTCATCCACGCTGGCGCCTGTCGTTGCAGACGCACAAACTGCTGGGCATTCGTTAGGCAGAGATTTCAATCACAGGTGTGGTGTGCACAAGGCACTTGTGTGATGTGTCTGGCTCTTGTACTCTGTGTGTATGAGCCTGGCGCCGCGCGCTGCGTATTTGTTTGGCATCGTTATGATGCTCACACTGCCGTTGTGCGCTGAGTCACAAATCCGCCCAACGAGACGCAAGCCGTTCGAAGCAATGAGCGCGTCAGCGCTGCGCCTCAAAGATTCCGTGACAACACGCGTCGCGCGCTTCGTTTCCCGGCCCGTGGAAGTGCAGGATCCCGCCGTGCTCGAAATGCCGGAGCAGTTGCTGCGCGACTCAGTCGTCGCGATCGCTCGCCGGCAGATCGGTCGCCGTTATCTGTTAGGCGGAACGACGCCATCCGGCGGTTTCGATTGCAGTGGGCTCGTGCGCTTCGTTCTCGCGGCCTTGAGACTCGGCGTCCCGCGAACTGCGGCGGAGCAAGCGACGAGCGGACTCGCCGTCGCTGCCGATACCGGCGTGCTACGCCCTGGCGACCTCGTGACGTTCGGTAAGTCGCGCATTCATCACGTCGGGATTTATACGGGCGAGGGCCGCTTCATTCACGCCAGTGTCAAGGCCGGCAAGGTGATCGAGTCGTCGATCACGCGACAATCGTCGCCACTCATTCAAAGGTGGACCGGCGCGAGGATGCTGCTCGCGCTGCGCGATACCGTTCAAGTTCCGACTCGTTAGGCTTTAGCTCTTAGGGGCTGCTTCCACAGCGCGCCCGAGCGCAGTGCGAGCGCGTACGACGGACAGGATTCGCGGTGCGCGCCTGGCAAGTAACCCGTACTCACCAAGAACTCGCGCACGATCTCGCCGCCTGTAAACACGAACGCGCGCTTGAAGACCTTGCGCCATTCGTCTAGCGACAATGGATGCTGCTCGTCGAGCCACGCGACAAACGACCCATGCGATTTCTTGATCGCACGCAGCCGCCGAGCGTTCTCGATCGCCGCGTTCACCTTGAGCTGATTGCGGATGATGCCGGCGTCCCGTAGAAGTCGAGCGCGGTCGCGAGCCCCGAAGCGGGCGACGACGTCGATGTCGAAGTCGCGGAAAGCTTTGCGGAAAGCGTCGCGCTTCTTGAGGATCGTGAGCCAGGAGAGACCGGCCTGATTGATCTCGAGCATCAACCGCTCGAAGAGGTCTGAATCGTCGGTGACACGGAAGCCGTACTCGCGATCGTGATACGGTCCGTGGACAGGGTGGGCGGCCGCGTCGCAGTAGCTCGGCAACAGCTCAGGCACAGTAGCAGGCTTCTGACTAGGGATTTGAATCGCCGCGGTTGTCCGCGTTCGTCCGCGGTGGTGCTTTTGATCTTTGGTCATGTGTGCGATTTTGGGACGACAGTTCCCAACGACGGACGACGGATTTGTGCGTGTCAAGCTTCAGATGATGTGTAAAGCGTTGTCCGTGTTGTACTTACGGTCTACTTCGGTCGTGGCACGACCCTTCCTAATAGGGCAGCCGACATGGTTGACATCAAACGCGAACCACCCAAGAAAACCAAGCGCAACATCGTGATCGGCGCGGCGATCGCCGCCGTCGCCTTGATCACCGTCTTTTTGAGCCAACTCGAAGCGCGGCCGCCATCAGTCAATCGCGCCGAGTTGTGGGTCGACTCCGTTGTGCGGAGCGACATGTTGCGCGAGGTACGTGCCCCCGGTACGCTCGTCCCTGAACGCATTCGCTATGTAGTCGCCGTGACTTCGGGGCGTGTCGAAGCGAAGCCACTCACGGCGGGTGTGACGGTGAAGCCATCGACAATGATCCTCGAGCTTAGCAACCCTGACGTACAGCTCGAGTATCTGAATGCCCAGCGTGCTGTCGCCGACGCCGAACAGGCCCTGGTGAATCTGCAAACTTCGCTGGAGACAGGAGTGCTTACGCAGCAATCGCAGGTCGCTCAAACGCGTACCCTGCGCGCGCAAGCACTGCGCGACGCTGATGTATTCGCGGCCTTGGACAAGCGTGGCCTTTCATCCGCGAACGAAGTGGCACGGGCGAAAGAACAGGCGAGCGAGCTCGAATCGCGCATCAAGATCGAGGAGCAGCGGTTAAGCGTCATGCAGTCTGCTGCAGTTGAGCAGGTGCGCCTCGCCAAGACGAACCTGGACCGCTTGCGCGCGATCGAGCGCTTTCAGGCGGCCCGCGTGGCGTCTATGAAAGTCACGGCCGGCGAAGATGGCGTTTTGCAGACGCTGAATGGGGAGTTGGGACAGTGGGTGCTCGCCGGCACCGTGCTCGCCACCGTAGCGCAGCCCGGCCGGCTCAAGGCCGTACTGCGGGTCCCGGAGACCCTCGCCCCCGACGTTGTGCTCGGCCAGCCCACAAGCATCGATACGCGAAACGGAATCGTGAACGGGCGCGTTATGCGAGTCGATCCGACGGCGCAGAACGGAACAGTGACGGTGGAAGTCGCCCTCGAGGGGACGCTGCCACGCGGCGCGCGTTCAGATGCCAGCGTGGATGGGACGATCCAAGTCGAACGCCTCCAGAACGTGTTGCACGTTGGACGCCCTGCCTACGGACAGCCGGAAAGCACGGTCGGGCTTTTCAAGATGGACGCGAGCGGGAACACAGCGACTCGCGTGAACGTTAGGCTCGGCAAGACGTCGGTGAATACAATCGAGATTCAAAGCGGACTGTCGCCGCGTGATAGCGTGATCATCAGCGATATGTCCCGATTCGACAATGTTCAGAAGGTCCGAATAGAGAGATAAACGAAACTTCCCACACCCTGCACAACCATGGACACGCTCATCAGCATGCAAGGCATCAAGAAGATTTTCTACACGGACGAGGTCGAGACGCACGCGCTCGCCGACGTCCACTTGGAGATCGGCACCGGCGAATACGTCGCCATCAACGGTCCATCGGGGTGCGGAAAGACGACGCTCCTCTCGATTCTTGGCCTGCTCGACACGCCCACGGACGGGAAGTACACGCTAGCGAATGAGGATGTATCGAACCTTTCGGCCGGCGATCGCGCACGCATCCGCAACCGACAGATCGGGTTCATCTTCCAGGCGTTCAACCTGATCGGCGATCTCACGGTGTATGAGAACGTCGAACTGCCGCTGACGTACCGCGGGATGTCCTCGGCGGAGCGCAAACAGCGCGTCACCGAAGCACTCGAGCGCGTCGGAATGTCGCACCGTATGAAGCACTACCCCTCGCAGTTGTCAGGCGGTCAGCAGCAGCGTGTTGCTGTGGCTCGCGCTGTCGGCGGCGACCCGGCGATCCTCCTCGCGGACGAGCCGACGGGAAACCTGGACTCGACGAACGGCGAAGCGGTGATGGAGCTGCTGCAGGAGCTGCATCGCGGCGGCGCCACGATCTGCATGGTGACGCACGATCCTCGTTATGCACGGCATGCGGATCGGTCGATCCATCTCTTTGACGGCCGGGTTGTGGATGAGACGATGAGCGAGGCGGCGGCAACGGTCTAACCTCTGGTCCCCCCGACCACGCCGGCCAGCGGGCCGCGTGGTCGCGGGCAGCCAGATCACTCGTATCGCTTTCGGCAGGTGTGTTTTCCGGTTCGACGATTCCCAGAGTCGAGCCGGCAGCTATGCTGCGCTTGTAAGTAAGCCAATCGGTCCAGGGAGATCCCTTCGATGCTTTCTGCTCTGTCGCGCGATGTCCGCTTCGCTCTGCGATCCCTGGCGCGGCGCCCTTTGTACGCCTTCATCACGATCGTCACGTTAGGCATCGGCATCGGCGCGAACAGTGCGATGTTCAGCATCGTCGACGCCGCGCTGATCCGCTCGTTGCCATACAGTCAGCCGGAGCGGCTCATCGAGCTCTCCATAACGATCCAGCCGCCGGCCGAGCCGCTGATGGACCGGATGGTCTGGTCCTATCCCAAGTTCCAGATGCTACGCGAGACACAGCGCAGCTTCAGCGGCGTCGCAGGCTACAGCTCGCAGAACGTCAACCTGAGCGGCGAAGGTGAAGCAGAGCGCCTGCGCGCCGAGCTGGTGTCGGGGAGCTACTTCGATGTAGTCGGAGTCCGCGCGGAGCGCGGCAGGGTTCTCAATGACCGAGATGACGGCGCGCCGAACGCGTCGCCGCTCGTTGTGCTGAGTTACGCCTTGTGGCAGCGCCGCTTCGGCGGCAGCGCCGATGTCCTCGGCCGCGACATCATCGTGAACAAGCGCAACTTCACGGTGGTCGGCGTCGCTCCGCCACGCTTCATGGGACTCACGGGTGCAGCCGACATGTGGGTACCGATCTCGATGGCGCCGACACTGAACTATGAAGCGGTGCTCGAACAGCGCATGTCGCACTGGCTCGATGTCATCGGCCGGTTGCGCGACGGCGTTACGCCGGAACAGGCGACAGCCGAGCTCGCGACGTTAGGCACTCGCATCGCGGACGCGTTCCGCGATCCGAGAGGGGGAAGCGCCGTGTGGGGGGCGACGGCAAGGTCACTGCGCGACGCGCGCACCGATCCCACGCTGCGACGCTCAGTCTTGCTGCTCACAGGCGCGGTCGTTCTGGTATTGCTCATCGCGTGCGCGAACGTCGCCAACATGAGTCTCGCACGCGCCGCGGCCGTCAGGCATGACGCCGCCGTGCGCGTCGCGATCGGCGCAGGCCGCGCACGTCTCTTCCGCCAGCACTTGGTCGAGAGTGTCGTCGTCGCGCTGCTCGGCGCGTTCACGGGATTGGTTGTCGCCGGTTGGGCGCTCGACGCCGTACGCGCCTTTGCGCCGGCCGTGCTCGCGCCGGCGTCCACACAGGCCGCGCAATTCCTCGACCTCGCGCGCGTGGAAATCGACGGCCGTGTGCTGACTTTCACTTTGGCGTTAGGCGTCCTCAGTGGCGTCGCGTTCGGCCTCGTCCCTGCGTTTCACGCGGCGCGTCACTCGCCCTCAGATTCGCTCAAGGAGAGCGGGCGCAGTACTGCCGTCTCCATTGGATCATGGCGTCGCAGGAACACGCGAGCTGTACTCGTTGTGGCCGACGTGGCACTCTCGCTCATGCTACTCGTCGGGGCGGGACTCATGCTGCGCAGTTTGGCCAAACTTCGTGGCCTCGATACCGGCTTCGAATCGCGCAACTTGCTCACCTTCAGACTGCAGCCACCGGAAGATTCGCAGTACAACTACGCGAGCGCGCCGAGCATTAAGGCCGCGATTCTCGAGCGCTTGCGGACCATTCCTGGTGTGCGCGGCGTGAGCGTAAACGTCTGCGCGCCGCTCACAGCGCGCTGCGCCGGATCTGTCGTCACAAAGATCGGCGGCCGGCCACCATACAGCGAAGACGCGATGCCACACATCGGCACGCACAACGTCGACCCGTGGTACTTCGAGACGCTCGGTATTCCAGTACTCAAAGGACGTGCATTCAACCTCGGCGATCGGCGTGGAAGTGCGAAGGTCGTCATCCTCAATCAAACGGCTGCGCAACGGCTATTTCCTAACGAGGACCCGCTCGGCAAGCAGATCTCCATCGGCATTGGTTACTTCGGAGACGGAAGCGACGAATTCGGTGAGATCGTCGGCGTCGTTGGCGATGCGCAGTATCAAACGCCCGGGACGCCACAGGACATGGATGCATACGTGCCAGCCGCTGCTTATGGCTCAACGAACGCCATGTTCCTTGTTCGCACTACGGGGGATCCCGCTGCGGCCATTCCGGCTGTGCGTCGAGCGCTGCAGGAGTTCGACGCCACGCTTCCAATCTTCGACGTGCAGACGATGGATGAACGCAGCGGTCGCGCTCTTTCTGCCGCGCGCTTTGGAGCCTTCCTCTTGGGTGCTTTCGGCGCCATCGCACTCGCACTCGCAGCGGTCGGCATTTACGGTGTCGTCGCTTACTCGGTCGTTCAGCGTCAGCGCGAAATCGGCATCAGGCTCGCGTTAGGTGCCAGGCGGCACCGTGTCCTGGGGCTGGTCATGGGACAGATGCTGGGCCTGGCAGGAGTGGGCATCGCGCTGGGGCTGTTTGGAGCCGTTCTCACATCGCAATTGTTAGGTACCCTGCTTTTCGACGTGAGTCCGTGGGATCCGGCGACGTACGGCCTGCTCGCCCTGGCGCTCGCGGGCGTGGCGGCAGTCGCTAGCTTCTTCCCGGCGCGCTCGGCGTCGCGCGTCGATCCTGTTACTGTCCTACGAGTCGAATGAGAATGGAAGGAAAGGCACTGTGATCTGGTCTCTCAAGAAGACGGCGGCCGCCGAGGCAACCCCCGCTCCCGTTCCGGCTGGCCCAATCGTCGGGCTACGCAACCTCGAGAAGTATTTCGATACGGCTGCGGGGCGCAGCTATGTGCTCAGGCAGATCACCGCCGACATCCATCCCGGGGACTTCGTTACAATCATGGGGCCGTCAGGTGCGGGGAAGTCGACGCTGCTGAGCATCCTCGGCATGCTCGACGCCGCGTGGAATGGCGAGTTCAACTTCCGCGGAACAGCGATCCACAACCTAACGACGAAAGAGCGGCTCGCGATCAATCGCAAGCACATCGGGTTCGTGTTTCAGGCGTATCACCTGCTCGACGACCTCACCGTCGCAGAAAACCTCGACGTTCCGCTGTCGTATCGCGACGTCCCGCGCAGCGAGCGAGCGGCGCTCGTCGCGGACACTCTCGATCGCTTTCAGATCGTCGGAAAGAAAGACCTGTATCCTCGACAGCTCTCGGGTGGCCAGCAGCAGCTCGTCGGTGTGGCTCGCGCCGTAATCGCGCGGCCCTCGGTCATCCTCGCCGATGAGCCCACCGGCAACCTGCATTCGTCGCAGGCGCGCGAGATCATGGAGCTCTTCCGGCGACTTAACTCGGAAGGGGTGACGATCATCCAAGTGACGCACTCGGATGAAAACGCGCGATACGGCCGGCGCATCATCGAATTGCGGGATGGCTGGATAGTCGACGACAAAGCTCTGGAGGGGTAGGAGTAGGAGTAGGGAGAGGTGGGCCTAACCCTATCCCTACCCCTACCCCTACCCCTGCCGAGACATTGGTAAGCATGCCCGCTCAGTCCTCGTCGCGGCCCCGTGTGCTGGCCGTGGACGATCAGCTCGACGTCCTCGAGGCCCTCAAGCATCTGCTGAAGGGTGGGGCGGCGCCGGGCGATGGCGCGGACGAAGGCTATGATGTGGACACGGCACGATCGCCTAACGAGGCGTTGCTGGCGATCCAGTCGCGCGACTACGACGCTGTGCTGATTGACCTCAATTACGCACGCGATACGACGTCGGGCATCGAGGGGCTCGACTTGCTGCAGCGCATCCCGGCCCTCGACGCCACGTTGCCGATCGTCGTGATGACCGCTTGGGCCAGCGTGGACAGCGTCGTGGAAGCGATGCGGCGCGGCGCGTACGACTACGTAGAAAAGCCGTGGGACAACGCGCGGCTCGCCGCGACGCTGCGCAACGCAGTCGCGTTAGGCCGCGCGCAGCGGCGCACACTGCGGCTCGAGAGCGAGAATCGTACGCTACGTTCGGCGCCGCGCCCCGAGCTGATTGCCGAGTCGAGCGCCATGCGTCCTGCGCTGCAGCTCATGGAGCGCATCGCGCCGTCGGACGCGAACGTGCTCATCTCAGGCGAGCACGGGACTGGCAAGGAGCTGGTCGCGAACTGCCTGCACGCGGCGTCTCCTCGGGCGAATCGCGCGTTCGTCGCAGTGAACATGGGCGGTTTGAGCGAGGGCGTCTTCGAGAGTGAGCTGTTCGGACATGTGAAGGGCGCCTTCACAGACGCAAAGGCCGATCGCGTAGGACGCTTCGAGCTGGCGGATGGCGGCACCCTTTTCCTCGACGAGATCGCGAACATCTCGCTGGGTCAGCAGGCGAAGCTGTTGCGCGTCCTTCAGACCGGAGAATTGGAGCGTGTCGGCTCGTCCAAGCTGCGTCGCGTCGACGTGCGCGTCCTGTCCGCAACCAACGTGTTGGTGCCTAACGAAGTCGCCGAAGGCCGCTTTCGCGAAGACCTGCTCTTTCGTTTGAATACGATCGAGCTGCACCTGCCGCCGTTGCGCGAACGTCGCGACGACATTCCGCGGCTGGCGCACTCGTTTCTGCGCCGCCATGCCGAGCGCTATCGTAAGAGCATCAGTGGCTTCGACGCGGGTGCCGCGCAGGCGCTGCTCGATTATTCCTGGCCTGGCAACATCCGCGAGCTCGGACACGCGATCGAACGCGCGGTTCTGCTCGCGCCTGGAGAGCAGATCAAGGCAGCCGATCTGGGATTGCGCGGAGCCACCGGTGGCACTCCGAGCGGAGTTCCGCGGTTCGACGATCTAAGCCTCGCTGAAGCGGAGCAGCTCTTGATCCGCCGCGCGCTGGCGCGCTTCCAGGGAAACGTATCCCTGGCCGCGAAGCATCTCGGCGTGAGTCGCAGCGCGCTGTACAGGCGCCTGGGAGAGTCGCGCGATGCCTAACGAGCGACGCAGGCGTTACATGCTGAGCTACGAGCAACGCATCACGCTGCTCGCTGTCGGCGCTGGGCTTCCTGGCGTCATCGCGGCGTTCTGGCTGCTGTTGGCCGGCGGTCACAGCGCGAAGACTCTGTGGACGCTCGGGATATTGATTGGCGGGGCCTGGCTCGCGCTCGCTTTCATGTTGCGCGAACGAATCGTGCGTCCGCTGCAGACGATCAGCAACATGCTCGCGGCATTGCGTGAAGGGGATTTCTCGCTGCGCGGGCGTCGCGCTGGCATCGAAGACGCGCTGGGTCTCGCGATGCTCGAGGCGAACCTCCTCGGCGAAACGCTAAAGACGCAGCGACTCGGCGCGCTGGAAGCGACCGCACTGCTGCGCACCGTCATGGCGGAAATCGACGTCGCTGTTTTTGCCTTCGACGACGCCGGGGAGCTGCGACTAGTCAATCGCGCCGGCGAGCGACTGCTGGATCAGCCGCGCGAGCGCTTGTTAGGCAAACCGGCGTCGGCGGTCGGACTCGGCGATCTCGTTGCAGCAGAGCCAGGGCGAGTGCACGATCGGGCGTTCCCCGGACGCAGCGGACGCTGGGAGATCCATCGCACGACGTTCAGACAGGACGGCCGCGTGCACACACTGCTCGTGTTGGCCGATGTGAGCCGGACGTTGCGCGAGGAGGAGCTGCAGGCCTGGCAGCGGCTCGTGCGAGTGCTCAGTCACGAGATCAACAACTCGCTGGCGCCAATCAAGTCGCTCGCGGATTCGTTGCGAAAAACAGTCGATCGTCTTCCGACGGATCGCGCTGCAGCGGACGATCTCAAACGCGGACTCGGGATCATTGTCGGACGATCCGACGCGCTCTCGCGCTTCATGGCGTCGTATGTGAAGCTCGCTCGTTTGCCTGCGCCGCGCCGCGCGGCCTTGGACCTTGGTTCTCTCGTGCGGCGAGTCGCGGCGCTCGAGGTACGCCTCAGCGTGGCCGTCACTCCTGGCCAGGACGTCGTTCTCGCCGGTGACGCCGATCAGCTGGAGCAGTTGCTGATCAACCTTGTGCGCAATGCAGCGGACGCCGCGCTGGAAACAGGCGGTCGCGCCGAGGTCACCTGGCGCGTGGCGAATCGCGCGGTGACGATCGACGTTCTGGATGAAGGGCCCGGCCTAACGACAACAGCCAATCTGTTCGTCCCGTTCTTCACGACGAAGACCGACGGGTCCGGGATCGGTTTGGTGCTGAGCCGCCAGATCGCCGAGGGACACGGCGGGGTGTTGACGTTGGAGAATCGCGGTGACAGACGCGGATGTGTGGCGCGCCTCGTGCTTCCGCTAGGCTCGAGCGCCGGAGCGGGCGCGGCGTAGCACGGCGCGCACTTCTAAAGCGACAGCGCGGACTGCGGAAGCGCGATCTCTCGCAGCTTTCTTAATTGTGGCACCCGCCATCCCGTCGCCAGCACCACGGCAAGCGTCATCGCGCCGCCGAACACCACGGACGGCACTGCGCCGAGCAGCTTCGCGGCGACACCGGACTCGAACGCACCCAGTTCGTTCGACGAGCCGATGAAGATCGCGTTGACAGACGAGACTCTGCCTAACAGTTCCTGTGGAACCATGATCTGCAGCAAAGTCGAGCGGATCACGGCGCTGATGTTGTCCGCAGCTCCGCTCACAAAAAGAAACGCGAGCGAGAGAAAAAAGCTGCGCGATAGCGCAAAGCCAATCATGCAGACACCGAAGATCGTCACCACCGTGAGAAGAGTTCTTCCCGCGCGCTGAAACGGCGCCCGATGCGCGATGATCACCGCCATCAGCACCGCGCCCGCGCCCGGCGCCGCTTGTAGCAGCCCTAGCCCCTGTGCGCCAACATGCAGAATTTGATCGGCGAAGATCGGTAAGAGCGCCGTCGTGCCTCCAAAGAACACGGCGAACATGTCCAGCGTCAGCGCACCGAGGATGACCGGCTGTCCGCGCAGGAAGCGCCAGCTCTCACTCAGGCTCTCGACGAGCGACTCGCTCGCGAGAGCGCGCGCGGGTGGCACGTGCTTGATGCGCCACATCGCCGCGAGCGCCACCAGCGAGAAAAGTATGTTGAGACTAAACGTTAGGCGGGCACCGAACCCGGCGTAGAGGAGTCCGCCCATCGCCGGTCCCACGACGCTCGCGAGCTGCCACGTCGAGCTGCGCCACGTCGCGGCGTTGGCAAACACCTCGCGCGGCACCAACTCCGCGACCAGCGGACTGCGCGCGGTCTGGAGAAAGCTGCGAGCCAGGCCGCACACGGCGATGATGAGGTAGTAAGGCCATACGACACGTGGCGTCGGCCACAGCAGCGCCAGGATGAACAACGCTACTGCGGCGCTCACCAACACGCTCAGCGACCAAAGCGAAATACGGCGACGGTCCCCCCGGTCGACGACGTGACCGGCGAAGAGCGCGACGCTGATATAAGGAATCACCTCGGCGAGGCCAACCAGGCCTAACGCGAACGGGTCGCGGGTGACCTGGTAGATCTGCCACGACACGACAATCGCCTGCACCTGCGCGCCCATCGTCATCGCCAGAAGCGAGATGATGAAGCGACCGAAATTCGGAAAGCGGAACGCCGCGTACGAATCGCGCGCCCGTTCGGAGCCAACCATGGGCGCGAAACGTACTGCCGACTCCGCTGTTTCGTCGCGCGTTTCGAAGCGTTTCAACGCTCGCGGGTGAACCGCTCGCGCATCCAGGCAACGGCGGGCCAACGGCCGACCGCCGCGTGAGTTGGGCCGCGTCCGCGCGCCGCGCACGCTGGATGCACTACTTCCAGCGCATCTGCACGCCCACGAGCGCCATCGCGCTCGTTGTCCCCACTGCCAAGGAGCCATACAATGAATGTCTGTCGATTGGTCGCAGCGCTCGCCGGTTTCGTATTCTTGGCCGGCTGCTCTGACGACGCGCCCGAACCCGCGCGCGGTCGTCAGCTCACGCTCACGCTTCAGGGACTCGAGCCGCTGCAGAACGGCTTCCACTACGAGGCATGGGCGCTCGTTGGCGGGCAGCCACTCGGCTACAGGCACGGCAACGATTCGTTAACGGTGAAATCATCGCAATGATCCGATCGATAGCTCGGCCGGCAATACTCGTTGCCGCCATCGCGTGCGCGCACTCGCGCGACTCGGCGACAGAGCCGGCATCAGACAACCCGTCGCTCAGCGTCACTGACGAGTCTCTGCGACAGGCAATCGGCGCCCGATCGTCGTGGACGTTCTATCGCAACAACTCCAACAGACTTTCTCGCTCGGCGGGCTCCGGCCATGTCGAGCCCCAATTGCGCACTCAGTACAATCCGCGCGCTGCCACGATGCTCGATGCAAATGGACGCGTCCGCGCTGGGTCGTCATTCCCTGACTCGTCGATCATCGTCAAGGAGTTGTACGCAGGCGGAGCGATTACGACGCTGGCCGTGATGATGAAGCTTCGAGGTTCACCTCAGGCCAGCCAGGGAGATTGGGTTTGGGGATACTACGATGGCGCGGGCGGCGTTCGCATCTCCGTGACCACGCGCGGCAGCGGCTGCGCCGGATGCCATGCCTCGGGCATCGACTACACCCGCATGAATGATTCGCACCCCTAGGCGGCCAGCATACTCGCCCCGTTAGGCGGACGCCGCGGCAGCATCATCGTGCTCTGTCGCGCGCTCCGCGTTTAGGAGCGCGGACGATACAGCATCAGCGTCACGTGAAACGCGTCACCCTCGGCCGTTTCGATCTTGTCTGCGGGTGTCCAGTAGCTGCTCTGGAGGAAAACACCGACCGGGACGCCGCCTACATTGAGACTCGCACGGTCGCCGGGGCGAAGCGTTGCGGTCGCGCCACCTAGCGTCACCGTCACAGGCGCGACGGAATCTGCGCCCGGTGGGCGTTGCGTCACGCTGAGCCCTTCCGGGAAGCGACGCACGTATGGTCGCGTGCCGCCGTCGGACAAGTAGAACAGCACCGGCCTGGAGTCGCTCGCAGTGAGCATCAGCTCTCGGCGAAGCGATTGATTCTCCAGCTCATCGCGCACGCGCAACCGATACTGCGCGTTAGGCTGCACGGCGACGAGCTGCGTCGTGTCGGGAAGTTTGAAATGCAGCTCGAAAGGATCTGTGCGTCCCGTGAGTGTGCCGACTATTGAGTTTGGCGTTGAACTCGTGACCGCGAATGCGCCCGCGTATTGTGGCACCGGCGTTCGAGAGAATGCGCGCACCGTGGCAACGACGCCTTGCTGAATGGTCGGCGGAACGACGGCGCGCGGTGAGTCGGCGACCTGCGCGGGCATTCGCACCGCGACGCGCTGCTGCACCGCAGGGAGAGATTCGAACGAAGGAAGCTGACCCTTCGCCGCGGCGTCGCGCCAACGCTGCTTCATCGCGCTATCCGGACTCACAGCCACGAGCTGATCGAAGTTAGAAACTCGGGCGGGCTTATCGTCGCGCGCGCGAGCACATGCCGCGATCAGCGTCGCAGTCAACAAAATCGCGCGGAGGGGAGCGGGAGGGGTTCGCATGTGCCGTTTCCTCTACGACGAACCATTTAGACGCGGACCGCGATACAGGAGCTTCGCCCAGTTCGCGAAGTCCCGCCAAGTATCCGCTGTATCGGCGTCGCCATTGATATCGAGCGTCGCCGCGGCATCCGTGGCATCGCCATCGCTGTTCCAGTCACGCGCTGTCCCGATGCAAACGCCTTGCGTTTCGACGAGCGCGTTCTCGACCAGATCGCGGTTCATCCCATCCGAGTAATCCACGACGTTGTTGATCATGGCCGGCACAGCACCGCCAGGCTCCGTAGCCGCTGCATCATGCCAGTACAATTGCGCGCAGACAGGCTTTGACAGCCGCCATGCGTCGTTTCGCCCCGAGCGCAACTGCCAGTTGTAGCTCATCACGCTGTTGTACGCGGGGTTCGAGTTAAAGTGCGTCTCCCCGCCGTGTTTTTGATCGAGATTGTGGCCGAACTCGTGCATGAGCGTTTCCGCGCCGCTTCGCACAGTTTGGAACGGTGCGCTGAAGTCATCGAAGCTCACGATGCAGTCGTCACCGCCGTTGCCGAAGCTGACGTCACTGATACCGCTGGAGCCGTTAGGGCGCGCGTTGGCCCAGATACAGTAGTGATAGATGCGGCCACGATTCGCGTCGTCGAAGCTGGCCGCCTTGAACGTGTAGAAGTTGGTGTGACCAGTCATCGGATTGTCGGCGCCCGTGAGGTCGGTCGTTTGTGAGAACGCCACGGTGCCGCTGTTGTCGAGGACGAGGTGCACGCCATTGGAATCGATCGGATTCAGAATCGGCGCGGCCGCGAAGGCTTGTGTCATGGACGTCCACACGCCGGCGGCAGGAGGATTGGCGAGCCCGTTCATGACGTCTACTTCCAGAAAAACGTCGGGACGGTACGGATTGGCGCCTAACGCGGGAAGATCCACGTCGATCGTGCCGTTGCCATCGGCATCGAAGCCGAGGCGCTCGATTCGATCCGGGAGGTCGTCGCCGTCGCTATCCAGCGACACCGAATCCGCCGGCAGTTGATAGTTGAGCACGGCGCTCTCGAGCCCGTCGCTATTGCGAATCTTCACGGCGATTGTCGATCCGGCGGTGCGATCGCCCGGCGCGCTCAGAAGCAGCGTGTGGTGGTAGATCGGCAGGCCTAACGAGTTCACGTCGACGCCGTAGCGATCGCCGCGCATCGCCTTCCAGGCGACTGACGGTTGCACAACACCGTCGACAACCACTTCCGCGCCCACGTCCGTGTTGGCGCCCTGCACAAAGAGCCACGTGGTCACGAGATTGCCCGGCTTGAACGTGGCGCCCACGATGCTCACGCGGTCGAGCCGCGGCGCAGAGAACGGCTGCGCCGCGGTGACCGTGAACGGCAGCTTTCCGCTCCGCTGCGTTCCACGAATCAGCTGTACGTCGTGCGCGGCCACCGCGGCACCGGCTGGCACTGAGAACATCGACGCCCCGAGAAACCCACCAGCGAGACCCCTTTCCGAAGCGGTCTCAGCGTCCCACAGGACGTTCGCGAAGATTCGGTCTCCCGAAACCAGAACGAGGGTCCGCTCCGCCCCCGTGTTCGGATCGAGGCTCGTGAGATCTGGGGGGCCGCACGCTGCGAGTGCGCCGAGCATCAGTGCCGCCCATTGGGGGCTGCGTCTTTGCTTTCCCATCGTTCACTTCCTCCCTCGAGATGCGCGCAAGGTGCCCGAGCCCAAGCGGCGTGTCTACTCGGGATACTCCTAGCCAGTTGAGTTCAACGCCGAGGCAATCGGCAGCGTTTTGGCATAGATACTCTCGCGCCGACGCGAGTCGTATCACACCTTGTACTCGCTTAGGGCTGACCCCTAACCGCGAACCCCTAACCCCTCGGGGGTAAACATGCGCCTTGTTTTCGCACTCGCTGCCGCGACACTCGCCACCGCCGCAGCCGCTCAAGCCCCATCGAACCGGCTAACGATCGACAGCTACCTCGAGTGGGAGGACGTCCAATCGCCACAGCTTTCGCCTGATGGCAAGCAGATCATCTATACGCGCCGTTGGATCGACAAGCTGAACGACCGCTGGGAGTCGTCGCTGTGGATGATGAACGTCGACGGTACGAAGAATCGCGCCCTCACGCAGGGGGGCGATGTCCAGTGGTCGCCTGACGGAACGCGCATCGCGTACATCGCGCGCGGTGAGCCGGGGGGCTCGCAAATATTCGTTAGGTGGATGGACGCGGAAGGCGCCACGTCGCAGATCACGCGCCTAACGGAATCGCCGTCCAACATCCGTTGGTCGCCGGATGGCAAGACGATCGCGTTCAACATGAGCGTTCCGTATCGCGAGAGTTGGGCGATAGCGATGCCGACGCCGCCCAAGGGCGCGAAGTGGACAGAAGCACCGCGCATCGTGACGCGACTCGACTATCGGCAGGATCGGCAAGGATTCAACGACGACGCGTACTCACACATTTTCACCGTTTCCGCAGAAGGCGGCACGCCGCGGCAGATCACGAGCGGGAACTGGAGCCACGGCTCGCCGGAGTGGCTCCCCGATGGCAAGACGATTCTCTTCTCCGCCGATCGGGTCCCAGAATCCGAATACCGCTGGCGCCAGTCCGACATCTATTCCGTCGACGTCGGCAGTGGCCGCATCACGCAGCTAACGCGGCGCAGCGGCCCGGATGGCAATCCGACGGCATCACCCGACGGGAAATTGATCGCTTACACGGGCGTGGATTCGAGCGACGCATCGTACATCGACTCCGAGCTGTATGTAATGAATGCGGACGGATCCAACATCCGGCACTTGAGCGCCTCGCTGGATCGGTCGCCCTCAGGGATCATCTGGGCGCGCGATAACTCCGGCGTGTACATCGGCGTCGACAGCGAAGGGTCACGCAACTTGCACTTCGTCAGCCTAACGGGACAGGTCCGTCAGGTGACGAAGGGCGCGCACATGCTCAACGTCAGCGACATCGGTGCGAGCGGACTCGTGATCGGCACCGTCGCCGATCCGTCGAAGCCAGCCGACGTCGTTTCATTCACGCTGACGCAGCCCGCGTTCAAGCAACTGACGAACGTGAACGAAGATGTGCTCACCGGGAAATCGCTCGCTACGACCGAAGAGGTGTGGTACACGTCTGTCGACGGCTACAAGATCCAGGGTTGGATCGTCAAGCCGCCTGAGTTCGATGCGCGTCGCAAGTACCCGCTGATGCTAGAGATCCATGGCGGCCCGCACGCCATGTACAACGTCGCTTTCAGCTTTGCGCGGCAAGATCACGCGTCGAATGGCTACGTCATTCTGTACACGAACCCGCGCGGCTCGACGGGCTACGGCAGCGCCTTCGGCAACGCGATCAAGAATGCGTATCCCGGGAAAGATTTCGATGATCTCATGGCCGGTGTAGACACCGTCATCAATCGCGGATACATCGACACCAAGAACATGTTCGTCTTCGGTTGCTCCGGCGGCGGAGTTCTCACCGCGTGGATCGTTGGGCACACGAGCCGCTTTACGGCGGCGTCGTCGAACTGCCCGGTGACGAACTGGATGAGCTTCGTGGGCACGACAGATGGGCCGGGTTGGTATCGCAACTTCGAGAAATTCTTCTGGGACGATCCGAGCGAGCACCTGCGTCGTTCGCCGATCATGTACGTCGGCAATGTGAAGACGCCAACGATGCTCATGACGGGTGAGCTCGATCTGCGCACGCCGATGCCGCAGACGGAGGAGTTCTATGAAGCGCTCAAGATGCGCAAGGTGCCCACGGCCATGATCCGTTTCAAAGAAGAGTGGCACGGCACCTCGTCGAAGCCGTCGAACTTCCTGCGCACGCAGCTCTATCTGCGTAGCTGGTTCGAGCGCTATTCGACGAAGAGTTAGGCAGAAGTTGCTCTTGCAGGCACGACGAGCCGCTGCGCATTCTTGCGCGGCGGCTCGTTGTTTAGGGTTGCTTTGACCTTTGACCTTTGACTCCAGGTGTATAGCCAGCTCGACGCCAGCAAGATCATCGACACCGTCGATCGTCTCGAGCGGCGCATTGTCGAGCGTTTCCCGGAGTCGAGCTTGCGGCGAGTGTCCGCGGAGATCGGCGCGACGACGCGTCAGTTGTGCGAAACGGCGGATTCGTTAGGTAAGCCGCACACCGTGTTGCGAGTCGTCGCCTGGCTCCTCATCGTGGCGCTCGTGATCGCAGCCCTTGGCGCACTCGGCGCACTTTTGACGCGGGTCGCAAGGGAAAGCGTCGGCGGCTTCGGCAGCGTGACGGACATCGCGCAAGGCATCGAGGCCACGGTGAACGACGCGGTTTTCCTTGGCGTCGCCATCTATTTCATCCTTTCCTGGGAACGTCGCACCAAACGGCGAGTTGCGCTGCACGCCCTGCATCAACTTCGAGCCCTCGCGCACGTCGTGGATATGCATCAGCTGACAAAGGATCCGGATCGGCTCATGCATCACCAACCGGATACGGCCTCGTCCCCCACGCGCTCGATGACGGTGGAAGAAATGGGTCGCTATCTCGACTACTGCTCCGAGCTGCTGTCCCTCCTCGGGAAGGTTGCCGCGCTCTTTCCGCAGCGTTTCGATGACGGTGGGGTGCTCGAGGCGGCCAGCGACATCGAGAACCTAACGATTGGGCTGTCGCGCAAAGTGTGGCAAAAGATCTCCATGCTGCAGAGCGCCTCCACATGAGCGTTGCGCGTCACCTCACGCTGGCGTTGTCGCTGTCCCTGGTCGCTCCAACCGCTGCCTCGCAGGCGCTGAGTCGTTTTGCCGAGCAGAAGGCCGAGATGCTGCTGCGTGACAAACTCCCGTGCCTAGGCTGTCATCAGATGGGGAAGGAGGGAGGGCGGCTGGCGCCGGACCTCGCGACCGTACGGCAGCGTCGCTCGGCGGAGTACATCGCCGCGATCGTCGCCGATCCCCAGCGCGTTAGGCCTGGCAGCATGATGCCGCGGCATCCGCAGCCTGCGGCGCAGGAGCAGCTCATCTCGCGTTACCTGGCGACGCGACCCGGCTCTGCGACGGGCGCAGCCGGCGTGCTGCCTGCGCCGCGCGAGGACCGTGCCGCAGGCACGCTGTACGCGCGGTTCTGCGCCGGCTGCCATGGCACCTCCGGTGGCGGCGATGGACCTAACGCGAAATCGTTGCCGGTGCCACCGGCCGTGCATAGCTCCGCCGCTCAAATGTCGCTGCGGTCCGACGACGCCCTATTCGACGCGATTTCGGGTGGCGGCGCGATAATGAACCGCAGCGCACGCATGCCGGCGTTCGGCCTGGCGCTCGCGCCCACAGAGATCCGCTCGCTCGTCAGGCACATTCGCGAGCTGTGCCGCTGCCAAGGGCCGGCGTGGTCGACGGATGGCGGTCGGCGATGACGAAGCGCACGTCGAAGAAGGCCGAGCGCACGGAGAGTCGCGAGCCTCGAGGCCCGCGAAGCGCGTTACTCGTTGGCGCGGTGTCGCTGGGCCTGGTGATAGTCGGTGGCGCGATCTGGTTTGCCACGCGCTCGACATCTTCACGCAGCGGCACTGTCGAACCGCTTCCCGCTGCGGGTCCGGTCCCAGCTCAGACAGAGCTGCAGGCTGACTTCGTCGGATCGCCGCGCTGCGCGTCGTGCCACGCGCCGCAATACACGGCGTGGCAGCGTTCGACGCACGCCAAGGCGGGCGGCGCGCCGAGTGAGGCGCGAATTATCGCACGCTTCAGTGGACCGCCGGTTCGCTTCAGCGACGCCGTCGTCATTCCCGGCCGCAGCGGCAACACGCTGACGTTCACCGTTAGGCGGCCAGGCCGCCCGGATCACGTCTTCCGGGTCGACGGCGTTGTCGGCGCCGGGCACATGGTCGGCGGCGGGACGCAGGGGTTCGTTTCGCGCTTCCCGGACGGCACGTTGCGGTTTCTGCCGTTTGACTTTATCGCTAAGGAAAACACTTGGTTCTGCAACACGAATTCGCGCGCCAACCGCGGTTGGGTGCCGATCACGCCGGAGCTTTCGCTGGCGGACTGCGGCGACTGGCCCCCCGCACGCGTGTTAGGCGACGAGCTGCGCTTCGCCAACTGCCAGTCGTGCCACGGCAGCCAGATTGCTGTCGCGCTGGATTCCACCGCGCACAAGTACGTCTCGACGTATTCCTCCCTCGCAATCAACTGCGAATCGTGTCACGGCCCGGGAAAACGTCACATCGAGCTCCTAACGAGCGGCGAAGGTGCTCGTACAGGCGACATCGGCATGTCGGCATTGGCCACGCTGAGCAAGGATCACTCGTTAGGTGTCTGCTGGCAGTGCCACGCCCTAAAGGATCAACTCGCGCCGGGCTACACGTCTGCCGGCGATCTGCTCAGCCACTACTCGACGCTGCTGCCGATCCTCGGTGACGCACCGTTCTACGCCGATGGTCGCATCAAGACCTTCGCGTACCAGCAAGGGCACCTTTATTCGGATTGTTACCGCAGCGGCTCGATGACGTGCACGACCTGTCACGAACCTCACTCGCAGACGTATCGCGACGTGGCTGGTGCGCCGCTCCAGGGCCGCTTCGACGATCGGCAATGCACGTCGTGCCACGCCAGCAAGGCCCTGGATCCGCCGGCGCACACGCATCACATAGCGACGTCGCCTGGAAGCCGCTGCGTCTCCTGTCACATGCCGTATCTGCAGGAACCCGAGATTGGAACGGCACTGCGCTATGCGCGTAGCGATCACACGATCTCCATACCGCGCCCGGCGTTCGACTCCACGTTAGGCGTCGTCAATGCGTGTAAGGGCTGTCATCAGGATCGTGCTACGGCTGCGCTCGAGCAAACGACGACCTCCTGGTATGGCGCGCTCAAGCCACACCCACGTGCCGTTTCTGCGCTCATTCGCGGAGTCGCTGTGTCGAGCGAGAGCGCCGCGGCCGAATTGCTCCTCGTGCCTGACGAGAAACACGCGCCGGCGCTCGTCGCCGGTTTGGCGCATTTCGCCGAACGCTTTCTGGAACCGGATATGCCGGCGTTGAGCAGCGCCGCGCGTCAGCGCCTCGTGGCACTCGGCGATCACCCCGATATCGATGTGCGCGCCATGGCCCTGGCAGCGCTGCACTATGCGGCCGGCAGCGCTCCGGCTGTGCATCGCGTGTTGGCCGAGCGCCTCACGCGAGCTGGCGCGGATGAGTGGAAGCTTCGACGACGCTGGTCTGTCGTACTGGGATTTTTTGCTGATCAGCTGCGAGCGCGGGGGAATTCGTCGGCCGCCGTAGGCGTCTATCGCAAGGCGCGCGAGGTCGATCCCACGAGTGCGCGCATGCTTCTCAACCTCGGTCTCGCGCAGAACGAAAGTGGTGATCCGGCTGGCGCCGTGCTTTCGTTTCGGGAGAGCCTAACGCGAGATCCATTGCAGCCGCTGGCGTACATCAACATGGGCATCGCGCTCGAAGCGCAGAACGACATCGACGGAGCGGCGAGTGCCTATCGAGCAGCCCTCAAGCTCAACGAGCGCGAGCCGCTCGCTTACTTCAATCTCGGTAACGTCTTCGTGAAGGGGGACGATCTAGAACAGGCGCTGCCCATGTACCGACGCGCGGCGGAGCTGGATCCGGCGATCGCCAGTGCGCACTTCATGGTCGCGCGCTTGCTGGCGCAGCGTGGTCGGATTGCCGAAGCGCTCAAGTCAGTCGAGCACGGGCTGGAGTTCGACCACGCGAATGCTGACGCAATTGCCCTGCGCGATCAACTCAGGCGAGCTGCGTCACCCCAATAGCCAAAAACGGGCACGCAGATGACGCCGGAACAGCGCAGATGACGCAGATTGAAAGACTTTGTTACTCCACCCAACCCGCAAGGCATTGACTTGTAACTTCTGCCTAACGGCACACAATTGAACTGTGGAAATTCTCTTCGAAGCCGGTGATGGGAGGGGATTGAAGAAGTAATCTGCGTCCATCTGCGCCAGTTTCTGCGTTTATCTGCGTTCCCGCTTGTGATCTTTATAGGCTTCCGCTTGTGATCTTTAGTCCGGCGGTTTCTTGGCCGGACGCCGCGCCGCAGCCGGCTTCCGCTCGGGACCTAACGCCATCGCGCTCGCCTTCTGCAATACGCGCGCGAAGGCTTGAGCATCGTCGATATCGACGCGGCCGCGCACTTCGACGAGTGAATCATCAGCGAAGAACAGCGTCAACACGGGCCCTGTCTCCTCTGCGCGCGACGTGATCGAAGCCGTTCCAGCGCGCTCCCCCGGTCCGTGCATCGCGCTGCGCCACGTCGTGGTGTCCCGCTTGCTCCGACGTCGCGTCAACAAACGCATTGTCGAATCCGACCAGCGACGCACGTCGGTCCCAACGAATTGCAGGAAAATGTTATCGGTCCCGTTATCGACAGCGAGGCGGACCTGATTGGGACGCACCTGCACTATGACAGCCATCTCACCGTACATCGCACGCGCGACAGTTGCGAGTGTGTCCTGCGCGTTAAGCCGGAGTGATAGAGTCGCTATCGCCACAGTTAGGCCAATTGGAACGAGCCGCATGACCTATTATACCCTGCACCGTCGCCGTCGAAACGTTCATCGTGGTAGAGCCGCCCTTATATGGCGAATTCAAAGGGCGCGGTTCTATCTTCAGGCGGCCGCGCCCGGCCTCGTCCGGTTTGCTGCCAAACCCTTCTCCGAGGAGCACATGCGCAGCTGGCAACTATTGAGGCTCGCAGTACCAGAAGTTCGCGCCCGATATGTCCTGGGACTGCTCGCGATCGTCGCATTCTCGTCGGGTCAGGCCCTTGCGCAAACGGGTTCGATCAGCGGACGCGTCACGGATTCATCCAACACTCAAGGGATCGTTGGGGCGCGCGTGCAAGCGCTTGGCGCGAACGGCGTCGGCGTCGCCGCAGTTCTATCCGGCGGAAACGGCGCCTATCAGTTAGTCAACCTGCAGCCAGGGACGTACACGGTGCAGGTCTCTCGCATTGGCTACGCGCTGCGGCGAGTGCCGAACGTGAGCGTGACGTCCGGCGGCGTCGCTACCGTAGATGTGCCGATGGCGATCATCGTGACCGAGCTCAATCCCGTGGTCACCACTGCCTCGCGTCGCGAGGAGAAGATCCTCGAGGCACCAGCGTCGATTTCAGTCGTAGACGTCAAGAAGATTCAGGAAACGCCGTCGGTGACTGTTGCTGACCATATCAAAACGCTGCCGGGCGTCGACGTGAACCAGGGCGGCGTTATGCAGGCGAATATCGTCGCGCGCGGGTTCAACAATGCATTCTCAGGGTCGATCCTAACGCTGCAGGACTATCGCTTCGCGTCTGTGCCGTCGTTGCGCGTGAACGTGCCGTATCTCTTCACAGGCACCAACGAAGACGTCGAGCGCGTGGAGGTCCTGTTAGGCCCGGCATCGGCGTTGTACGGACCGAATAGCGCCAACGGCGTGCTGCACGTCATCACGAAGTCGCCGTTCACGTCGCAGGGGACGACCCTAACGATCGACGGCGGTTCGCGCTCATTGCTCCGCGGCGCATTCCGAACGGCGCAGTTGCTGGGCAACAAGGCCGGCTTCAAGATTTCGGGCGATTACTTCACCGCGAAAGAATGGGAGTACAGGGATCCGGGCGAGCCTGACTCCTTCCCGGCCGCAGCTCCAGCTGGGCGACGCAACCGACCTAACGTGCGTGACTTCGATCTTGAGCGCTTGTCGGGTGAAGCGCGTCTCGACGTGCGGCCCACCGAGGGCTCCGAATTCGTTTCCACGGTGGGCTATACGAAATTGGGAAGCGGGATGGAGTACACTGCTGCAAACGGCACCGCCCAAGTAAAGAACTGGACGTATTTGTCATTGCAACAGCGTGCGCGAATTGGCCGCTGGTTTGGACAGATCTTCGCCAACCTAAGCGACGCTGGCAACGAGGACTCACTCGACATAGGTGGCACATTCTTGCTGCGCTCTGGCCAACCGATTGTCGATCAATCTCGTGTGTTTGCCGCGCAGTTACAGCATTCGTGGGACTTTGGCTCGCGTCAGGGATTCGTGTACGGTCTGGACTGGATAAAAACCGAGCCGCGGACTGGGAACACAATCAATGGCAGAAACGAGGATGACGATGAGGTGACGGAAGTCGGCGGGTACATCCAATCGACAACGCGCCTACATACCAAATGGGATTTCGTGGCGGCGTTGCGTCTCGACAAGCATAGTCGCGTCGATGGCAACCAAGTGTCACCCCGCGCGGCACTCATTTTCAAACCCACGGCGACGCACAACCTTCGCGCCACGTACAACCGCGCGTTTCAGACGCCAGCCAACTTCACATTCTTTCTCGATCTGATTCAAGCTCGCGGGCTTGGTGGCACTCCCTACAACATTCGCGCGTTAGGCAACCCCCCTGAGCGTGGATGGCAGTTCAACAGAACGTGCACCGCGTCAGTGAGTGGCGGTTTGTGCATGCGCTCGTTATTTGCCGGCAGCGGCAGCCAGTTCGTGCCCGCGTCGGCCCCAAGTGCATTACCCGGAGTGGTTTTCGCGCGTCAGGCAGCCTTACGAACGGGCATTCAGAGTGCACTCACTCAGGTACTTCAGGCGGCCGGTTTTACTCCGGCCCAGGCGCAAGCGGCTGCCGCACAGGGCGCACCGAACTTTGTAAACGTGCTCCTCGGCGCCCGGCCGACCGATGCACAGGTTGGCACTCGTATCGCCTTCATCAACACTGCCGGTGACTTCTCGAAGGACCTGTCGCCGGATCGAGTGCGCGATATCGGACCCTTGGGGGCGTCGTACAACAAGACATATGAACTCGGCTACAAAGGCCTGCTTGGGGATCGAGTCCGCCTGTCGGTGGACGGGTGGTATCAAGTGCGAGGAGACGTGGGAAATCCAGCTGGCCTCGCGACGCCAAACATCTTTTTCAATCCGCAGCAGCTAGGACAGTTTCTCGGCGGCACACTTAGTCCTCCAATGCAGCAATTCCTGCAAAGTCTTGGGTTGTCGCCTCAACAGATTGCCCAACTGGCACCACAAGCCGTCGCAGCTTTGGCGTCTGGGCTGGTTGGTACAGCGCAAGCACCCGGACTTGCTGCTTTGCCGTTAGGCATCATTACGTTTAGCGACCCGCGATTCGCAAGCGCCACGGATATTTTTGCGACATACACAAAGACCGATCAGGAAGTTGATGTGCAGGGAGCCGATGTGGCGTTCGACGTCGTCCTGAACGATGTGTGGACGTTAGTCGCAAACTATAGCTGGGTGAGTAACCTGATTTTTGAAGACGTTACTAGCAGCAACGGGCAAGCTCTCATGCTCAACGCGCCAGACAATAAAGGCGCGCTTGCGTTGCGCTATTACAGCGATCCGCGAGGCCTGGGTTATGAGATTCGGGGTCGTTATTCCAACGCGTACCCTGTCAACTCCGGTGTCTACGCAACGGATGTCACGTTCCAGCGCCCGGGCAATTTTCCACCCGGCACACCGCCACCGACCTACTCGTATGAGCCGGTCAAGCCACAAGCGTACCTTGATCTTTCGTTCAACTGGCGCGTGCCGATCGCGGCGCGGGAAGCACTCTTCTCGATCATGGGGACGAACGTCACAAACAACAAGCGCCGCTCATTCCCGGGCTACCCGGAGATCGGTGCGATGCTCATGACGCGTCTGCAGTATACGTTCTAGAGCAGACGCCACTCGGCGAGTCATGGGGCTGGCGTTGCGTTAGGCGACGCCAGCCCCTTCAGTTTTCCTCTGACCTCTGACCTCTGACCTTTGACTCTCGACCTTCGACCTGTTGTCATCGCTCATCGAGGCAACAGCGCTCATGCTCCTGAGAACACGCTTGAGGCGTTCCAACAGGCTGTCGCGCTCAAGGTCGATGGGGTCGAATTTGATGTCCGCTTCACCGTAGACCGCCAGCTCGTCGTCATTCACGATCCCACTGTCGATCGTACGACAAATGGGTCCGGAGAAGTAGCGCGCCTAACGCTTGAACGGCTGCGTGAGCTAGATGCAGGGCATCGCTTCGGCCCGAGCACGTATCCCTATCGCGAGCGCGGCATCAGGGTTCCGACGGTAGCTGAAGTGCTCCATGCCACTTCCCCGCTGCACGTCATCATCGAAGTCAAAGTCATCGAAGCCGCCGAGCCGCTGTTAGCATTGATCCGATCGCGTGGAGACGAAGGGCGGGTCACCGTCGGATCGTTTGTGTCGGGCGCTCTCATTCCCTTTCGTCGCGCCGGCGTCAAAACCGCTGCCACTTTCCCGGAAGGGCGCAACCTCGTCGTCCCTGCACTGCTTGGAATCAAGCGACGCAGCGTGCCCTACTCTGTGCTGTCAACTCCGCCGCGCTACAAGGGGATCCCACTCCCGCTCGGCGCGATGGCGCGCTCGCTCGCGCCGGCCGGAGTCGGCGTGCAAGTGTGGACGGTGAACGATCCGCGTGAGGCGCTTCGGCTCTGGCGGCTAGGCGTTCACGGAATCCTCTCGGACGACCCCGCCACGATCCTGAAGGCCCGCGCCTCTCTCGGTTGAGTCTCCGGGGCTTGCGCTCGATATTCGAGCGCGCCCCTCCCGGCAGGAGAGTCATATGCTGGTCTCTGCTCGATTCGCATCCCGTGCGACGCGTTCTCTCGCCCTAATCCTGCTCGCAGTTTCAATCTCGCAACCGGCGCAGGCTCAACGACGCACTCCGCGCGATCACGTACAACGCGCACTCGATGCGTTAGGCGGCGAAGCGGCGGCGCGCGGGATCACTAGCCTGACGTACGACTACGTCAGCACCACCTACCAGCTTGGACAGGAAGAGACGCCGCTCTCGCGGCCGCGCGGCACGATCCTCAACGGCCGCATCGTTGCGGACTTCGCGAACGGACGCCGCGTCCAGGAGCAGGAAGTCCGGCCGGGTACTCCAACGGTGCCAGCCACCAGGCAGAGGCGCATTACGCTGCGCGACGTCGGACTGATCGAGACAAACACGCAGCAGGCGCCGGAGCCGGCTGGCCAGCTGTCGGGCATGCAGGCGACGCTGCGTCTCCTCCCGCACCGCATACTCCTCGCAGCGCTGGATAACGCCAATGCGTTGAGCGCCGTTCCTGCCAGAGCACATCGCGGGGACTCGCTCGACGGCGTTAGGTACGCAGCCGCCGACACGGCCCTGCTCTATTTCGATCGGCTCAGCGGTAGCCTGCTGATCATCGAGAGCGTTACCGACGACCCCGTGTTAGGCGATCGCCGTCGAGCCACCGTGTTCACGCGCTGGACACCGACAGGCGCTATCAAGTTCCCGCGCCAGATCGACGTTGAGATCAACGGGCGTCTTTCCGAACACATGAATATCTTCGCCGCGAGCACGAATGACGCGCTGAGCGATGCGCCATTCGCCATCCCTGATTCGATCGTCGAGCGTGCGCGACGTCCGGCTCCACCTCCGGCGGCTGTCGCTGTAACTCTCGTCGACCTTGGGAATGGTGTCTGGCGCGCCGAAGGCGGTTCGCATCACACGCTCGTCGTGGAGCAGCCAAGCAGCCTCATCATCGTCGAGGCGCCGCAGAACCGCGTGCGCATGACCGCTGTGTTCGACACTCTCAGCTCGCGCTTTCCGAGAAAACCGGTGCAGCTGGCTGTGAACACGCATCACCACTGGGACCACTCCGGCGGTTTGCGCGAGACGATGGCGCGCGGCGTTCCTATCGTGACGCACACCCGCAACGTCGATTTCGTGCGCGGCGTCGCGTTGGCGCGCAAGACGGTGGCCCCCGACATCCTCTCGCGCGTCCGTCGGGCCCCCGCCGTGCGCGCTGTACGCGATAGCCTAACGATCGGCACCGGAGACGGCCTCGTGCGCCTGTATCTGCTTCCGACGGCACACGTCGAGGGGATGCTCGCGGCGTACGTGCCGTCCGCGGGCGTTCTATTCACGAGCGATGTGCTGAGTCCAGGGACAACACCGCTTCCCGCGTTAGGCAGCCGCGAGCTGGATACCTTCGCTACCGCACGGGGCATCACTCCGCGACGGTATGCGGGCGGCCACGGACCCCTCGCGGATTGGGAGGAGGTTCAGCGCGCGGCGCGCAGTCCCTAGGCGATCGGCGTCGACCCGCCCCAGCGCGGAAGTACGCGACCAACCTGCAGCAGCAGCTCCAGCGCGACGCGTGAGGCGATTGCGTCAGCTCGCTTGAGTCGCGCCTCGAGCTCGGCCGCGGTACCCGACGTCGCTTGCTCCAGCGGAACCATCACGCGCACGAGCGCCTCTTCCGTGCGCCCATGCTTGGCCGCATCGCGCAGCAGGTCCCACTTCACGCCGTACTCGCTCCACGCCACTCGGCCGCGCCCCTGATACCAGTAGTACACGACGGCCTGCGACGGCCCGTTGGCGAGCAGGTAGCGATTCACCGTAACCGTTCTGCCGTCGAGCGTTAGGCTCTTCTGTCCCGACTCGACCTGCTGCCACCCTGCACCCGGGAGACAATTGCGCGGCGAGTGGATCGTCCGACCGGTCGCCTGCGACTCGTAATAGCCGACGTACACCGAGAACAACGCCGTCGTGTCGCGCGAGAAGACGCGGAACACGTAGTCGGTCATCCCCGCGACGCGGCGCTCTTCCTCAGTGACAGGACGATCGCTCCCGAGGTATCCGGCGAGCGTCAGCGGCATCGTGTTGAGCGGGGCGATCAGCTGCACCGCGCGCTGCCGAGTCGTCGACTGGGTGAGTATGATGCCTAACGCCATAACGGTGGCGGGGAGAGCGAGCCTGATTCGACCAAAGGTCTGAGGTCTGAGGTCTGAGGTCTGAGATTCCACCTCACCGGCGCTGTGACCTCTGACCTCTGACCTCTGACCCAGCATGCGCCTCTCAACCTTCACCGCAACCCATGTAACCAAGGCCAAAAGCCCAAAGGCAACGACGAACATCAGCCACCCTTCCGTCATGTGCGAGAAACCGTCGGCAGCCTT
>Ga0187892_10003387_pt1 | contig 29279 bp, 22 predicted proteins | sample MA1701073metaG_FD_139345 | JGI IMG/M metagenome (GOLD analysis project Ga0187892, IMG submission 139345) | Bio-ooze microbial communities from a basaltic lava cave in the Kipuka Kanohina Cave System on the Island of Hawaii, USA - MA170107-3 metaG ... | reverse complement strand
TGGACTGGACGGGGGGGGTGGCCCTGGTCCGCCTGGAGGGGGGGGCGTCGCAGTTCCAGTCACTGGCGCTCCTGGCCGACAGATAGACGGGGGTTTTGACCGGCCCGGCCCTTGCGACTACAATCCTCCCGGCTTCGATTCCGAGGTGGCCTTTTGGGGGCATCCGACGCGTGAGCGAGACCAGCGCCGTACTCGACAACCCGCCGCGGTCCGGGTCCGCCCTGGAACCGGTCAAGGCGCTCCTGATCAACCCGCCGTCTCCGGACCTCCATTGCCCGCTCGGCCTGGCCTACATCGCGGCGGTGGTGCGGGACGAGTTCCCGGTGAAGCTCGTGCAGCTCGAGGCGAGCGTGGCCCAGGCGGGCGACGCGCCTTCCTATTTCATGTACCGCCAGTACCACGTGCAGGGCGTGCACGTGATCGAGCGGTGCATCGAGAAGGAGGGGTTCAACGTCATCGGGCTCACGGGGCTGACCTATCAGGCGAACTTCAACTACGCGCTGGCGCGGCACCTCAAGGCGAAGTACCCGTGGATCACGGTCCTCTACGGGGGCATCCACGCGACCTTCTGCTACAAGGAGGCGCTCGCGAGCGGCGCGGTGGACGTGGTCTGCGTCCGCGAAGGGGAATACACCTTCCAGGACCTGCTGCGCTCGATCCGTTCGGGTGAGAAGGACTGGAGCCGGATCGACGGGATCGCGTACCGGGACGAGCAGGGGCAGGTGCAGATCACGCCGCACCGGAAGGTGGGCGACATCAACGAGCTGCCCTTCCCGGCCAAGGACCTGATCCCGATCTACGGGTTCGAGCGGACGATCGTGGACGGGCCGGGCGCGGAGGCGGACGGGACGACGCCGGCGAAGGCGAACCCGTACGGGCTCTACGGCATCCTCGGCGAGATGCTCTTCTCGCGCGGCTGCCCGGCGGACTGCGACTTCTGCGGCTCGCCGCAGTTCTACCTGCGCAAGTTCCGCTGCCGGACGCCCGAGCTGATCGTGGCGGAGCTGAAGCACTGCATCGAGAACTTCGGCCTCAAGCACTTCTCGATCGTGGACGACGTGTTCACGCTGAACCACAAAATCATGCGGGTGTTCTGCGAGCTGGTGAAGCCGCTGAAGATCACCTGGACGTGTCTCGCGCGCGCCGACCACATGGACCTGGAGATGATCCAGCTGATCAAGCGGGCCGGCTGCATCATGGTCTCCTACGGCGTGGAGTCGGGGAGCCAGCGCGTGCTCGACCAGGAGCACAAGAACCAGGACGTGGATCACGTGAAGGACGTCTTCCGGTGGCACCGCGAGGCGGGGCTGCCGGCGACGGCGCTGATGATCGTGGGGCACGCGGGTGAGACGGTGGCCGACCTCCAGGCGAGCTACGAGTACCTGAAGTCGCTCCAGCCGTTCGCGATCGTGTGCCAGATGATGACGCCGTATCCCGGCACGCGCCTCTTCGACGAGGTGGCCGAGAAGGCCGGGACGATCCTGACCCGCGACTGGGACGAGTACATCCGGACGCAGGAGCCGATCTTCCTGACGAACTCGCTGACCCGCGAGGAGCTGCTCTACTGGAACCAGCAGATCAAGTCGCTGGTCCAGGGGTGGCGGCCGTTCCTCGGGCGCGCCTGGACGGTCGGGAAGCTCCTGAAGACCCGCCTCCTCGACCGCGACTTCCTGCGCTTCACCGTCGGCTACCTGGTCACGCCGAAGGCCTGAGTCGGGCGGGCTCCGCCTTTTCGTTCCCTGCCCCGCTCCGCCCCCGCCTTGCGGCCATCCGGGCATCGACCTAAACTCCGCACTCGGTCGGTGGAGTCTCCCCCCTCGCAGGCGCACCAACGGAAAGCGGTCCTCGCATGTGCGGCATCATCGGCATCATCAACAACGATCGGGCGGTGCGTGAGCTGTACGACGGCCTCCTCGCGCTCCAGCACCGGGGCCAGGATGCGGCCGGGATCGCGACCTACCAGGAGAAGTTCAACCTCAAGAAGGGGTTCGGCCTCGTCCAGGACGTCTTCAACGAGAAGAACATCGCCCGGCTCCAGGGCCCGATGGGGATCGGGCACGTGCGCTACCCGACGGTGGGTTGCGGCGAAGGGCGCGACGCGCAGCCCTTCACGACCAACATCCCCTACGGGATCGCCATGTGCCACAACGGGAACCTCACGAACTTCGCCGAGCTGCGCGAGGAGCTCGCCCGCCGCGACCTCCGCCAGATCAACTCAGACTGCGACGTCGAGGCCATCCTCAACGTCTTCGCCGACGAGCTGGTCCGCGTGCGCCGCGACCCGGAGGGGGATCGCCCGACGCCCGCCGGGATCTTCGCCGCCGTCGAGGGCGTGTTCCGCCGCTGCCGCGGCTCCTACTCGGTGCTGGCCCTCATCGCCGACCACGGCCTCGTGGCCTTCCGCGACCCGTTCGGCATCCGCCCGCTGGTGATGGGAAAGCGCCGCGATCCGGCCGGAGTCTGCCATGCGTTCGCCTCCGAGTCGGTGGTGCTGGACCTCCTCGGCTACGGCGAGCGCGAGGACCTCCAGCCGGGCGAGGCCGTCTACGTGGACCGCGAGCGGCGCATCCACCGCCGCCGGCTCGCCGTCCGCCCGCACCACCCCTGCATCTTCGAGTACATCTACTTCGCGCGCCCCGACTCCACGATGGACGACGTCAGCGTCTATCAGACGCGCGTGCGCCTCGGCGAAGAGCTGGCCGAGGCGTGGCGGAAGACCGGCAGGACCGCGGACGTGATCATGCCCGTCCCCGAGTCGGCCCGCTCCGCGGCCGTCGCGATGGCCCGCGCGCTGGGGGTGCGCTACAGCGAGGGGCTGGTCAAGAACCGCTACATCGGCCGGACCTTCATCATGCCCGGGGACCAGCAGCGCCAGACGGGCATCCGCCGCAAGCTCAACGCGATCCGCGCCGAGTTCGACGGAAAGCGCGTGCTGCTCGTGGACGACTCGATCGTGCGGGGGAACACCTCGCGCAAGATCGTGCAGATGGCCCGCGAGGCCGGCGCCGCCGAGGTCTACTTCGTCTCGTGCTCCGCGCCGCTCCTCTATCCCTGCATCTACGGCATCGACATGCAGACCCGGAGCGAGTTCATCGCCCGCGGCCGGGAGGTCGAGGAGATCCGCCGCGAGATCGGCGCCGACTTCCTCCTCTACCAGGACCTCGAGGCGATGACCCGCGCGGCCCGGGCGGGCAACCCGCGCCTCCAGCACTTCTGCCGCGCCTGCTTCACCGGCGACTACCCGACCGGGGACGTGACCCCCGAGACCCTCTGCTCGATCGAACGCGAGCGCCTGACCGCCAAGACCGGCCGATAGCGACGCCGCCCATGGCCCACCCCGCGCTCGAGGAATCGGTCGCGCTGCTCCGGCGCGCCAACGCGGCGGCCGGGCGCCTGCGGCACGCGCTGGCCGAGGAGCGCCGGGCCCGGGAACGGATGGCCTCCTGGACCTACGGGGTCCGCCGCCTCTTCGGCCGCAAGGTGGAGCACGACCACGACACCGTCGCGCGTCGGAGGGCGGAGGCGGCCGAGGCGCGCGGCGAGCTGGCCACTCTCGAGGGGGCGCTGGCGGCGCTGGAGCGCTCGGTGGCCCGGCCGCTCCGGCTCAATCCGGAGGAAGGCGGGCCCGGACTCGCGCTGCTGGCGCTCCGGGCGCTCCGGCGCTACGACCTCGAGGGGCCCGGGGACGCCCGCGACTTCCCGGGCTTCGTGGCCCGGGTGGAGGTCCCTTATCGCGGGCTGGCCGAGAAGGTGGCCGCCTTCGCGGGCGCGATGGAGCGCCTCCGCCGCCGGTTCCGGTGGAGCGACGGCACCACGCTGCGCTTCGCGGCGCTGACTCTGGCCTCGCTCGACCGCGGGCGCGGCTTCCCGGAGGAGGAGTTCGCCTCACTCTCGGAGACGATCCGCCGGACCTCGCGGGTCTTCTCACGCATGCGCACGTCGCGCCGCTTCCTCCTGGCCTCCTGCCTGCTCCGTTTCGGAGGCGATCCCCGGCGACGCTTCGAGGAGGTCCTCGAGGCGCAGCGAGCGCTGCTCGAGGCCGGGCTAAGGACCTCCTATCACACGACCACCGCGGCCGCGATCCTGACCGTGACCGCCACGACCCCCGAGGAGGTCCGGCGCCGCGCCGCGCGCGTCGCCGCCCTGGTCGCGGAGATGAAGCGGGCCCACTGGTGGGTCACGGGACCGGACGACTACCCGGCCGCGGCGACGCTCTCGGGCCTCCCCGGCGAGCTGGCGGCGGTGCTCGAGCGCGTGGAGGCGATCCACGCCGGGCTGAAGAGGGCGGGCCTCCGGGGCGCGCAGCAGCTCCAGCTCTGCTCCCACATCCTGGCGCTCCATCCCGAAGGACCGGAGCGGGCGGCGGAGCGGTTCCTTGAGCTCGTGAAGGGGTTCGCGGCGCGCGGCCTCAGCCGCTCGAAGGAGTGCTGGGACGAGGCCGCCCTCCTGTCGCTCCTGCCCGGCCACACGGAGGCGCTGCTCGACCTCTTCGAGACGATCTACCGCCAGCTCCGCGGCCTGCGGGCGCTGCGGTGGAACCGGAAGGTGGCCTTCCCGGCGGCGGCGGCGCTGCTGCGCGCCGCGCTCTTCGACGATCGGGGGTACCTCGAGGAGATCTTCCTGGCGGACACGCACCGCTACGCGGAGATCCTCCTGGCCCAGGCGGAGGCCGCCGCGGCGGCATGCGCATGAACTTCACCCAGCTCGCGACCCCGCTCGGCACGTTCACGGTGGCCTGGACCGCGCGCGGGATCGCGCGTCTCTGGCTCCCGGTGCGCGAACCCGCCGCGCTCGCCGCGCGGCTCACGCGCGAGGGGCACGCCCGCGGCGCGCCCCCGCCGGCGGTCCGTGCCGTGCTCGACGGGATCGCGCGGTTCGCGCGCGAGGGCGGGTCGCCGCCCGAGGCGACGCTCGACCTGGGCGGCGTTCCGCGGTTCCGGGCCGCCGTCTACGGGGCGGCGCGGAGCATCCCGCCCGGGTCGGCGTGGACCTACGCCGAGGTGGCGCGCGCGGCCGGCTACCCCGGCGCGGCCCGGGCGGTGGGGACGGCGCTGGGCCAGAACCCGGTCGGCCTCCTGGTCCCGTGCCACCGCGTGGTGGGCTCGGGCGGCTCGCTCGGGGGTTTCTCGTGCGAGGGAGGGCTCGCCCTCAAGGAACGGCTCCTCCGCCTGGAGGGTTGGGCGGGCGTCGCGGCGGACGGCGGCGCTGCGGCCGCCCCATCACGGCGCGCTCGGCCAGGAACGGGTTCCGGAACCCGACGACCGCCTGCAGGAACCGCTGATAGGCGGATGCGAGCCGGCGTTGCGCGAACTCGAGGTTGTAGAGCGCGCCCTGTGCGGCGGGCGCCTTCCGGGCGCCCCCCGCGCTCGCGGTCTTCTGGAGCGCCGCGGCGAGCAGGGTGAGTCCTCCCTGCACCGCCTCGTAGGCGCGCTTCAGCGTCCAGGCGGCGGCGCTGGTCTGGTGCAGGAGCCGTCGCGCGGCGACCAGGAGCGGACCCTCCGGCCCGCCCGCGAAGTCGCCCAGCGCCTCGGACAGGTCCTTGCGGATCCGGTCGTTGGCCTTGAGGCGGCCGGCCTTCACGTCCGAGGCCAGTTCGCGGAACTCCTTCAGCGTGCGGATCTCCTTGGGGAGGAACCCGAGCGCCTCGAGCGCCAGGACCTCGCGGGCGCGCTCCAGATCGGCGGCGGTCCACGTCCCGCGGGTCCCGGTGGGCGGATCGAGGAGCTTCTCGCGGCCCTGCCATTTGCGGAGCCGGTCCGCCGAGGCGCCCACGAAGCCCTCCGCGAGCAGAGTGGCGGCAGCGGACTGAAGAGTGAGTCCTTCATCCATGGATCAGTGCCGGCGGAGGATGGCTGGAAGCTGGAAGCTCGAAGCTGGAAGCCGGAAGGCATCCGGCGCGGGGCGTTCCGCGCCGGATGATCGTCCGGGAACTACCAACGGCGACCGCCGCCGCGGCCTCCGCCACCGCCGCCGCCGCCGCCACCTCCACCACCGCCGCCTTCCCCTTTGCCGCGAGCCTCGTTGACGTTGAGGGCGCGGCCCTTCACGTTCTTGCCGTTCAGGGCCTGGATGGCGTTCGCTGCCTCCTGGTCGTTCGCCATCTCCACGAAACCGAAGCCCCGCGACCGGCCGGTCGCCTTGTCGGTGACGAGGCTGGCGCGCAGGACCTGACCGAAGGCCTCGAACTCCTGGCGGAGGTCGTCCTCGGTCATTTCGAAGGACATGTTGCCGACGTAGAGGTTTTTCATCAGACCGGCGAACCTGCGAGTGCGCGGCCGCTCCCCCGAGGCGGCCGCTGGAGGGGGCGGGTGGGGCTCTCCGTGGGGGAGGGGCTTCGAGCCCTGACCCCGGTCCCGCGCGGCCGGCGCGCAGCCTGCGACCCGCGAACGCCCGCGGGAGCGGCCGGCTGGAACGGAACGGGGTGCTGGCAGGCCGGGCGGTGGACGTCCGGTGGCCCGGGCTCGAGGTCGAATGACCGGAGGGCCATACACGGTGATCGCAACGAGGGAGGCAGAGAGGATCCTCGTGTGGGTGCCCACTCTCAGCCGCCCAAGAGTCTCGTTGCCCTTCGTGGGCGGCCACGATATCGGCGTCCCGCAAGGAACGTCAAGGGCGGGGCCGATGGGCGATGTGGAGAGGGCTGGAAGCTCGAAGCTGGAAGCGAGAGAGGGGAGACGGTTGCCTTGATGTGCTCCGAGCAGGAGCCCACAATCCTGCAAGCATGGGAACGGTGCGGATCGATGGCGAGGATTTGTTCGAGGCGCTGACCCGTACGCCGGACCGCATCCGGGTCTACCTCGACACTGCCGAGGGGCGGCTCGTGGCTCTGGAGGAGGAGGCGATGGGCGACGAGCCCGACCCGGACCGGGAGGCGATCGAGGGGGATGAGGAGGACCGCTGGGTCGAAGTGGAGCCGATGCCCTCCGCCGAGCTGGGGCGGCTCCGGCGCGCGTTCACCGACACGACGGGCGGCGAGCTGCGACGTCTCCTGGATCGCGCCCTCGAGGAACGGGACGGAGGCCGGCGTTTCGCCGCGGCGCTGCGCGCGACGCCGCGGGACGAGCGTCGCTGGCGCCGGTTCCGCCGCGAGCGGCTCGAGCAGTACGCGCGCGGCTGGCTCGAGGACGAGCTGGGTCTCACCGACTACGTCCTGACCGGCATCGACCAGGAGTAAGAGGTCGAAAGTTGAGAGTCGGAAGTTGAAAGCAGGAAGCCGGAGTCCGTCTGCTCCGACTTTCAACTTTCGACTCTGAACCCGTCACGCGGCCACTGCCAGTTCGGCGAGCATCGCTCTCAGGTACTCCCAGAAGGCCGCCACGGACGGGATGCGGACCCGCTCCTCGGGCGAGTGGGCCCCCTCGATCTGCGGGCCGAAGGAGATCATGTCCATGCCCGGAATCCGCTGACCGATGATGCCGCACTCGAGCCCCGCATGGATCGCGGTCACCTGCGGATCGCCCCCGCGGAGCTTCCGGTGGACGTCGCGGGCGGTCTTGAGGAGCGGCGATCTGGGGTTGGGCTTCCACCCGGGATAGCCGTCGGTGGTCTCCACGACGGCGCCCGCGAGCAGCGCGGCGGAACGGATCTGCTGGAGCACCCCATCGAGGGCCGAGGCCACCGACGACCGGCTCGAGGTCACGATCCGGGCCTGACTCCCGGAAAGCCGCGTCACCGCCAGGTTGCTCGACGTCTCGACCAGCCCCGGGATCGCGCTGCTCAGCGCGAGGACGCCGTGGGGCAGCGAGCCCATCAGACGGAGGAGCCGCACCCCATCGGCCCGCGCGAGAACCGTCGTCTCCGAGGGGGACGGCGCCCGCTCGACGGCGACCCGGATCCCGTCGTCGGTCCCCTCGAGCTCGGTCCGGAACCCCTCGTGGAGCCGGGCGGCCAGTTCGGAGAGGCGGCCGGGGTCGGAGGCATAGACCAGGGCCGTGGCCTCGCGCGGAATCGCGTTGTGCTTGTCGCCCCCCTCCAGCGCGGCCAGGGACGGCTCGAGCTCCTCCGCGGCGAGCAGCACGCGGGCGAGGAGCTTCAGCGCGTTCCCCCGGTTCTCGTGGATGTTGACCCCCGAGTGGCCGCCGCGGAGCCCATCGACGGTGACGCGGAGCGGCACCGTCGTGGCGGGCGGAGCCGCGCGCGCGACCTCGAGCGTGAGGTTCGAGTCGCGCCCGCCCGCGCAGCCGACGTAGAGGACGCCGTCCTCCTCCGAGTCCAGGTTCAGCATCGCTCGGCCGGTCACGAAAGCCGGCTCGAGGCGGGAGGCGCCGGTCAGCCCGGTCTCCTCGTCCACGGTGAAGAGCAGCTCGAGCGGACCGTGGTCGAGATCGTCCGAGGCCAGGACCGCCAGTGCGGCCGCGACTCCGATCCCGTTGTCGGCGCCCAGCGTGGTCCCGCTCGCGGTCACGAAGTCGCCCGAGACGCGGGGCCGGATGGGGTCCTTCATGAAGTCGTGCGTCACGTCCCGGTTCTTCTCGCACACCATGTCCAGGTGGCCCTGGAGCACGACCGGCGGCGCCTTCTCGCGGCCCCGCGTCGCGGGGACGCGCACGAGCACGTTCCCCGCGGCGTCCCGGCGGGCCTCCCGGCCGCGCCGGCGCGCCTCCTCCAACACGTATGCGGCGGCACGCTCCTCCTGCTTCGACGGGCGCGGGATCGCGGCCAGGGCCGCGAACTGCTTCCAGACCGGACGGGGCTCGAGCTTCTCGAGGGTCACGGATCACCTCCGCGGGGATTGTAGCGGCGCGAGCGCCTCGACCCGGCCTTCCTCGGGTGGCCGCACGCTCCGGAACGCGGCGTAGAGGAGCACGTCGTACGTGGCCTTCATCGCCGCCGCCACGAGGAGCGGCGCGCCGAGGGAGAGCCCCTGCATGAAGAGCCCGGCGAAGGACGGCGCCACGGCCCACCCGCCCATCCGGACCAGCGCCGTGATCCCGGAGGCCCTGGTCCGCTCCTCCGGCCGGACCACCGCCATCACGTAGGACTGCCGCGTGGGGACGTCCATCTCGACCAGCCCCTCGCGCAGCAGGAAGAGCGCGGCCGCGACGGGGAAGCTGGGGGCGAAGGCCACGGTGACCAGCAGGAAGCTCGAGGGGAGGTGCGTGAAGACCATCGTGCGCACGAGCCCGATCCGCGCCGCCAGGACCGCCGCCAGCAGGTGGGAGAGGGCGTTGAGGACCCGCGCTCCGGCGAAGAGCGGCCCCAGCACGGCGGGACCCGTGCCGAACCTCCGCTCGAAGAAGAGCGCGACCAGTGACGTGGTCAGGAAGCCCCCCGCCAGGCTGTCCACGAGGAAGAGTGACGAGAGACGCATGAGGACGCGCCGCGAACCGGGAGAGAGGGGGACCGGGCGCGAGGACGCGACGCCGGCCGCACCGTCAAGTCCGAGGTAGAGGAGCCCGGTGGAGAGCGAGAGGCCGGCCGCGACGGGGAGCGCCGCGGGAAGCGGCAGGACACCGGCCAGAAGGGCGCCTCCCGCGTGGCCCGCGTCCTGGAGCAGGTTGTACCGGGCGAACGCGCCGGTCCGTCCGCGGTCCGTGGTCGTCGCCGGCAGGAGGGCCTGCTCCAGCGCCAGCGCGGCGCCCCGGTCCCGTCCCATCCCGTTGAGCATTCCGAAGAAGGCCAGAGCGGCGAGCGCGGGAACGGTCCGCGCGCCCGTCGCCGCCAGCGCTCCGAGGGTCCCGAGGAGCGCGAGGACCAGCAGGAGCCGCCGTGCGCCGATCCGGTCGCCCCCGAGGGTCGCGAGCAGCGTGGCGGTCGCGCACCCGAGGAGGCCCGCCCCGACCACGAACCCGACCGATCCCGGGCTCAACCCCGTGCGGGCGAGGTGGAGGCCCAGCGTCACGCCCAGGAGGCCGGTGGCGAGCGCGCGCAGGAAGGCCGCGCCCAAGAGCAGGTGACGGTTGCGCTTGTGGCTCATGGAGGTCTTGCCGAATCCGGAGGCGCTCACTATCGTCTGGACCCGTCGATGATTCCATCCTTCAGGGGGTCGTTCCGGTTTTGAGCGTCGCGGCGCGGGGTCCGAGGAGGACCACCCTCAACTCTGGACCCTGGTCGCCGACAAGATCCTGAGTTTCCGGACGGCGCGTCCGGGGTCCGTGGTCGTGGGCCGGGAGCGCCCCAAAAGGCAGAAACGGGCGTTCCGCATTGACGTCTCTAGGAGGGCAGCTGATGTCCCGCAGGATTCCTGTCATGGCCTTCGGCCGCCGGACGGCCGCCGTCCTGTCCGTCCTGGCGCTGTCCCTGCTCCCGGCGTGCAGCAAGAGCGGCGGTGGTGGAGACGGCGGGGCGAGGCAGGCCCTCACCCATTGGAATCACATCTGCATCGATGCGAGCGGACTGGACCACACGCCCGTGCAGCCCGGCGAGCCTCGGATCTTCGGGGAGCAGGTCGGCCCCTGCCGGTCCGCCCGCGCGGTCGCGATCGTGCAGATCGCGGTCTTCGACGCGATGAACGCCATCCTCGGCGGTTACGAGAGTTTCACGAACCAGCCGCGCGTCTTGCGCGACACGTCGCTCGCCGCCGCCATCGGCCAGGCCGCCCACGACACGATGATCGAGCTCTGGCCTTCCCAGGCCGGCTCGTGCGATGACCACCTGACCCATGACCTCGCGAGCATCCCGGAGAGCCCGGCGAAGACGCGGGGCATCGAGGTCGGGCGCAGGGCGGCGGCCGCCATCCTGACGCTCCGCCGGAACGACGGCTCCGCGCACCGCGAGCCGCGCTACGGCATCGAGTACGTCGCGGGCCTCGAGCCCGGCGTCTGGCGGCAGGATCCGATCAGCCAGCATCCGCTGGCGCTCGGCGCCTTCTGGGGGGAGAAGGTGCGGCCTTTCGTGATGACCTCGGCGAGCCAGTTCCGGACCCCTCCGCCGCCCGCGATGACCGGCAACGAGTACACGGTCGCCTACAACGAGGCGAAGGTCCTCGGCGGCGACGGCGTGGTCACCCCGACGGCGCGGACCGAGGAGCAGACGTTCATCGGCACCTACTGGGCCTATGACGGGACGCCCAGCCTGTGCGCGCCGCCCCGCCTCTACAACCAGATCGCGGTCCAGATCGCCGAGCAGATGCGGCTCGGGGCCCTCGAGATGGCGCGGCTCCTCGCGCTCGCGAACACCGCCATGGCCGACGCGGGCCTGGCGATCTGGGAGTCGAAATACCACTGGAAGTTCTGGCGCCCGGTCGCGGGGATCCGCGAGTCCGACCCGGGCACCGGCCCGACGGGCCTCGGCGACGGGAACCCGAACACGATCGGCGATCCGAACTACACCCCGCTCGGCGCGCCCGCCAGCAACCTGAGCGGGCCCAACTTCACCCCGCCCTTCCCCGCCTATCCGTCGGGGCACGCCGGCTTCGGCGGCGCGCTCTTCCAGACGCTCCGTCGGTTCTTCGGGCGGGACGACATCCGGTTCACGTTCGTCTCGGATGAGTTCAACGGACGGACGCGCGACAATCAGGGGCGGATCCGGCCCTATCGGCCGCGCACCTTCACAACCTTCTCCCAGGCGGAGGAGGAGAACGGCCAGAGCCGGATCTATCTCGGCATCCACTGGTCCTTCGACAAGACCGAAGGGATCACGCAGGGCCGCCTGGTCGCCGACCAGGTCTTCGACACCACGTTCCGGCCCCAGTCCTCGAACTGATCGAGCCCTTCACCACGGCCGGGATCTCCGCGAGTCCCGGCCGCTTTCGTCTCCAGGTCTCGCGCGCCCGGCCGACCGGACTTGCCGCGCCGCCGTTTCGCGACTATGAGTCGGCGGAGGCCCTGGATCGCATGATGACGTCGGAAGCGCTCCACCCGGACGGCGCGCGCCGCGCCGCGCTCCTGGCCGCGCTCCTCCTCTGTACCGGCTGCGGCTACCTCGGGTCCGCGCGGAGGTTCGATCCCGCGTCGCTGGAGCGGGAGCCGGGATGGGTGGCCGCCCGAGCGGTCCCGCTGGTGCTCCAGAAGGGGAAGGACGACTGCGGTGCGGCTGCGGTCGCCATGGTGCTCAACTACTGGCGGGTGCCCGCCACGGCGGACCAGGTCCAGATCGAGTGCCTCCCGTCCGGGAGCGGGCTCCGGGCGGGAGACCTCCGCGACTTCGTCCGGGGCCGGGGCCTCGAGGCCTTCCTCATCCGCGGGGAGCGGACGGACCTCGAGAACGAGCTCTCCCGAGGGCGCCCGGTGATCGTCGGCCTGGTCAAGCCGTACATCGACGGCGGGCGCACGCACTACGAGGTGGTGGTGGCGCTCCATCCCGCGCACGGAAAGGTCGTCACGCTCGACCCGACGCTGGGCTGGCAGGTCAACACCTGGGAGGGACTGCACGCGGAGTGGGAACCGGCGGGACAGCCCGCGCTGATCGTCTTTCCTTCCGCCGACGAGGGCCTGGAATGAGATGAAGGGAGGCAACGCATGCACTGCCGGAGACTCGTGACCATCGTGACCGTGCTGGCGGTCCTCAACCTGAGCCTGCCCCAGACCGTTTGGGCCGGAGGAGAGCGCGGCACCCGCCAGGAGGAGCAGGCCTACGCGCAGCGCGAGGCGGATGCTCCCGCGCTCCGGGACTTCACGGGCGGCTGGCATGGGGTCGTGATCGTCCTGGTTGTCGCCGCCGCGGCCATCATCATCGTCATCCTGGTCCTCCAGCATAAGGAGCGCCGCGAGGCGGCTCCACCACCACCTCCTCCGCCCCCGGGCCTGCTGGCGACCCTCCGCGGACCGGGTCTCAAGCGCGGTGAGGGATAGGCTCTCAGGAGGCGACCGCCGCGCGATAGGCCGTGAGCAGCCGGTCCAGGTGCGCGGCCGCGGTGAACCGCGTCCGGGTCGCTTCCCGTCCGGCCCGGCCGAGCGCGGCGGCGCGGCGGGGATCGCCGATGAGCGCGTCCAGCGCGGCGGCGAAGGCCGCCACGTCGCCGCGCGCGACGAGGAGACCGGTCCGGTCCGGCTCCAGCCACTCGCGCACGCCTCCCACGTCGAAGGCCACCACGGGTCGCCCCCGCGCCAGGGCCTCCAGCCCCACGATCCCGAAGGGCTCGTTCCACATGCTCGGGAAGGCCACGACCGTGGCCCGGGCGAGCAGCTCCATCGCGTCGGCGTGAGGCGTGAACCCCGGCAGGTCCACGCGCGCCCCGAGCCCGAGCTCGTCCTTGAGGCGCCGCATCGCCTCGAGGTCGCGCCCGCTCCCCGCGATCACCGCGCGGCACGGCCGCTTCATGCGGGCCAGTGCCTGGAGCAGCTCCGCGACTCCCTTGTCCGGCTGCTGCACGCGACAGAGAGTGGCCACGAGGGGCGGCTCCTCTCCGGGGGGCGGGCCCGGGTCGTCGGGGAGCCCGGTGTAGTAGGGGTTCACCAGGATCTGCGAGTCCGGGAACCCCACGGTGCGCAGCTCGGAGGCCATGTAGCGGGACGCCACCACGAGCCGCGCGGCCGCCCGGTGCGCCTCCACGAGCCGGCGGCGCTCGCGGACCGACCGGAAGGCCTCGAGGAAGGTGGGCCAGCGGAAGGAATCGCACCCGCCGCGGAAATGGCGATCCAGACAGTGGGCGCCCATCGGCTCGGTGCACAGGCCCCCGCCGACGTACTCCTTGTTCCAGCCGGGGCAGAACATGGTGTGGTCGTGCAGGCTCCGGATCGTCGGACCGAGCGCAGTGGCCGTCTGCACGAGGGTGGTGTTCCAGGTGTTGTGCAGGTGGATGACGTCCGGGTCCGCCACCTCGACAATGTCGACGAACCGCTCCCGCTCCCGCGAGGTCCAGACGGGTGTCTGATCCGCCACGTGCGGGATCAGGTGCACGGGCGCCGGAGGGTTCCCGCTGATGTCGGTCTCGACCGCCACCTCGGAGTACACACCCCGCCGGGCCAGGTCGCCCAGGAGTCCGAAGAGATAGCTCTCGGCGCCTCCCACGACGCCCAGCGTGGAGTGGACGTGCAGCACGCGGAGCGCGGTCCCCGTCTCCTCGCGGCTCCGCGCGGCGGGCGCCCGCGGAGAGACGGCGCGCATCCGCGCCAGCGCGGCCCGGTCGGAGAGGCGCGCGGCGGCGGCCTCCCGGCGCCGGCGGGGGGGCACCTCATCCAGGCGGCGCAGCGCGAGCACGAGCGCCTCGAGGTACCCGCGCTCTCCCTCGACGTCCTCGGAGAGCGCCCGGAGCACGATCCCCCTCAGGTGCGCCGCCCGGAGCCGGGGGTCGTGGAGGTTCTTCCAGTGGAAGAGGAGCTGGTTCATCCGCTGGGCCAGGATGATCTCCTCGTGCCGGAAGCGGGCGCGGATCGTCCCCCGGTGGCGGTGGTGGACCACGCTCTCGGGGACGTAGCGGACCGTGAACCCTCGCTTCCAGGCCCGCCAGCCGAGGTCGATGTCCTCCCAGTAGAAGGGCCGGTAGAGGTCGTCGAACCCGCCGAGCTCCCGGAGCCGGTCGCGGTGGAAGAGCGCGCAGCCCCCCACGGGGAAGAGGACCGGCCGGGGATCGGGATGGCTCGGGCCCTCGACCCGGAACCCGGGCTGATCGAACTCCAGGAAGCCGCCGGTCCAGAGCCCGTCCATCACGCTCTCGACCCGGCCGTCGAGGCGCGACATCAGGATGCGCGGGACCGCGGCGAAGAGAGCCGGCTCCCCGGCGGCGCGGAGGAGCGGCGGGAGGAAGCCGGCTTCCACGTGGATGTCGGTGTTCAGCGCCAGCAGCCAGGGATGACGCGCCGCCGCGATTCCGGCGTTCATCCCCCCTCCGAACCCCAGGTTCTCCCTCTGTTCCAGCACCTCGACCGCGGGGAAGCGCTCTCGGAGCCAGGCGGCCGAGCCGTCCCGGCTGGCGTTGTCCACGACCAGCACCTGGTGCGGCCCGGACACGCGCTCGAGCGCCGCGAGGAGGTCGGGGAGGAACCGCTCGAGGAGGCGTCGGCCGTTCAGGTTCGGCAGGACCACGCTGACCGGGCTCACGACCGGAACCCCTTCAGGTCGCGGATCCCGATGAGGCCCGCGACGGTCCGGACGAGACGCGACCGCGCGAGGCGCCCCAGCAGCGTCTGGAAGCGGTCCCGTTCCGCGGTCCGGACGAGGAGCCGCTGCTCCAGCTCCCTCAGTTCGCTCCCCAGGCGGAGCGCCAGGGCCTCCATCTCGCGGCGGTGCCCCTCGGCCCGATCGAACGCCGCCCGCAGCTCCTCGCTCGCTCCAGCCTGCTCGCGATGCACCGCCTCCAAGCGGTCCTTGAGCTCGGTCTCCAGGCCCTTCTGGTACTCGACCGCGCGGCTGAACTCCCGTTCGAGCTCCTGGATGCGCGCCTCGAGCCGGGTCCGGTAGCCCTCGAGCTTCTCGAACTCCGCCTCGTGCCGGGCCCGATCGGCCTTCGTCCGGGCGTGTTCCTCCTGGAGCGCCTTCCGGTCCCGGCGCAGCCAGTCCCGCTCAGCGCCCACGATCTCGAGCCGGTCCTTGAGCCACTTCCGCTCGCGGCCGAACTCCACGCCCTGCTCGCGCAGCCAGTCCGCCTCGGACCGGAGGGCGGCGAGCGCCGCGCGCGCCGCCAGGGGGTGGCGTCGTGCGTCGTCCAGGAGCTTCGCCGGCGCCGCATCGACCTCGAGGAGTCGTGCTACGCGCTCGAGCCCGCCGGCCGCCTCCCGGAGCAGCGCGGCGCGGCCGAGCGACCGGCACGAGTCCAGCTCCTTCCGGAAGGCCGCGAGCGGCCCCTCGAGGAGCGGGGCCCGGGGCACCGCCCGCGCTTCCTCGTAGATCGCGAGCAGAGCGGCTGCAGCCGGCGGGTCGGAGGGGATCACGCGTACGCGATCCTCGGACGCCCCGCTCCGGAGCACGCGCCCGCGGAGCGCCGCATCCGGCACGACCACGCGGTCGGGGACGAGGAGCAGGTCGCGGGCATCCTCCTCCCAGGCCGCCAGCGCTTCGGCAGCGGTCCTCGCCGCCAGATCGGTCGCAGGTGCGGCCGGCGCGCACAGCTCGCACGAGCCGTCCGGGAGCGCCGCGCAGCGGGTCCCCTCCGGCTCCCGCGCGCGGGCGCGCGGGCAGAGGAGCCAGTGGTCGTGGACCGTGAGGACCAGGGCGGCGCCGCGCCGGCGGACGAGCCAGGGGAGGTCCACGCTCAGGTCCTGGAGGCCGTGGACGTGGATCACCTCGGGCTCGAGCTCGTCCAGCGCGCGCTCCCACGGCGGCTCGAATCCATCGGGGGCGAAACGGGCGAAGAGCCCCTGGGGAACCCGCGCCGGGCGCTGGATCGTGAACAGAGGAAGCCCCTCGTGCTCGCGCCAGCGCAGCGCGAAGTCGCCGTCGCCCGGCTCGCGCGCGGCGGCGAGCACCGCCACGAAATGGTCCTTCCGGAGGGCCTGCGCCAGACGCTCCACGTGCCGGGCCCGGTCGTCCGGGCCGGGACAGGACGGCGTGACGAGGAGGATGCGGATGATTCGGCTCCTTCTACTTCGGAGAGGCGACCGGTCCAAGCGCCGCGGCCGCCGCCTCCGCCGCGCGCGCCTCCGGCCGCCCTTCGAGCAGCGCATGGTACTGCTCGGCGATCCGGATCCAGGAGCACTCGCGCTCCGCGAACCTCCGCGCCTCGGCGCCGCACCGGTCCGAGAGCGTCCGGTCGGCCTCGAACCGGCGCATCAGCGCGACCAGGGCCTCCCGCTCGCCTTCGTGCGGCGGCGGGACCGGGAGGCTGAACCCGTGCGGGAACTCGTCCATCGACTCCCCGGCCGTGACCACGGCCGGCCGGCCGACCGCGAAGATCTTGTAGAGGGCGCCGCTCGACGACCCGAGCGACGGATACCTGAGGTTGAAGCAGAGGTCGGCGGCGGCGATGCAGACGTTCACGTCCTCCATCGGGAGGTACGCGTCGAGGACCGCGACCTTCCCCTCGAGGCCGAGCGCCTGGACGACCCCGTCCACGTCGTAGCCCTGATCCTTGGGACCGACGATCACGTAGACCGCGTCCGGGCGGTCCTTCACGAAGTCGCGGAAGGCCTCGAGCACGCCGGTGATCCGCTTGTGCTCCTGGATCGTCCCGAACGAGAGGAAGACCGCCGTCCGGGGTCCCAGCGGGACGGCGAACCTCCTCCGGAGCCGCTCCCGCGCCTCGGTCCGGTCCGGCGCCTCCACCGGATGGATGCCGTGGTGCAGGATCGTGATCGGAAGGGAGCGATGGAGGTTCCGCGCGTAGGCGGCCAGGAAGCGGCTGTGGACCACGAGCCGGTCGGCGTGCCGGAGGATGAACCGGCTGAAGGTGAACAGCCGCCGCTTATCGGGATGGCCCTTGTAGTGCCCGACGATCCGCTGGTACCAGGCGAACGGATTCGCTCCGGGCTCCGAGAAGAGCACGGCCCGCGCCCCGGCGTCGAGAGAGCGGAAGGCCTCGATCAGGAACCGCACCTTGCGGGTCTTGAAGTAGGGGTAGGTCACGTCGTGCTGGCACGCGTCGTGGAGCGTGACCATGCCGCCGTGCCGGCGCAGGTGGGGGAGCAGGAACCCCAGCTCCATGCTGTTGCCCACCTGGTGGAGGACGCGGTCCTCGCGCCCGCGGAACGCCGCGTCCGGGACCACGCGCGCGTGGCGGCCCACGCGTTCCGGATGCGCGCCCTCTCCCACGTAGCAGGTGACCTCGTAGTGCCGGCCGAGCTCGGCGACGAGGTCGTCGCAGTAGTCCGACATGCCGCCGGGGACGGGGTTGAAGACTCCGAAGAACGCCAGCGACTTCATGCGCCGGGAGCCTTGCGGTGGAACACGCGGCGGTAGAGCGGGAGCGCTCCGGTCCGCTCCAGGAAGTCGATCATCCGCCTGAGCTTCCAGTAATAGGGGAGGTCGGGGGGACCCATGATCCGGTGGATCGTCTCCAGGAGGTCCGCGTCCACGTCGTCGTGGCCGTCGGCAGCCGGGCGTCCGTGGACCTCGCCGTACACCTGCTCGAGACGGTGCAGGTGCACCTGCTGCGGGTAGCGCGCGGCGCGGGCGCGCGCGCCCCGCGAGAGGCGCCCGGCCAGCTCGGCGTCGCCGAGCACCCGCGCGAGCTTCTCCGCGAGGTCGGCCGCGTCGCGCGGCCGGCACAGGAGCCCGGTCTCGCCGTCCACCACGAGCTCGGGGAGCCCGCCCACCGCCGTCGCGACCAGCGGCCGCCCCGCCACGAGCGCCTCCAGCGCGGAGAGCGGCGCGTTCTCGATCCAGATCGAGGGGAGCACGACCACGCCCGCCCGCGCGATCTCGCGCTCCACCGTCGCGGCGTCCAGCGGACCCGGGAGCTCGACCCGCCCGGTCACGCCCAGCTCCGCCGCGCGCGCGCGGAGCCGCGCCTCCTCGGGACCGCCCCCGGCCAGCACGAGCCGCGCGTCCGGGACCAGAGCCACGACCGCGGGGAGCGCCTCCAGCAGGTGGATCACGCCCTTCTCCGGCGCCAGGCGCCCCACGTAGAGGATGCGCCCCGCCTCCGGAGCGGGGAGCCCGCCTCCCTGCAGCCGGACCGGCCCCGCCACCGCGTAGTTCGGGAAGTGGCGCACGTCCGGGAAGCCGTGCGCGCGGCAGCGCTCGGCCACGTAGGCGCTGGGGCAGAGGAAGGCCTGGAAGCAGCGCCGCGCGAGCACCAGCCGGAGCCGCGCCGCGAGCACCTGCTTGTCCACGTAGGGGAAGTTCGCCTCGCAGCCATGCTCGAAGCACTTCCGGCCGGGCCCGCCCTCGCACGGCGTCCCGTCGGGCCACACGCACCAGCCGTTGGGGCAGAGCGCCGAGAGGTCGTGCACCGTCTGCACCACGGGCGCGCCTCCGGCCCGGAGCGCGAGCGCGAAATCAGCGGGGAAGGACCAGAGGTTGTGGACGTGGACCACGTCCGGCCGGAAGCTCCGCGTCAGCTCCTCGAAGGCCCCGGCGAGCGGCGGATCGCTCACCAGCCGCCTCATGTCGTACTCGGGCCGCCGCACCACCCGGAGCTCCGGACCGGACGCCTCCCGCTCCGCGCTCGCGGCGAACACGCCCACGTCGTGACCGCGCTTCCGCTGCAGGCGGCTCACCTCGTCCACGTAGACCTCGGTGCCGCCGCCGCGCCCGTGCCGGTGGTTGACGTGGAGGATGCGCATCAGTCGCGCCTCCCGCGCACGCGGCCGAGCGCCCGTTTCAGCGCGCCACGCGCGCGTTCGATGAGCCCGCCGCCGCCGCCGTTCTCCTGTTGGGCCAGCGCGGCCTTGTGGGAGTGGTACTCCTCCTCGAGCACGTCGATGGCCAGGTTCATCCGGTGGAGGATCTCGAGCAGGTCGGGGTCCGCCGCCGCGGCGGACGCCCCGAGACCCTCGGGCCGCCCCTCCCGGCGGGCGCCCCGGTAGATCGCCTCGACCTGCTCGACGTGCGCCTCGCGGCCGTGCCGGCTCAGGTCCGCGTGCCGTCCCGCGGCGAGCCGCTCCCACGTGCCGGGCTCGGTGAGGACCCGCACCACCTTCTCCGCGAGGTCGGCGCTGTCGCGGGGCCGGAACAGGAAGCCGTTCTCCCCGGGCCGCACCAGGTCCGGGAGCCCGCCGATGGCGCTGGCCACGAGGGGGAGCCCGGTCCACATGCTCTCGAGCGCCGCGAGCGACGAGGTCTCGGCCCAGATCGACGGCTGGACCAGCACCGAGGCCTCGGCGAAGAAGCGCTGCACCTCCTCGTGCGGGACCCGTCCGTGGAAGGTCACGCGCTCCGCCACGCCCAGCTCTCGCGCCTGGCGCTCGAGCGCCTCCCGCTCGGTGCCGCCCCCCACGAGCGAGAGCCGCGCCCCGGGCACCCGCACCGCGATCGCCGGCATCGCCTCAAGCAGGCAGGCGAGCCCCTTCTCTTTCTCCAGCCGCCCGACGTAGAGGAGCCGCGCGCGCTCGCGCCGCCCGGGCGCGGCCGGGCTCGGCGACGCCGGAGGCACGAAGTGCGGGACCACGTGCACGCCCCGGAAGCCGTGGGCCCGGTAGAGGTTCGCGAGGTGCTGGCTCGGGCAGAGGAAGGCGTCGAAGTACCGGCGGGTGAGATCGCACTTCAGCCACGTGGCCAGCACCACCCGCGCGTCGTAGGGATAGTTCTCCTCGCAGCCGTGCTCGAAGCACTTCCGCCCCGCGCCGCCCGGGCAGAGCGTCCCGTCGGGCCAGACGCACCAGCCGTTCGGGCAGAGGTGGCCGTAGTCGTGCACCGTCTGCACGATCGGCCGGTCCAGCGACGCGAGCAGCGGCATCAGGTCCGCCGGGAACGTGTAGGTGTTGTGGACGTGCACCACGTCCGGCGCGAAGGCCGTCGCGAACTTCCGGAGCTCCTCGCAGAGCGCCGGGTCCCGGACCAGGAGGGCGGCGTCCCACTCCGGGCGCTGGACCACACGCGTGTCCGGCTCCGAGAGCTCGCGCACGGGGCTCGCGCCGAAGATCCCGACCTCGTGCCTCCGCCCGCGGAGCAGCTCGGTGAGCGCGTGGAGGTAGACCTCGGCACCGCCGACCTTCTCGAAGTGATGAGTGACCTGGAGGACGCGCATGGGATTACGGGGCGGGTCGTCCCGCGGGCCCGGGGATTGTACCGGTCCCCTTCATCGGAGGAACTCCTCGAGGCCCGGGATGCGGCGGCGCTTGGCGAGGAACCGGGTCAGCCGCCCCGTGAGCAGGTGGCCGAGCACCCGGTGGAGCTTCCCGTTCTTCTCCGCCATCTGGTTGGCGTAGCGCTTGAGCTGCTCGATCTCCTCGACCAGCCGCCCGGCGTGGGCCTGGAGGCGCTCGCTGGCCTCGCGGGACCGGGCCCGGTTCTGCTCGAGCCAGTCGATCCGCTGGTCCAGCTTCGCGCGGTTGTCCTCGAGCCATTCGATCGTCTCGGCCTGGCCCTTCGCGCGCGTCAGGAGGTCGTTGAGCACGTGGTCCTGGTGCTCCACGTGCCCCCACCAGCGCGCGACGTCCCCCTCCAGCTCGTGGAGGCGGAGCAGGAGGCGGTGGAGGACGGCGCGCTGCTCGCCCCCGGGGACCCCGCGAGGGCGGCGCTCCGGCCGCGCGTGCGCGTCGATCGCGCTCGCGTAGAGCGTCTCGAGCCGGTCCAGGTGCCGGCCGCGGTCGTAGCGGTCCCGCTCGTCGCGGCTCCCCTGGGAGAGGCGCTCCCAGAGCGGCGCGTCGGACAGGAGGCGCGCGAGCTTCTCCGCGAGGTCGGTGGCGTCCCGCGGGCGCGCCAGGAGCCCGGTCGCTCCGTCCCGCACGACCATCGGGATGCCACCGATCGCGCTCCCCACCATGGGGAGGCCGGCGGCCATCGCGTCGAAGGCGACCAGGGGAAGCGCCTCGCACCAGATCGACGGGAGCACGAGCACGGCCGCGCCCTCGAGATGGCGGCGCAGCTCCTCGCCCGCCGTCGATCCGACGAGCTCGACGTGCCCGCCGAGGCCGAGCTCGCGCGCGCGGGCGCGGAGCGCCGCCTCCTCCGGACCGCTCCCCACGACCGTGAGGCGCGTCTCGGGGAGGCGCGCCCGCACGAGCGGCAGCGCCTCGATCAGCACCGCGACACCCTTCTCCTTCTCGAGGCGGCTCACGCAGAGGAGCCGCCGGCGGTCGCGCGGCGGGGGCGTCCCCCCGGGCGTCCGCGGCTCGGGGAGCGCGAAGTAGGGGAGCGTGTGGACGTTACGGAACCCGTGCGCCGCGCACAGGCCGGCGAGGTGCGCGGTCGGACAGACGAACGCGTCCATCACGCGGCGCACGAGGCGGAACCGGAGCCTCACGGAGAGCACCACGCGCGCGTCGTAGCGGTGGTTCCGCTCGCAGCCGTGGAGGAAGCACTTGCGGCCCGGACCGCCGCTGCAGACGGTCCCGTCGGCCCAGACGTTCCAGCCGTTCGGGCAGAACAGGCTGTAGTCGTAGACGGTGTGGAGGAGCGGCCGGCGGAGCGCGCGGAGCGCCAGCACCAGCTCCACCGGGAGCGCCACGAGCTTGTGCACGTGCACGACCTCGGGATCGAAGGCGCGCGCGAACCGGAGGAACTCCGCGACCAGCCGGTCGTCGCGGATCATCGCGTCGTGCGCGAAGAAGGGCCGCCGGATCACGCGCAGCCCCGGCTCGTCCCGCTCGACCTCCGTGTCGCCGGTGAAGAGCGCCGTCTGGTGGCCCTGGCGGGCCTGCTCCTCGGCCACCGTGTGCAGGTAGACCTCGGCGCCGCCGAGCCGGTCGTAGTAGTGGTTGACGTGGAGGATGCGCATCGGAGAGTGCCGATCCCTCTTTTCGACCGCTTCCGCGTTCCTACTTGCCCTGAAGGCGGAACTCCTCGAGCCCTTCGATGCCCCGATACCGGTTGATGAGCCGGGTGAGCCTCCCGGAGGCCATGCGTTGCAGGAGTCCCTTCAGCCGGTCGCGCTCGTGCCAGAGGTCGCCGAGCCTCCGGTCCGCGTCGCTCAGCTTGACCTCCAGCTCCCGGCGGTGCGCGTCCAGCTTGACGGAGGCCCCCTGGATGCGGGCATTGTCGCGCTCCAGCTCGTCCACGCGCACCAGGAGGCGGTGGAGCGTGGCCCGGAGCTCGCCGCCCACCGCGCCGCGAGGCCGGTGGCGGGGGCGCGCTCGCGCCTCGCGATAGACCGCCTCGAGCGCGTCGAGGTGGCGCGCCTTGTCGTAGCGGGCCAGGTCCGCGCGGGCGCCCCGCCCGAGCCGGTCGCGGAGCGCCGGGTCCGCGAGCACCTGCGCCAGCTTCTCCGCGAGGTCGGCCGGATCCCGCGGCCGGCAGAGGAGCCCCGTCACCCCGTCGCGCACCACGGTGGGGATCCCGCCGATGGCGCTTCCGACCATCGGGACCCCGGCGGCCATCGCGTCGAAGGCGATCAACGGGAGCGCCTCGCACCAGATCGAGGGGAGCGCCAGCACGCCGGCCCGGGCCAGGTGGGTTGCCAGCGACGCGCGCGGCGCCGCGCCGGCGAACTCCACGGCCTCCCCGAGCCCGAGGGCGGCCACGCGCGCGCGCAGCGCGGGCTCTTCGGGTCCGGCTCCCACGAGGTCGAGCCGGGCTCCGGGGACGAGGCTCCGGAGCCGCGGGAGCGCCTCGACCAGCACCGCGACCCCCTTCTCCTTCTCGAGCCGGCTCACGCAGAGGACCCGCCCCGGCTCCCCGTTGCCGGCGGGGGGCGGCACGGCCGGGCCGGGCGGGTAGTAGGGGAGCTGGGTCACGCGCGCGAACCCGTGCGCGGCGCACATCGCGGCGAGGTGCTCGCTCGGAGCGATCACCGCGTCGGCCACGCGCCGGAGCAGACGGAGCCGGAGGCGCGCGGCCAGCACCACGCGCGCGTCGTACTTGTGGTTCGACTCGCAGCCGTGCGCGAAGCACTTCCGTCCGGGCCCTCCCGCGCAGACGGTCCCGTCGGGCCAGACGTTCCACGCGTTGGAGCAGAAGAGGCTGTAGTCGTAGACGGTGTGCACCACCGCGGCCCGGGCGGCCCGGAGCGCCAGCACCAGCTCGACCGGGAAGGCGACCAGCTTGTGGGCGTGCACCACGTCCGGGCGGAAGCGCCGGGCGAAACGGAGGAAGGCCTTCGTGAGCGTCTCGTCGCGGAGCATCGCCTCGTGCGCGAAGAAGGGCCGTTGCACCACGCGCAGCGCCGGCTCGTCCCGTTCGGCGTCCGGGCTCCCGGCGAAGAACGCGACCTCGTGCCCCCGAGCCGCGAGCTCCTCCGCGAGCGAGCGCAGGTGGACCTCGGCGCCCCCCACCTCCTCCAGGTAGTGGTTGACGAAGAGGACGCGCATGGAGCGCGGGGTCAGCCGCTCCGGCTCGCCGACCGGCGCACCGGCTGCTGGGCGGCGGCGGCGGCGCGCACGGTCGCGATGACCCGGTCCTGCCCGGCGTCGGTGAGCGCCGCCCAGAGCGGCAGGCGGATGAGACGCGAGGTCATGGCCTGGGAGTGGGGGTTGCCCTCCGAACCGGGCGGCAGGAACCGGCGGCCGAACGGGGACGTGTCGAGCGCCACGAAGTGGATGGTCGCTCCGATCCCCTCCGCCTCGAATCGGGCGAGATAGCGGTCCCGGGTCGCGAGATCGGGGAGCATGAGGTGCAGCACGTGGCCGTTCGTGAAGGCCCACTCGGGCACCACCGGGAGCCGGAAGGCGCCCGCGCGCTCCAGCTCGGCGAAGGCCGTCATGTAGCGATGGAAGAGGCGCCGCCGCCGCTCGAGGATCTCGTCGGCCTTCTCGAGCTGGACGCAGAGCACGGCCATCAGCACCTCGGAGGGGATGAACGAGGAACCCTCGCCCCGCCACGTGTAGCGGTCCACCTCGCCGCGGGTCATGCGCGCGCGGTCGGTCCCCATCTCGCGGATGATCTCGGCTTGGTGCGCCAGCGCGTCGTCGTTGGTGAGGAAGGCGCCTCCCTCGCCGCAGGTCAGGTTCTTCGTGTACTGGAACGAGAAGCATCCGACCTGGCCGAGCGCCCCGCAGGGGACGTCGCGATGGCGGCTGTCGAAGGCATGGGCCGCGTCCTCGACCACGGCCAGCCCGTGCTTCCGGGCGAGCGGCAGGAGCGCGTCCATGTCCGCCGGGATGCCGCCGTAGTGGACCACCACGATCGCCCGCGTCCGGGGCGTGATCTTCCGCGCCACGTCCTCGGGGTCGAGGTGCGGCGTCTCGGGGAGCACGTCGGCGAAGACCACGCGGGCGCCCTGGCGCACCGCGCACCCGGCGCTGCTCGCGTGCGTGTAGGCCGGCACGATCACCTCGGCGCCCGGTCCGACGTCGTGCACCATCAGGGCCATCTCGAGCGCGTGCGTCCCCGACGTCACGCACAGGGCGTGTTTCACGCCGAAACGCTCCCGCATCCAGGCCTCCGCCTGGCGGAGGCGCGGGCCGTTTCCGCCGACGGAGCCGCTCCTGACGACGGCGGCCGCGGCCGCGGCCTCGCGCTCGTCGAAGAACGGTTGATGCAGTGGTATCGGCACGGAACGACTCCCCTGCCTCTTCGATGACCCGGCCTGTCCCGACCCTCAACGTCTCGCGGCCGTGAGGAGTATAGGGATGGTCCAATCGTTGTCCAGTGGCGCAGGAGGAGGGCCCCAGGTCGTGGTTTCGGAATGCGACGACCGGGGCGGGCGGGCCCCGGGGGCTCTATGATCCCGGCCGCTTTCTGGAGGTGTCGATGCCGGAATTCATCTTTGCGATGCGCGGCGTGCGCAAGGTGGTGCCGCCGCAGCGGGAGATCCTCAGGGACATCAGCCTGGCCTTCTTCCACGGCGCCAAGATCGGAGTGCTCGGCCTCAACGGCGCCGGGAAGAGCACGCTGCTCCGGATCATGGCGGGCGTGGACCGCGAGTTCATGGGGGAGGCGCAGCCGGCGAAGTCGATCCGCATCGGGTGGCTCCCGCAGGAGCCCGCGCTCGACCCGGAGAAGACGGTCGTCGAGGTCGTCGAGGAGGGCGTGGCGGAGACGCGCGCGCTGCTCCGGCGCTTCGAGGAGCTGAGCGAGAAGCTCGGGGAACCGCTCGAGCCCGAGGCGATGGAGAAGGTCCTCGACGAGCAGTCGAAGGTCCAGGACCGGATCGACGCGGTCAACGCGTGGGAGCTGGACCGCGAGGTCGAGATCGCGATGGACGCGCTCCGCTGCCCGGCCCCCGAGACGCCGGCGGCGCAGCTCTCGGGCGGCGAGCGGCGCCGGGTCGCGCTCTGCCGCCTGCTCCTCCAGCGTCCCGACCTCCTGCTGCTCGACGAGCCGACGAACCACCTGGACGCGGAGTCCGTGGCGTGGCTCGAGCGCTTCCTCAAGGAGTACCCCGGAACGGTCGTGGCCGTGACCCACGACCGCTACTTCCTGGACAACGTGGCCGGGTGGATCCTGGAGCTCGACCGGGGCCACGGCATCCCGTGGCACGGCAACTACTCGTCCTGGCTGGACCAGAAGCGCCAGCGGCTCGCGCAGGAGGAGAAGCAGGCGGGCGCGCGCCAGCGCACGCTCGAGCGCGAGCTCGAATGGGTGCGGATGTCGCCGCGGGCCCGGCAGGCGAAGAGCCGGGCGCGGCTCGGCGCCTACGAGAAGCTCCTGGCCGACGAGCAGCAGAAGACGCCCGAGAGCGTGGAGATCTACCTGCCACCCGGGCCGCGCCTCGGCGACGTGGTGGTGGAGGCGGAGCGCCTGCGGAAGGGGTACGGCGACCGACTGCTGATCGACGACCTCTCGTTCCGGCTCCCACCGGGCGGCATCGTGGGGGTGATCGGGCCGAACGGGGCGGGGAAGACCACGCTCTTCCGGATGATCGTGGGCCAGGAGCAGCCGGACGGCGGGAAGCTCCGCCTCGGGGAGACCGTGAAGCTCGCCTGCGTGGACCAGAGCCGCGAGGCGCTTCGCCCGGAGGCCGCGGTCTGGGAAGTGATCGGGGACGGGAAGGACCTCGTCGATCTGGGCAGGCGCACGATCCCCGCGCGTTCCTATGCGGCGATGTTCGGCTTCACGGGAGCGAGCCAGCAGAAGCGGGTGGGCAACCTCTCGGGCGGCGAGCGGAACCGCGTGCACCTCGCGCGCCTCTTGAAGAGCGGCGCGAACGTGCTGCTCCTCGACGAGCCGACCAACGACCTGGACGTGGACACGCTGCGGGCGCTCGAGGAGGCGCTGCTCGACTTCGCCGGGTGCGTGGTGGTGATCAGCCACGACCGCTGGTTCCTGGACCGGATCGCGACGCACATGCTGGCCTTCGAAGGGGACAGCCGGGTGGTCTGGTACGAGGGGAACTACCAGGAATACGAGGCCGACCGGCGGAAGCGCCTGGGCGCGGAGGCCGACCAGCCGCACCGGATCCGCTACCGCAGGCTCACCCGGGCGTGACCGTCGTCCGCTTCATGGACTCCCGCGGTCCAGGAACGAGAAAAGGTGCCACTCTTCATTTCCGCCGCGGAAATGAAGAGTGGCACCTTTTCTCACTCGACTGCCGGTAGCGGAGGAGGGCGGCCTCCATCGCGCGGGCCGCCGCGCGCAGGCGCCCGCGGCGGCGGAGCACGAGCGCGAGGTTGTTCAGCGCCGCGGCGGAGCCGGGCGATCCCGTCCAGCACGTGGAACCAGGGCGTCTCGGCGGCGTCCGCGCCGGTCGCGACCGCGAGCCCCTCCCGCGCGGTCTCCAGCGCCTCGTCGCAGCGGCCCTCGGCGAACCGGAGCGAGCCGAGCGAGCGCAGGAGGCGCGTCCGCCCGCCCTCACCGGCGGGGAGGCGATCGAGGGCGGCGCGGTAGGCGGCGCCGGCGCCCTCGAGGTCGCCGCTCCGCTGCGATCCCGGCGAGCGCGGCCGCGGGCACCGGCACGTCCGCCAGCGCGAGCGCGCCCGCGAGCCGCCGCGCAGACTCGGGCAGCCGCGCCAGGCGCTCCGCGGCGATTGCATCCGATCCCGCGGGGACCGGGATCCGATCGACGCCTTCGGGCCGGAGCGTCCCCCCGCGCCGGTCCGTCCGGATGTCCCCCGACTGGATCAGGGCCTCTACCGCCGCCTCGAGCCGGAGCGGGTGGCCGCCGGTCGCGTCGCGCAGCCGGCGGGGGAAGTCGCGCGCACGCGGAGTCGGGCCGGGCAGGAACAGGAACGGGAGCGGACGGCCGGCGCGCCGTGCCAGCACCGCCAGCAGGTCGGCCGAGAAGGCGTCGAGCCGGTCGGCCTCCTGGAACAGGCAGAGGAACGGACGGGCACCCTGGAAGAACGGGGCCAGGAGGAGCTCGCGGACCTGGAGCACGCGCGCCTCGGGCGCGAGGTCCGTCGCGAGGGGCTGCGGCGCGGGCAAGCTCGAACCGCGTGCGCAGCGCCTGCGCGAGCGCCGGGAAGGGCGCGGTCGTCGTGGTCGCCTGGAAGACCAGGTCGCCCGCGAGCCGGGCGCGCGCCGCGACCTCGAGGAGGAGCCGCGACCGGCCGCTCCCGGTCTCCCCCGAGAGCGCGATCACCGGGACGCCGGGGCCCCCGGTCCGGAGCGCCGCCGTCGCCTCGTCGAGCGCGCGCAGCTCGGCCGCGCGTCCCGTGAGCGCGCCATACCGCGCGCGCGGTGCGCGCGGGGAGGCCCCCAGCCGCACGAGCGCCTCCTCGGCGTTCCGCGGCCTGTCCGGGTCGGGGTCGAGCAGCGCCGCGACCGTCCCGCGGAGCGGTTCCGGCACGGCGGCGCGATGCGCGTCGAGGAGGTCGAGGGCCTTTCCGGGCGCGGGGCGTTCCCGGCGAGCGCCTCGAGCGCGTGGAGCCCGAGCGCATGGAGGTCGGTCCGCTCGTCCACGGTCCCGCCGCCGAGCTGCTCGGGCGCCATCCAGGCCGGCGTCCCACGCGGGAACGCGAGCCGCTCGCCCGGCCGCCCGCCGAGCCCGGAATCGAGGAGGCGGGGGCGCGGCGCGTCGGGGGTCCCCTCCACGAGCACGTTCGCGGGCTTCAGGTCGAGGTGGAGGACTCCGCGGCGGTGGATGAACGCGAGCGCCTCGAGGACCATCGGCTGGAGCCGCGTTACGCGTGCGACCGGGTCGGACGCGGCGAAGGTCACGAAGTCCGGGCCGTCCACGAAGTCCGAGACCAGGAAGGGCCGGCCGGTAGACGTCCTCGACGACCTTGCTCGGGTTTCGAGTCCGCCGGACAGCATCTCTCGTGGTCCTCTCCGGTGGCAGTGCTACGCGTCCTCGAATCGTCTCCGCGCCGGCCAGAATGATCGACTCACGCTCCCAGAACAGGACGTGCGCGTGAAAACGGAGCTCTTCGTCGGGGCGCCTCGAAACAGGAATCTCTCCAAGGGCTTTGTCGCGAAGCTCCTCACGCACAATCGTGACAAGATTCTCGCACCATTACCGGGCCCTCTATGACCTTAGGGGCGGACTCTCCGGCCATCGACGGCGTGAGCCGACTTCCCTTCGTCCGCCCGAGTGGCGGCCCCGCTCCGGCCGCGGTAGAGTCTGCGATCCCCTTGGACACGCACATGGGCGCACGCGCCGAGTTTCTTCCCTTTTCCCGGCCCTCCTTCGGTCCCGAGGAGGAGCAGGCGTTGCTCGACACGCTCCGCTCCGGCTGGATCACGTCCGGTCCCCGGGTCGAGCGCTTCGAGGGCGACTTCCGCGCCTACGTCGGCGCCCGCCACGCGCTCGCGCTCACCTCGGCGACCGCCGGGCTCCACGTGGCGCTGCTCGCGCACGGGATCGGCGCGGGGGACGAGGTGGTGACCACCCCGCTCACCTGGCCCGCCACCGTCAACATGATCGTTCAGGCCGGCGCGACCCCGGTCTTTGCCGACGTGGACCCCGTCACCCTCTGCCTCACCCCGGGGGCCGCGGAGGCGCGGATCACGCCGCGCACCAAGGCGCTCCTCCCGGTCCACTTCGCGGGCCTCCCCTGCGACCTCGACGGCTTCACGGACCTCGCGCGCCGGAAGAGCCTCACGCT
>Ga0187892_10003386_pt1 | contig 29281 bp, 22 predicted proteins | sample MA1701073metaG_FD_139345 | JGI IMG/M metagenome (GOLD analysis project Ga0187892, IMG submission 139345) | Bio-ooze microbial communities from a basaltic lava cave in the Kipuka Kanohina Cave System on the Island of Hawaii, USA - MA170107-3 metaG ... | reverse complement strand
TCTATCGCTTGATGCAGCAGGCGGTCGACGTTGCGCCCGTAGCGTGGGACGCGATTGCGGCTGGCCGGGGCCCTCACAGCCCCAATGGATAGCGCTTGCTAGAGCCTACCGGATATGCCTTTGAGACCAACCCCTCCTCCGCGATCTCAGCGGGCTCTGCGCGAACCGTTCCCGAGAACAAGCTCGGAAAGAGAATCCGGGATCCTCTTCCGTGCACTTCCGTGCATTCCGTGCTTCCGTGGTGAATCCTCCGGGGACGCCGTGACCCGACGACTGGGCGGGGGCTGCTCATGACGCCCGCCCCGGCCGCCGGTCTTCGCGCGCGGGCGCTCCGCCTGCTCGGGCTGCTCTTCGGCATCGACCCGATCGTGCGCAAGGAGTTCTACGGCATGAGCCGGCGGTGGCAGACGTACGCCTTCCGGGTCGCCTTCGTCGGGCTCATGGGGGCGGCGGTCGCGTTCGCCTGGCTCAGCCTGAAGCGCCAGAGCTCCGCCTCGTACTCGGCGTACGCGCAGACCGGCCGCATGATCTTCATGGCGTTCGCGGGGCTGCAGCTCTCCCTCGGCTGCCTGGCGGCGGTGCTCACCAGCGCCGACATGATCGCCGGCGAGGTGCGCCGGGGCACGCTCGGCATCCTCGCGCTCACGCCGCTCAGCCGCTGGTGGATCGTCTACGGGAAATGGAAGGCCTGCATGGCGCACGTCATGCTCTTCGCGCTGGCGTCGCTGCCGATCCTCTCCGTCGGCACGCTTCTCGGAGGCACCGGGCCGCTCGACGTGCTCATCACGAACGTCGCCACCGTGATGATGTCGATGCTGTGCGCCGCCTTCGGGCTGCTCTGCTCCACCTTCTTCCGCGGCTACTACGCGTGCGTCGGCGCGACGATCGGCGGGCTGGGGGCGTACTCGATCGTCGGGAGCTGCTGCGGGGGATGCGGGCAGTCGTCCGTCCTGTTCGTCACGGTGATGGTGGACCCGGCGGTGCGCGCGCAGTCGGGGTCGCAGGTCATCATCATGTTCGGGGTGTGGCTCTACACGATGGCGACGCAGCTCGCGCTGGCGTGGCTCTGCCTCTTCCTCGCGGCGACCCGGCTGAAGTCGCTCGTGACGCAGGACAAGGGGCCCGGGCTCCCGCCCCCCTCGCCCGCCGCGGCGTCCGCGGCCGGACCGGGGTGGTTCGGCTTCCGCGCGTGGGCGGAGCGCTCGGGCGTGTGGGACTTCAACCCGTACCTGTGGCGCGAGGTGCGCGGCGCGGCGGGCTGGGACGTCCGCGCAGTCGTCACCTGGGCGATCGTCGGCATCTGCGCCATCTTCCTCTTCGTCTTCCTGGTCGTCCCGAACGCCCGGAACGCCGGCCTCGTCCAGACCATGTACGCCGTGCTCGCGGCGGTGATCATCCTGACGAGCGCGGGCGCGGGCGCGACGGCGTTCACGAAGGACAAGGAGGAGAAGCGCTGGGAGGTGCTGATGACCACGCCGCTCAGCGCGTCGAAGATCCTCTGGGCGAAGATGGCGTGCTGTCTCATGGGAGTCTGGCCGTACCTCGCGACGCTCGCGGCCTTCGTGCTCTCGGGCGCGCTGCTCGGGGGGCACATGATCGTGCCGCCGGTGGCGCTGTCGATCGTGGTCTTCTCGGCGTTCGCGATGTGCGTCGGGCTGCTCGTGTCGCTCGCGTGCGGCACGACGCGCCGCGCGGCGGGCATCGTCTTCGGGCTCGTGGCGGCGATCCTCATCGTGGTGCCGACCGCGGTCGGCCTGCACGCGAGCCTCGAGGGGGGATCGTCGATGCACGAGGCGATCATCTACGCGACGAACCCGTTCTCGCACCTCGCGTGGATCCGCAGCGTGGACGGCGCGCCGTGGGGGGCGGTCCTGGCGTTCGCCGCGGTGTACGGGTCGCTCGCCTGCCTCGCGCTCGCCGTATGCCGGGCACGTTTCGACCGGCTGGCGCGGGAGACGGCATGAGCGATCCCGTGATGCGCAAGGAGTTCTACGGGCTGAGCCGGCGCTGGCAGACGTACGCGTTCCGCGTGCTCTACGTCGGCGTGCTCGCCCTCGTCCTGGCCATGATGTTCGTCGAGATGACGCGATACGGCCGCATGAACTACTCGCGCTACGCGCGCCTGGGGCAGGAGCTCTTCATCGCCTTCAGCATGATCCAGTACGGGCTCCTCGCGCTCGGAGCGGCGCTGGCAAGCGCGGACATGATCGCCAAGGAGGTGCGCGGCGGCACGCTCGGGATCCTCTCGATCACCCCGCTCAGCCCGCTCCAGATCGCCGTGGGGAAGTGGAAGTCGTGCCTCGGCCACCTCGTGCTCCTGCTCCTCTCGGGCGTGCCGGTCCTCTCGATCGGCATCTACCTGGGCGGCGCGGAGGGGTCCGACCTGGTGGAGGTCGTCGTGATCACGCTCGCCACCGCGATGCTGTGCGCGGCGTTCGGCGTGTACTGCTCGACGTTCTTCCGCGGCTACTACACGACGCTCGTCGCGACCCTCATGGGGCTGGCGGCCTACGCGATCGCGCCGATCCTCTTCGCCCTCATGTTCGACTACCGCGGCGACGAGGTCATCAAGGCGGCGTGCTGGGTGCATCCGTTCATCTCGCTCGTGGGGACGCTCGTGGGGCGCTCGGCGCTGGGCGGGGCCACCCTCGCCGCGTCGTGGGCGACGTCATCCGCCTGCGCGCTCCTCCTCGCGGCGCTCTTCCTTCACCTGGCCGCCCGGCGCATCGCGCGGGTATCGCGGCGCGAGCCGCAGCGGCCGGTCATGGTGCGCGTCTTCCGCGCGGTGGACGAGACGCTCGGCACGAGCGGGCTCGGGTGGCGCATCTGGTCGGAGAAGGCGGCGGTCTGGGACTTCCACCCGCACCTCTGGAAGGAGCTGCGGACGAGCCTGACGGGCCGCCTGCGCACGTTCATCTGGATCACGTCCGGCCTCGTCGCGCTCCTCATCGTGTGCTTCTGGCTCGTCGGGCGCGACCTCCGGTGGGCGGACACGGTGCGGACGTTCTACGGCATCATCATGTCGCTGATGATCCTCGCGAGCATCGGCGCCGGCGCGAGCGCCTTCACGAAGGAGAAGGAGGAGAAGCGCTGGGACATCCTCCTGACGACGCCGATGACCGCGGCGCAGGTGCTGTCGGCCAAGCTGGCCGGGGCGCTCCTTTCGGTGGCGCCGCTGGCGATCGTCCTGTGCGTCTTCAGCCTCCTCACCTGGACCTACGGGCATCTCATCTTCCCGCCGGTCGTGCTCTCGACGCTTCTCTTCTCCGGGTTCACCGTCTGCGTCGGCATGTTCGTGTCCCTCCGGGCGCGCACGACGCGCGTGGCGTGTGCGGCGACCTTCGGCGTCGTCGCGGCGGCCGTCAGCCTCATCCCGTTCGCCTGCGCGCTCCATTCGGAACTCGCGCGCGTCCACTTCTCGGGATATGGAGGAATCCTGGCCGCGACGAACCTCTTCGCGCACCTCGAATGGGTGAAGCGCTCGCAGACCGTCCCGTGGGAGTACGTCGCCGTGTTCGGCGCCCTGTACGCGGGGCTCGCGGCGGCGGCGCTGGCGCAGTGCGGGCGCGACTGCCGCCGCGTCCTGGGGGCCTGCCCCGAGCGAGGCGGAACGCCGAGTCGAGGGGCCGCCGCATGAGGGACTGGCTCGTCGCGACGTTCGGGATCGACCCCGTGATGCGGAAGGAGTCGTTCGGCATCAGCCGGCGCTGGCAGACGTACTTCGCGCGCTCGGCGTACGTCGGCATCCTCGCGTTCATCGTCTGGTGCATCTGGCTGAGCTACCAGTGGCGGGGCCGGATGGACTACTCCGCGTACTCGCAGCTCGGTGCCGCGATCTTCCTGACCTTCAGCGTGCTGCAGTTCATCGTGATGTCGCTCGCCGCGATCGGGACGGCGTCCGACATGATCACGCGCGAGGTCCGGGAGAAGACGCTCGGGATCCTCGCGCTCACGCCGCTCGGCGCCTGGCGGATCGTGCTCGGCAAGTGGAAGTTCGCCGTCGCGCACCACGGCGTGATCCTGCTGGCGGGCGTGCCGGTCCTCTCCCTCGGCCTCTTCCTGCAGGGCGCCTCGATCGCGCAGTTCGCCGGAATCCTCGCCCTCACGCTGGCGATGACCATGATGTGCGCGGCGTTCGGGATGCTTTGCTCCTCCCTGACGCGCACCTCGTCGAACTCGAGCCGGATGCTGGCGGTCGTCGGGATGGCGGCGTGGGCCCTGTTCCTGCCGCTCCTCAACGTGATGCTGCCCTACTCCATGCAGTTTTCGGTGCGCATCGCGGCGGGGTACGTCCATCCGGCGTTCGCCCTCGCGCCGATGCTCGGCGCGTGGGGGCCGCCGCCCGACTGGGCGTGGGTCCCGCCGTCGCTGACGTCGATCGCCCTGGCGTTCGCCTTCCTCATGCTCGCCGCCCTGCGCGTGCGCGCGATCGCGCGCCTGGATCCCGGCGCGTCGATGGAGCGGCGCCTGATCGACTCGATGGACCGCGTGTTCGACCGTACGCCGCTGGCGATGAGGGCGTCGACTGACGCGGCGGGCGTGTGGGACTTCAACCCGTACCTGTGGAAGGAGATGCGGTCCCGCGTGGTCGGGCGGATCCGCTGGTTCGTCGGCTTCGCCGCCTTCCTTCTCCTCGTGCTGGTCGTGATCCTCACGTTCGTCGGGCGCAACGTCAGGGATGAGGGCATCATCGGGACGATCTATTCGATCCTGGCGTCGCTGGTGATGCTGCTGAGCGTCGGGGCCGGGGCGGGCGGGTTCACGCGCGAGAAGGAGGAGAAGAGCTGGGAGATCCTGCTGACGACGCCGATCCGGCCGGGGCAGCTCGTCTGGGCGAAGCTCCTCGGCGGGATGCTCTCGGTCTCGCACCTCGTGCTCGTCCTCGTCGCGTTCACGGTGATCGCGCTGTTCGCGCAGCCGCGCGCGCTGACCGTGCCGATGCTCGTGGCGACGCTCGTCTTCAGCTTCTTCACGGTGTCGGCCGGGCTCCTCTTCTCGGTGCACGTCCAGAGCACGCGCCGCGCGTACTCCAACACGCTCGGCCTCGTCATGATGTTCGTCGTCGGCATCCCGATCATGGTCATGATCATGGCGGCCGTTGCGCGCTGGGGCCGGGGCACCGACGAGCTCGTGGCGGCGCTCCTGCGCGCGACGAACCCGTACGCCCACGTGCAGCCGATCTTCGACCGCTCGATGCGCGACCCCGGCGCCTACGTGGCGGGCTTCATCGTGTTCTGCGGGGCGTACGCGGCGATGGGCTGGGCGTGCCTCGCGATGTGCCGGGCCCACGTGAACCGCCTGCTGGGGCGCGTCCGATGAAGGCCCTCCTGCGGGCGGGGCGCGTCCTGCGCGCGTGGTTCGGGATCGACCCGATGATGCGCAAGGAGTTCTACGGCATCAGCCGGCGCTGGCAGACGTACGCGTTCCGCGCGTCGTACGTGGCGGTCCTCGGCATCGTCATCTGGACGATGTGGCGGGACATGTCGCAGCGGCGCCGGATCATGGACTACTCGACGGTCACCCAGCTCGCGCGCGACATCTTCAACGTGTTCGCCTACCTGCAGTACTTCCTGATCTCGCTCATGGCGCTGACCTCGAGCTCCGACATGATCTCCAAGGAGGTCCGCGGCGGGACGCTCGGCATCCTGTCGATCACGCCGATGTCGGCGTGGGAGATCGCCTACGGGAAGTGGAAGTCGTGCGTCGTGTACTCGCTCATCATCGTCCTGTCCGGCGTGCCGATCCTGGCGACGTGCATCTACCTCGGGGGCGTCGACACGCTCGAGCTCGCCTCGGTGACGGTGCTCACGCTCTCGACGGCGATGATGATGACCGCGTTCGGGCTGCTTTGCTCCGCCTGGTTCAAGGGCTCGTACGTGAGCCTGGTCGCGGGCGTGGTCGGGCAGACGGCGATCGGCTTCCTCCCGGCGATGCTGATCGCGATCTGCCCGGTCTACGAGCTGCGCCGGGAGCTGGCGGAGCTGACGTGCTGGGCGCACCCGACGTGGTCGCTGCTGGTGACGGTCGAGGCGCGCAGCCGCATGGGCGCGAACCTGCTGGCGTTCTCGTGGATCACCTCGTCGGCGGCCGCGCTGCTGGCGGCCTGGGTTTTCCTGGCGATCGCGGCGGCCCGGACCCGGAAGCTTGCCCGGCTCGAGCCGCGCAAGCCGGTGATGCGGCGGATCTTCGAGGGGATGGACCGCGCGTTCGAGCGCAGCCCGCTCGGCATCACGATCTGGGCGGAGCGCGCGGGCGTATGGGACTTCAACCCGCTGCTCTGGAAGGAGCTGCGGTCGCGGATCACGGGGAAGTTACGCTACTTCACGCGCATCGGCCTGGTCATCCTGTTCGTCTTCTCGATCCTCGCCGTCCTGCTGGTCGACGACCTCGGCGACGCCGACTGGATCGTGACGATCTTCGTCGTCATCATGATCCTCCTCATCCTGACGAGCGTCGGCGCGGGCGCGAGCGCGTTCACGCGGGAGAAGGAGGAGCGCAAGTGGGACATCCTGATGACGACGCCCGTCGGCGCGGGGCGGCTGGTGTCGGCGAAGTTCCTGGGCGCGCTGCTCGGCCCCGTCCCCTTCGTGCTCCTGCTGGTGCTCTTCGCGGTGCTGACGGCGCACCTGAAGTACGACGCGCGCGTCAGCCCGCTGGTCGTATCGACGCTGGCGTTCTGCTTCTTCGTCGTGTGCGTCGGGCTGCTCGTCTCGTTGACGGTCAACAGCACGAAGAAGGCCTACGCCCTGACGCTGGCGGTTGTCTTCTTCTTCGTCGCCGTCATCCCGTTGCTGCTGGTGCTGCACCAGACGCTGACCCGGTGGTATGACGGCGACAACTTCTACGAGTCGGTCATGCGGGTGACCAACCCGTTCGCCCACCTGGAGCAGGCGGCGCACCGGTACCGCTCGTGGGAGACGATCGACCCGTGGGGATCGGTGGTCGCGCTGACCGCCATTTACGGGTGCCTGGGCGCCCTGTGCCTGGCGCTGTGCTGGACCCGATTTGATCGCATCTCGGGACGCACGTTTTGAGGTTTCACTCGTCTTACCCCTATATGACCGTTCGACCGTTCTGCCGTTCGACCGTTCGACCGTTCTGCCGTTCGACCGTTCTGCCGCTTGCCCTCCGACTTGTCCTCCGCAGCCTTTCCAACAAGCCGGTGCTCTGTGGGACGGCGAAGGAGGGTTCGACCGCTCTAGCGGTTGAACGGTTGAGCGGTTGAACGGTGAACGGTAATGAGGTACGCTGATATGCAGATGGAGCACCGCAAGGGGGTCATCCGCTACGCCCGCCGCGCCCGCGCGCGGCTGTCGCTGATCCGGGGCGTCGAATGGACCCTGCGCGCGCTGTTCTGGGCGTCGTGCCTCGCGCTCGTGTCGGTGTCGGCGCACAAGCTCTTCGCCGTGCCCGTGCCGGTCCTCACCGGCTCGATCGGGCTCGGCGCGGCCGTCCTGCTCGTCGGGCTTGTCGCGGCGTTCGTCCCGCGGCTCAGCCTCGTCGAGGCGGCGGCGGCGGTCGACGAGAAGGCCGGCTGGAAGGAGCGGCTCTCGAGCGTGATGGCGCTCCGCTCCGTCTCGCATCCGATGGAGCACGCGCTGGTCGAGGACGTGGGCGGGCGGCTGGCCTCGCGGCCGCCGTCGCGCATGTTCCCGTTCCGGGCGCCGCGGGAGCTGAAGTTCCTGCCGCTCGTCGTCGTGGCGCTCATCGTGGCGGCGCGGCTCGTCCCGCAGCTCGACCTCTTCGGGCACGACGCGGCCCGCAAGGAGGAGGAGAAGAAGCAGGAGGAGATCACGAAGGCGATCGAGAAGCTGGAGAAGAAGAAGGAGCTGCTCGAGAAGAACGAGCAGCTGTCCGAGCGCGTGAAGGGGGTCGTCGACAAGATCGACGCGCTGATGAAGGACCTCCAGCAGAATCCCAAGATGGACCAGAAGGAGGCGCTCTCGAAGATCGCGAACCTCGCCGACGAGCTGCAGAAGATGAAGAGCGAGCTCGGCAAGTCGCAGTCGCTCGCCGAGAAGATCCAGAAGGCGGCGGCGAAGGAGACGGCGGACATGGGCGAGCTGGGGAAGATGCTGAAGCAGGGCAAGTTCGCCGAGGCCGCGCAGGAGCTCGCGAAGATGCGCAACGCGCTGCAGGAAGGCAAGATGAGCGCGGAGGACAAGGAGAAGCTCAAGAAGCAGATGGAGAAGCTGGCCGAGAAGCTCCGGAAGGAGATGGCCAAGGACAAGGAGAGCAAGGAATCGAAGGAGTTCGAGAAGAAGCTCGCCAAGGCGATGGAGGGGCTGGAGAAGGGCGACGAGAACATGATGGACGGGCTCCAGCAGTCGCTCGACTCGCTCGACGGCGAGATGGACGACATGGAGTCGCTCGCCGAGGCGCTCAAGGATCTCGAAGACCTCGCGGAGGCGATGGCCAAGGACAAGGGCAAGTGCCCCAGCTGAGGCGAGAAGAAAGACGGCCAGGGTGGCTGAGAAGGCGACGGCTCGGGTTGACCGGGCGGAATGGGCCGCGGCAGCGGCCAATGGGACGAAGGCGACACCGACCAGGAGAGCGACGGCCTCGGGGGGCCGGGCCAGGGCCGCGGGGGCGAGGCGCCCGAGAAGCCGGAGGACGTGGGCGTCGACAAGACGAAGGTGAACAGCCAGCTCGGCAAGGGCACCTATGTGGGCGTGTACTCGATGAAGGGCGACCCGCCGAAGGGCGAGGCCGCGGCGCAGTACGAGGAGGTGCGGCAGCAGTCCGCCGAGCACGCGCTCGACGCGCTCTCCAAGCAGAAGGTGCCGCAGTCGCACCGCGACTTCGTGCGCGATTACTTCGACGCCATCCGCATCGAGAAGGCCGCCGCCCCGAAGAAGTAGGCGTCCCGCGCGGCCGGGTGGAGACATGCGTCATCTGAATCGGCTGTTCGCGCTCTGTGTCCTGGCGCTCGCGGGCTGCTCGCGGGGCGCGCCGCACGTGGTCGTCTATACGTCGGTCGACGAGATCTACGCGCGCGACGTGTTCGAAGCGTTCACGCGCGAGACCGGCGTGCGCGTGAAGGCCGTCTTCGACACCGAGGAGGCGAAGACGCTCGGGCTCGTCAACCGGATCGTCGCGGAGCGGGCGTCGCCGCAGGCGGACGTCTTCTGGAACGGCGAGTGCTCGCGGACGGCCCAGCTCAAGGCGATCGGCGCGCTGGAGCCCTACGCGCCCGCCAGCGCGAAGGACATCGCGGCGGAGTGGCGGGACGCGGACGGCGCGTGGACGGGGTTCGGCGCGCGGGCGCGTGTGATCGTCTACAACACGAAGCGCGTGGCGGAGCCGCCGAAGACGATCGCCGAGCTGGCCGGGCCGGAGTGGCGCGGGCGCATCGCCATGGCGAATCCGCTCTTCGGCACGACCGCCGCGCACATGGTCGCCCTGGGCGAGGAGGAGGCGGTCAAGCTCGCCGCCGCGCTCAAGGCGAACGGGCTGCGGCTCGTCGGCGGCAACTCGCACGTGCGCGACCTCGTGGCGCGCGGCGACTGCGACGCGGGGATCACCGACACGGACGACGTGTGGATCGGCAAGCAGCGCGGCGACCCGATCGAGATGGTATTCCCCGCGGACGGGACGCTCGTGATCCCGAACTCCGCGGCCCTGGTCAAGGGCGCGCCGAACGCCGCGCGGGGGCGGGCGTTCCTCGACTGGCTGCTGCGGCGCGAAACGGAGGAGATGCTGGCGAAGGGGCCGTCGCGCCAGATGCCGGTGCGGGGGGACGCGCTGCCGGCGGCGCGGCTGCGGATCGACTGGTCGCGCGTGGCCGCATCGGAGGAGCTCTTCCGGAGGCTCCGGAGCGTGCTGGAGCTATGAGCCTGCTTCGCCGGCCGCCCTGGAACCCTGACGGCTCGCGGGCTTCGCAGGCCGGGGCCCGCGCGATCGGGCTGCTCCTGCTGGCGCCGCTCGGCGCGTTCGCGGCCGAGGCGGCGCTGGGCGGCGGGCTTTCGCTCTCGACGCGCGCGTGGGGGAACACTCTGGCGCTCGCGGGCACGGCGGCGCTCCTGGCGCTCGCCGCGGGCGTGCCGGCCGGGTTCGCGCTGGCCCAGGCGCGGCGCCGCTGGCCGTTCGCGCTCACGCTCGTGCCGATGCTCGTGCCGCCCGCGCTCTGGGCGGCGCTCTGGATGGCGCTGCGGCTGCCGACGCCGGGCGCGGCCGCGTGCGGCCTGATGCTCGCCGCGGGCGCGTGGCCGGTCGTGGCGCTGCTCGTGGCGGCCTCGCTCGCCCGCATCCCGCGCGCCCAGATCGACGCGGCCGAGCTCGCCGGAGGGCGCGTCGTCCGGACGGTCGCGTGGCCGCACGCGCGGCCCGCCGCGCTGGCGGGCGCGCTCGTCGTGTTCCTGCTCGGCGCCTCCGAGTTCTCCGTGCCGGCGACCTTCGCGGTGCCGACCGTCTCGTCGGTGATCTACGAGAAGATGAGCGCGTTCGAGTTCGCGGCCGCCCTGTCCGCGGCGCTCCCGCTCGTCGCGCTCGCGGGCGCGCTCGCGTTCGTCCTGCGCCGCGTTCCGGCCGTCCCGCAGTCGGCCCCCTCGCGGCCGTTCCTGAGCGGCGCGCCGCTGCACGCCGCGCGTGCGATCGCCGCGGTCGCCTGGCTGGCGACCGCCGCGCTGCCGGCGGTCGTCTTCGCGCGCACGGTGGGATCGGTCGGCCGCTTCGCGCAGGTCGTGTCGATCCATGCGGAGTCGCTCGCGTGGAGCGCGTGCGTGGCGGGGGCGGCGGCGGGCCTGCTCGTCGCATGGGCGTCGCTGAGCCCGACGCGCAGCCGCCTCGAGCCGCTCTGGCTGGCGGCGCTCGTCCTGCCGGGCGTCGTGCCGGCGCTCGGCGCGCTGACCCTGGCGGGGCATCTCGGCGTGCAGGCGCCGCTCGCGCAGAGCGGCGCGCTGCTGGTGCTGGCGCTCATGACGCGCTTCGCCTGGGTGGCGTGGATGCCGCTGCGCGAGCCGGTGGAGCGCGCGCAGCTCGAGGCCGCGGAGCTGGCGGCGATGCCCCGCGCCCGCGCCTGGAGGCGCGTGACGCTCCCGGCGCTCTGGCCGCGCGCGGCGGCGGCCGGCGCGATCGTGTTCGTCCTCTGCCTCGGCGAGATCGGCCCCTGCGTGCTGCTCGGCCCGCCGGGGCGTCAGACCGCCGTGCAGCACATGTTCAACTGGATGCACTACGGGTACGACGAGACGGTGGCCGCCATGGCGCTCGTGCTCATGGCGGCGGCCGCTCTGTTTTCATGGGTGGCCATACATGTCGGGCGTCGCGCTCCGGATCCGGTCGCTGGCTAAGTCGCTCGGCGGTCGCGCCGCGCTGTCGGGCGTCTCTCTCGACGCGGCGGACGGCGAGCGTCTCGCCCTGCTCGGCCCCTCGGGGTCGGGCAAGACGACGCTCCTCCGCCTGATCGCGGGACTCGAGCGGCCGGACGCGGGCGAGATCCTGTTCGACGGAAAGGACGTGCGCGGCGTCCCGCCGCGCGAGCGCGCCATCGGCATGGTCTTCCAGGACCTCGCGCTCTGGCCGTACATCACCGTCGCCGGGCATGTCGACGGCGACGTCGCCCTGCTGGAGCGCTTCGGCCTCGCGACGCACGCGGCGAAGCGCCCGCACGAGCTCTCGGGCGGCGAGAGGCAGCGGCTCGCGCTCGCCCGCGCGCTGGCCCGGCGGCCGCGGCTCCTCCTGCTCGACGAGCCGTTCTCGAGCCTCGACCCGCTCTCGCGCCGCCGGCTGGCCGACGAGCTACCCAACGGCGTCACCACGCTTTACGTCAGCCATTATCTGGAAGCGCCGGTCGCGCGCGCCGACCGGGTGGCGCTCCTGCGCGACGGCCGCATCGTGCAGGTCGGGACGCTGAGTGAGATCCGGGCGAATCCCGCCGACGACTGGGTCGCCGCATTCGTGGCCGAGGAAGAACGGGTGCAGCTGTGAGAATGTCACCCCCAAGGGGGCTTCTTCTTGGTGCCTTGGTGTCTTGGTGGTTCCCTCTCCTCGTCGGTTGTGACAAGGCCCAGGCTGTCCCCCCCGCGCCCGACATCCGCGTCATCGGCGGGCCCGGCTCGGGCGAGGGCCTCTTTGCCCTCCCCCGCGCCGCCTCGTGGGACGCGAAGAACGGCTTTCTCTACGTCGTCGACAAGTCGGGGCGCATCCAGAAGTTCGACCGCGAGGGCCGCTTCGTGCTCTGCTGGCGCATGCCCGCCATCGAGATGGGGCGCCCGACCGGCCTCGCCGTCGACCGCGACGGCACGCTCGTCGTCAACGACACGCACTACCACCGCGTCGTGCGCTACACGGGCGACGGCAGGGAGCTCTCGAGCTTCGGCGGCGGGGAGAGCCGCGACCCCGGCAAGTTCATCTATCCCGTCGGCCTCGCGATCGCGCCCGACGGCACGATCTACGTCTCGGAGTACGGCGGCAACGACCGCGTCCAGGTGTTCACGGCCGACGGGAAGCTCCTGCGCACGTGGGGGCGGTACGGCGAGAAGGACGGCGAGTTCAAGCGCCCGCAGGGGCTCGCGCTGGCGGGCGACCGCCTCTACGTCGCCGACGCCGGCAACCACCGCATCCAGGTCTTCTCGACCGACGGGATGCACCTCGCGTCCTGGGGCGACGTGCGCTATCCGTACTCCGTCGCCGTCGCGGCCGACGGCACGATCCTGGTCGCCGAGTACGGGCGGCACCGCGTGGCGCGGTTCACGCCGGACGGGAAGCCGCTCGCGACGGCCGGAACGGCCGGCCTGCGGCCGGGCGAGCTCAACACGCCCTGGGGCGCGGTGCCCGCGGGGGACCGCCTCTTCGTCGTCGACGCGGGCAACCACCGCGTGCTGGACTGGCCGATGTCGATGCTGGGAAGATGACCGTGGCGAACCTGCCGCTGAAGTTCGGACAGCCGTGGCTGCTGCTGCTGCTCCTGCTGCTGCCGTGGTTCATCCTCTTCGCGCGCCACAGCCGCTCCGGCCTCGAGCGGGGCCGCGCGATCTTCGGCACGATCGTCCGCGTCCTCCTCTTCGTCGCGATCGTCTTCTCGCTCGCCGACGCGAACTGGGTCTCGCGCACGTACCGCACGGCGACGATCTTCCTGCTCGACCACTCGTACAGCATCCCGCAGGAGATCCAGAAGGGGGCGACCGACTGGATCAACGACCAGCTCAAGAAGCTGCCGAAGGACGACGTGGGCGGCGTGATCCTCTTCGGCAACGAGGCGATGATCGAGACGTCGCCGTCGGAGACGCCGGTGCCGGTCGGCCCGAACTCGGTGGTCGGCCGCGCGGCGACCGACCTGGGCGCGGCGATCCGGCTGGCGCTGGCGGTGTTCCCGCAGGGCTACCAGCGGCGCATCGTCGTCGTCAGCGACGGCAACGAGAACAAGGGGCACGCGCTCGCAGAGGTGGAGCTGGCGCGTGCGCACGGGGTGGTCATCGACGTGTTCGCGCTGCGCTACGACTACCCCGGCGAGGTGTGGATCGAGGGCCTGCACGTGCCGCCCGACATCCTGCCGAAGGAGCCGTTCGAGGCGACCGCGGTGGTCAACTCGCAGCGGGAGGGGCCGGCGAAGCTCAGCATCTACCGCAACGGCGAACTGCTCACGATGCAGTCGGTGCAGCTCAACAAGGGCAAGAACGTCTTCACGGTGAAGCAGCGCGTCGAGGGGGCCGGCTCGTTCCAGTACAAGGCGGTCGTCGAGATGCAGGGCGACGTCGTCAGCCAGAACAACGAGGCGCACGCGTACGCGGCGGCGCGCGGCGAGGCGAAGGTGGCGGTCGTGGCGGGCGAGCCGGTCGACGGCGAGACGCTCGTCAAGGCGCTGCGCGAGGAGGGGATCGAGTGCACCGTCTTCTCGCCGGAGGAGATGCTCCGCGGCGTCGCGCAGCTGGCGTCGTTCGACGCGGTCATCTTCGCGAACGTCGAGGCGGCGCAGGTGACGCGAGGCGGCATGCAGGCGGTCGAGGCGGCGGTGCACGACGCGGGCGTCGGCTTCATCATGATCGGCGGCGAGCGCAGCTACGGCCCCGGCGGCTACCGCGGGTCGCCGATCGAGGAGCTGCTGCCGGTGACGATGGAGCAGCCGCAGCGGCGCGTGCTGCCGAACGGCGCGCTCTGCCTGATCCTGCACACGTGCGAGATCCCGGAGGGCAACTTCTGGGCGAAGCAGATCGGCATCGCGGCGCTCAACGTGCTCAACTCGCGCGACTACATGGGCGTGATCATCTACGGCGCGGGCGAGCAGTGGCTCTACCCGATGCAGCTCGTCAACAAGCCGAAGATGTCCGGCCTCATCAACAGCGCCTCGCCCGGCGACATGCCGGACTTCGACGCCACGATGAAGATGGCGCACGCGGGCCTCAAGGCGGTCAGCGCGGTCGCGAAGCACCTCATCGTCATCTCCGACGCCGACCCGTCCGGGCCGTCGCGCAAGCTCGTCGACGACATCGTGGCCGACAAGATCACGATCACGACGATCGCGATCTTCCCGCACGGGTCGAGCGACGTCGACAAGATGGCGTCGATCGCCACCGTCGGGAAGGGGCGCTTCTACAACGTGAACGACCCGGCGAAGCTGCCGCAGATCTTCATCAAGGAGGCGGCGACGCTGCAGCGTTCGATGATCATCGAGGGGAAGATCCCGCCGGTGATGCTCGGCTGGACCGGCGCCCTCAAGGGGATCGGCGCGGAGTCCGGGCTGCCGCCGCTCTACGGCTACACGCTCACGACGCCGAAGCCGTCGCCGCTCGTGCGCCTGTCGCTCGGCGCGCCGATCGCGAAGGAGGGGGGCGACGAGAAGCAGTACGATGCGCTGCTCGTCGAATGGACGTACGGGCTCGGGAAGACGATGGCGTTCACGTCGGACGCCAAGCCGCGCTGGGCGAAGGACTGGGTCGTGTGGGAGAACTACAAGAAGTTCTGGAGCCAGGCGGTCCGCTCGGTCCTGCGCACCGTGCCGCGCGCGCCCTACCAGGTGCACACGGAGATCGAGGGGGGCAAGGGCAAGGTGGTGATCGACGCGATGGACGAGTCGGGCAAGTTCAACCACACGCTGCAGTTCAACGGCTCGGTGACGGCGCCCGACGGCGCGAAGTCGCAGCTCCCCTTCCGGCAGAGCGGTCCCGGCCGGTACGAGGCGGAGTTCGACGCGTCCGACGTCGGCGTCTACAGTGTCATCGGGGCGTTCCAGGGGGCGCACGGCGAGAAGGGGTACATCACGCAGGGCGTGCCTCTGTCGTACGTCGCGGAGTACCGCGACCTGAAGACGAACGTCGCGCTCCTGGACCAGCTCCGGGAGCGGACGGGCGGGCGCAAGCTCGGGAAGACCGACGTGGTCTATGCCAAGCTGCCGAACACCGCCGGCATGGCGATGCCGCTCTGGCCGATCCTGCTCGCGGCGCTGCTGGCGCTCTGGCCGATCGACATCTTCGTGCGGCGCGTGGCGGTCGACTTCGGCGAGATCGCGGGCAGGGCGTGGGCGAGGATCAAGCGGGGACGGCCGGCCCGACCGGTCGAAATGCCGGCGACGCTCGCCGCGCTCACGGCGAAGAAGCAGGAGGTCCGGGCGGAGATCAAGCCGGCGGAGCTGGTCGCCCCGCGCTCCGCGCCGGTCGATCTCGAGAGGCTCTCCGGCGCCGCGCCCCGGTCCCCCGCGCCGTCGGCGGAGGCCGCCCCGCCCGCGCCCGCCGCGCCGGCGGCGCCCGGCGCCCCCGACTTCATGCAGCGGCTGCTCGACGCGAAGAAAAAGGCCCAGAAAAAGGAATGAGGTGACGCATGGCAGGCGAAGCGAAGATCGCGCAGGAGCGCGTGGCGGAGTTCCAGAAGGACTTCCGCCGCGTGGAGGACGAGATCGGCAAGATGATCGTCGGCCAGCGCGAGACGGTGCGGGGCGTGCTGACGGCGCTCTTCGCGGGCGGGCACTGCCTGCTCGAGGGCGTGCCGGGGCTCGGGAAGACGCTGCTGGTGCGGACGCTCGGGCAGGTGCTCCAGCTCAAGTTCAACCGCGTCCAGTTCACGCCCGACCTGATGCCGGCGGACATCCTCGGCACGAACCTCGTCGCGCAGACGGAGGGGGGGGAGCGCGTCTTCCGCTTCCAGAAGGGGCCGGTCTTCGCGCAGATCCTGCTGGCGGACGAGATCAACCGCGCCACGCCGAAGACGCAGTCGGCGATGCTCGAGGCGATGCAGGAGCACGCCGTCACGGTCGGCGGCCAGCGCTACGTGCTGGAGGAGCCGTTCCTGGTGCTGGCGACGCAGAATCCGATCGAGATGGAGGGGACGTACCCGCTGCCGGAGGCGCAGCTCGACCGCTTCCTCTTCAAGCTGCACGTGTCGTTCTCGTCGCTCGGCGAGCTGCGGCAGATCCTCGAGCGCACGACCGACAAGCAGGACATCCGGCTGGAGCAGGTGCTGGACGGGCCGAGGGTGCTCGGCTACCAGCAGCTGGTGCGCGAGGTGGTGACGGCGCCGCACGTGAAGGACTACGCGTCGCGCCTCGTCTGGGGCACGCACCCGGAGAGCGAGCTGGCGCCCGACCTGGTGAAGAAGTACGTGCGGTTCGGCGCGAGCCCGCGCGGCGCGCAGGCGCTGGTGCTGGCGGCGAAGGTGGCGGCGCTCGTCGAGGGGCGCTTCAACGCCGGGTTCCAGGACGTGAAGCACGCGGCGCACAACGCGCTGCGGCACCGCGTGCTGCTGAACTTCGAGGGCGAGGCGGAGGGGATGAAGATCTCCAGGGTGATCGACGAGCTGCTGGAGAAGGTGCTGCCGGAAGTGAAAAGCCCGGAGCCGGCCGTCAGTCGTTAACGGCTGCCCACCAGCCGTAAGCCATTAGCCGTCAGCCATTAGGAGGAGGACCCACATGCAGCGGAAGCGTCTCCGGCCAACGGCTCATGGCTAACGGCTAATGGCCGCCATGAGAACCACAAGCCATCTGCTGGATGCCTCGCTCATCCGCCAGCTCGAACAGCTCGAGCTGGTGGTGAAGCGGCTCCGCGCCGGCCGCTCGCACGGCGAGAAGCGGTCGAAGCGCCGCGGGCAGGGGGCCGAGTTCGCCGACTACCGCGACTACGTGCAGGGGGACGATCCGCGGCACATCGACTGGAACGTCTACGGCCGGCTCGACCGGCTGTTCCTGAAGCTCTTCCACGAAGAGGAGGACCTGCGGCTGGGCATCTACCTCGACACGAGCCGGTCGATGTCGTACGGCGAGCCGCAGAAGCTGCTTTACGGCAAGAAGGTGGCGGCCGCGCTCGCGTACGTCGCGCTCGTCAACCTCGACCGCGTGACGGTCGAGGGGGCGCACGCGGAGGGGCTGGAGCGGCTGGAGCCGACGCGCGGCAGGAGCCAGGTGTGGCGGCTGCTCGAGTTCTTCGAGGGGCTCGAGGCGAAGGGGGGCACGGACCTCGCCGAGGGGCTCAAGCAGTTCGCGCTGCGCAACGCGGCGCCCGGCCTGAAGATCGTCGTCTCCGACTTCCTCGACAAGCAGGGGTACGAGCGGGCGCTGCGGTGGCTGCTCCGCGGGCGCGACGAAGTCGTCGTGATCCAGGTCCTGAGCCCGCAGGAGGTGCGGCCGGAGATCGTCGGCGACCTGACGCTGGAGGACTGCGAGGACGGCGTGCTCACGGAGGTCTCGATCACGGGCGGGCTGCTGCGCCGGTACGACGCGAACCTGAGGGCGCTCGTCGGGGGCCTGCGCGACTTCTGCCGCGCGCGCGGGCTGGCCTACTACTTCGCGCAGACGTCCGCGCCGGTCGAGCAGCTGATCCTGACGGCGCTGCGGCGGACGGGGATACTGCGATGAACCGCAAACTCCGGACGTCTCGCGCAGAGCCCGCTGAGATCGCGGAGGAGCGGTTGGCTCTCCAGCATGCCCGCCAACTCTTCAAGTCCTTTCCGTGCCATTCCGTGTTTCCGTGCTTCCGTGGTGAACCGTCCGGAGACCTGGTGCGGCAGAGATCCTGCCTGGCCGGGGGGCGGCCGTGAGGTTTCTGACGCCGCTCGCCTTCGCGTGGCTCGGGATCGCCGTCCCGGTGGTCGCGCTCTACTTCCTCAAGCTGCGCCGCCGGAAGATGCAGGTGTCGAGCACCTGGCTCTGGGTGCGGTCGGTGCAGGACTTCCGCGTGAACGCGCCGTTCCAGCGGCTGCGCAAGAGCCTGCTCCTCCTTCTGCAGCTCCTCCTCATCGCGATCGCGACTTTCGCGCTCACGCAGCCGATCGGCCGCACGACGCCGCCCGAGGACAAGCGGTGGGTCTTCCTCATCGACCGCTCCGCGAGCATGCAGATGAAGGACGTCGCGCCGTCGCGCCTCGACAAGGCGAAGGAGACGGCGAAGCAGCTCCTCTCGGGCGCCGGCCCGCGCGACGAGGCGATGGTCATCGCCTTCTCGAACCGCGCGCAGATCATGACGCCCTTCACCGGCAGCCGCGCGGACGCGGAGCGCGCGATCGACGCGATCCGGCCGGCCGACAGCGCCACGCGGGCGCAGGAGGCCTTCCGCATCGCCGTCTCCGCCGTCCAGCCGTACAAGAACCGCGAGATCGTGATCCTGAGCGACGGGCGCCTCGAGGCGCTCCAGGGGGCGGAGGGCATCGACGTACGGTACGTCCCGATCGGCGGCGAGCCGCGCAACGCAGCGATCACCGCGATCGACGTGCGGCGGCCCGGCAAGACCGACGAGCCCTGGACCGTGTTCGTCCAGCTCGACAACTCTTACAAGGAGGCGCAGGAGCTGCCGGTGGAGCTCTACGTGAACACGCAGCTCAAGGCGGTGAAGAAGGTGCAGATCGCCGCCGCCACGAGCGGCGCCGTGATCTTCGAGGTCGCCAGGCCGACGCCCGAGGTCGTGCAGGTGCAGATCGCGATGGAGGACGACCTCGCGGTCGACAACTCCGCGTGGTTCGTCGTGAAACAGGAGCGCGCCAGGATCCTGCTGGCGAGCGCCGGCAACTTCTTCCTCGAGAAGGCGGTCACGCACGTGAAGGACGTCGAGGCGTTCCGGACGTCCGACATCGCCGCGGCGTCGCTCGGCGAGTACGACGCCGTCGTGCTCGACCAGATCATGCCGGACAACCTGCCCGACGGGCGCTACCTGATCCTCGGGGCGACGCCCAAGTGGGAGGACGTGAAGCAGGTGGGGACGCTGGACCAGCCGGCGGTGATGGACTGGAGCCGGCGGCATCCGGTCGCGCGCGGCGTCAACTTCTCGGACATCTTCATCAAGTCGGCCCCGAAGCTCTCGCTGCCCGGCTACGCGACGCCGGTCGTGGAGGCGGCCGACGCGCCGCTCGTCTACGCGTGGGAGAAGGGGCGCACGCGGGCGGTCGTCGTCGTGTTCAACGTGCTCGACTCCGACTGGCCGCTGCGGCTGTCGTTCCCGCTCTTCCTGGCGAACGTCTTCGACTGGCTGCGCGACGAGGGGAAGTCGCATCCGAAGCCGGGGGAGCCGCTGCGCCTGCGGCTCGCGGAGGGGGAGAAGGAGCTGGAGGTCACGACGCCGGCGCGCCGCACCGAGAAGCTGGCGGGCGAGCCGGGGCGCGACGTGGTGTTCGGCGACACGGACTCGGTCGGCCTCTACGGCGTGAAGCGCAAGGACGTCGCGCGCCCGGTGGCGCTCAACCTGCTCGACCCGCAGGAGTCGAACGGGACGGTGGCGAAGGAGCTGCGGATCGGGGGCGGCAAGGTGGCGGCGGTGCAGGGGCTGGGGCCGATCGCGCTGCCGCTGTGGAAGTGGTTTGCGGCGGGCGTGCTGGCGCTGCTGCTCATCGAGTGGGCGGTGTACCACCGGAGGCTGGAGCTGTAGCCGCGGGAGAACCTGGAACCCAGAACCCGGTAAGAGAATACCGGCTCGGCTGACGGCTACTTCGGCGGCGCCTCCACCAGGATCCTCCCCGTCAGGATCGAGTCGAACTGCTGCGAGAGCTGCGCCTCGTTCGACGCCCCCTCCAGGATCGCGCCGGCGTCCCGGACCTCCTTGAACTTCGCTGAGGCGACGTCGAACGCGATGAAGTAGAGCGCGGGCCTGCGGTCCTCCGGAAGGCGCTGCAGCATCACGTGCGCCACGTCGCCGGGCGAGAAGCCGTGCGTGTTCTCCCCGTCGGTCACCACCATCATGTGCTGGCGCGTGAGGCCGGTCGCGTCGAGCGCCAGCTTCGCCTCGCACATCGCGTCGCCGATGGGCGTCCCGCCGTTCGCGGCCATGCGCGAGATCGCCGGCTCCGCGGGGGTCCGCTTCGGCGCGCCCATGCCCACGACCGGGCGGCACGACGGCTGGCGGTCGCGCGCGCTGAACTCGAAAACGGCGAGCCGGATCGTCCTTTCGGGGTTCTTCGCGGCGTACTGCTCCGCCTTGCCGATGAGGTCGAGCGCGCAGCGCTTGGCGATGATGATCTTCTGCTGCGGCCGCCCCTGCGCGTCCGCCACCGTCTCCCCCATGCTCCCCGACACGTCCACCAGCAGCACGATCGCGACCCCCTCCTGGCGCGGCGCGTTGACCGCCGACCGCAGCATGCGGTCGATCGGGTTGACCGACGGAGCGTGGTGGTGGTGCGTGCGCGGCGCCGGGCGCTTCTCGTCGCACGCCGCGAGCGCGAGCGCAAGGACCGCGATCCCGAACCTACTTGTCCTCAGGCGAATAGACACCGATCTCCACCCGCCGGTTGAGCGCGTGGTTGTGCGGATCGTTCGGGTCGGCCGGCGTGTCCCACCCCTTGGCTTCGACCGTGAACTTGTTCGGGTCGAACTTGTGCTTGTCCACCAGCGCGCGCTTGATGGCCGTCGCCCGCGCGAGGCTCAGGTCCTTCACCGCCTGCGGCGGCACCTTCCCCTTCATGCTCGAGTCGGTGTGCCCGGCGATCTCGATGTGCGCTCGCGCGAACTGCCCCGCCAGCCGCGCCACCGCCTCGATCGTCGCGTCGACGTTAGGGTCGTAGAGCTTGCCGGCGATCGGGTTGCCGAACTGGTCGCGCGCCGGCTCGTACGGGTTGTCCGAGTTGGGATAGAAGTTGATGCGGATGGTCTGCGTGATGACCGCCTCCGCCCCGGCGTGCTTCTTGAAGCTGCCGGGCGTGAAGCTCGAGACGCTCTCGTCCTTCTGCCCCGCGAACGCCCCCTTCTTCTGGAGGTTCTGGATCACGCTGAAGTCCATCACCTGGTCGAACGTCACCGGCGCGTTGATCCGCCCGAGCTCGCGATAGACGTAGCTCGAGTTGCTCCATGTGCGCTCGAAGTTCGTCGGGTTCGACGAGTTGAGGAAGAACTGCACGTTCTCCGGGAAGTTCGTCGCGTGGGCGTCCCCCATCATCCCCTGCACGTCCTCCTGCTTCATGCCGAAGGCCTCGGCCATCGCCTTGCACGCGTCGGCCGAGTTCTCCTTCAGAATGTCCATGCCCTCGAAGACGCCCGACACGAACCCCTCGACGACGTCGGGATGGTCCTTCGCGAAGTCGGCCCGGAACGCGTACACGTCGGCGATCAGCTTGTTCGCGTCCTTCGTGCTGGAGAGGATCTTCGTGCCGGCCACGCGATCCGAGATGTTGTAGATGTCGGGCGCCCACGACACGCACGCGTCGATCGACTTGTCGGAGACGAACGCGGCGGCCGCCTCGAACGCGGTCGCCGTGTACTTCATCTTCACGTGCGCCGGCTTCATGCCGGCCGAGAGCAGCAGCGTCGTCAGGTAGTACTCGCTCGGCGAGTTCTGCGCGAGCGCGATCGTCTTGCCCATCAGGTCCTTGACCGACTTGATGTGGCTGCGCACGACGATGCCGTCGCCGCCGTTCGACCAGTCGATCTGCTGGACGATGCGGGGCGCGGTGCGCGAGTCGCGGACGAGCTCCGGCGCGAAGAGCACCATCATGTCGACGGTGCCCCAGAGCGTGTGCACCTCGCCCGCCGCGAACGCGTCGCGGGCGACGACCGGGTCGTCCATGAGCACGAGCTCGACCTTGAAGCCGTGCTTCTTGAAGAAGACGCTGTTGTCGTTCGGCTTCGTGCCGCGGTTGGCGGCGACGATCGGCAGCCATCCCGCCCACACGTTGTAGGAGAAGCGCAGCGTCTTCGTGTTCGGGTCCCACTTGTAGGCGCTGGCGCCCTTGACCGGCGGGAGCTTGTCCGCCGGGACGTACTTGTACTCCTTGACGGTCGTGACGCCGGCCGTGTCGGGCGCCTCGGTCTTGCCGCCCGCCTCCTGGCCGCCTCCGCCCGTCCCGGTGCCGGTCCCCGTGCCCGTGCCCGTTCCGGTGCCCGTGCCCGTGCCGTTCTTCACGGGGGGCTGCTCGCCGGACTTCTTGAGGACCACCCACGCGCCCACCCCGATGAGCCCGAGGATGAGCACGACGGAGATGATCTTCCCCATCGGCGTGAGACTCGTGCCGGAAGCCGGAGCCTGGTCGGTCATGTGCGTCACCTCACCCTGAAAGCGGGACTACTGGGAAGCCTGCTGCTGCTGCGACGGCCCGATCTCCTTCGCCGCCGGCGGCGCCTCGGTCGCCGGTGTGGCGGGAGCGGCCTGGATGCCCTGCGCCGCGAGGAACTCCGCGAGCGCGCCGGCCTCCAGCGCCTTGCGCTCGCCCTCCTTCTCCTGCACCTGCTTCATGTCAACCATGTCCGAGGCCAGGCGCGCCTTGCCGGCCGACATCTCGTAGCGCTTGTTGAGGACCTCCTCGACGCGCTTCATGGTGTCGCCCATGTCGCCGACCTTGAAGGCGACGTTGCCGAGCGCGGCGGCGGACTCGGCCTGCGCCTCCTTGATCTTGACGAGATCGAGCTGGCGCTCCAGGCGGCGGACCTTGTCTTCGAACTCCTTCTGGACCACCTTCGCCTGGCGGAGGTTGACCTGGTAGGCCACCTCCGTGTCGGCGAGCTCCTGCGTATCGATCGTGAGGTCGGCCTTGAGGTCCTGCAGCTCGCGCGCCAGGCTCCCCGCGAGCTCCATGTTGCCGGCGCGGTGGTTCGCCATGATGCGGCGCTCGAGGTCCTGCGCCTTCTGGGCCTTGTTCTTGATCTGCTGCTTCAGCCGCTCGGCCACGCCCGCCAGCCGCGCGAGCGCCGAGTTGTACTGCGCCATCTTGTCGCGGAATTCCTGCCGCGCGGCCTCCATGAGCGCCTCGGGGTTCCTGTCCTCGATGCCGCTGATGAAGAGGCTCAGGAAGCCCTTGAACAGCCGTCCGATTCGTGCAAACACGTTGGTTCAATCCCTTTCAAAAACGAGCCGATTATAGGTCGCGCAGGCCCATCGCGCAATCAGGGATCGGTCGTGACGACGTCCCCGTCGATGAGGAAGCCGAGCGCGGCGGCCATGTCCTTCTCATAAGCCGTCTTCCCGCGCTTCCATTGCCTCCATCGCTCGTCGTCCGCCTTTCCCTCCTCGCGGAGCTTCGCTTTCTCTTCTTCCAGACTGCGGATCTGCTGGTCTATTTCGGCGATTCGGCGCTCGCGCGCCTGCATCCGCGTCTCCATCTTCTGCCGCACGAACTCCTCGAACGCGTCGAGCGCCCGGTCGCGGGCGACCGCGTCCTTCACGACGTCCTCGACCGGCGCGTTCATCGTCGCCAGCATCGGCAGGATCGCCGTCTGCGCCTGCGCCTTCCCGATCTTGCGGTACTCCGGCGTCGCCAGGAGCAGCTTCAGGCGCTCGACGGTCCACCCGTGCGCGGGGGACTTCACGCCGGCCGCCTCGAAGATCTTGTCGAACGACACCGCCAGCTCCGCGGGCGTCTCCGAGAGGATGCGCACCTCCTCCTCGCGCACCTCGGAGGCGAGCTGCTGGAGGTTGACCGTGCGCGTCATCATCCGCGTCTTTTCCTTCTCGACCGGGTCGCCCGCGGCCGCCGCGGGGGGCGCCTCGAGCACGCGGATGAGGCCGAGCTTGCCGCCCAGGGACTTGAGCTTGTCGAAGAGTCTCATAGGTGGATTTCAGACTCCTGATTTCGGATTTCAGCAGCGTGAAGCGCTTCGCACGGAGCGGCTGAAATCTGACATCTGACATCTGGAATCTTCACACGAACCTCCTCAGCCCTTCGATCTTCCTCTCCAGCTCCTCCGGCGCCATCTCCCGGTACCGCGGCGGCAGGAAGCGCGCGTCGGTGCACTCCTTCACCGCCACGAGGTCCATGTACTCGAGCTTGCGCGTGTGCGCGCTCGGGCGGACCTCCTTGAAGACCTCCGCGAGCAGCTCCTTGAGCGGCCGCCGCGGCTCGGCCGACAGCTCGTGCGTCCGCAGCGCGCGCACCAGAACCCCCTCGATCTCGTTTCCGCCGAGCGTCATCCCCTCGGGCAGCTCCGGCAGGTCGCTTTCCTGAAGGGGGAACTTCACCTTGCGCGCCACCGCCATGAGCAGCGCCCGCATCTCCGCCGGCGTCTGCGGCGCGAAGAGCGGGATGTGCACGTCGAGCCGCCCCTGCCGTTTCAGGTCGACCTCCAGCAGGTCCGGGCGCGACGTCGCGAAGATCCACACGATCTTGCCGCGGTTCAGCGTCTCCGACATCTCTTTCGCCAGCATCCCGTAAATCCGCCCCGAGAGCCCGCTGTCCCCCTCGCCCCCCTCGCGCTTGCCGGCCATCTGGTCGGCCTCGTCGACGAAGACGACGACCTGCCCGAGCGCGCGCAGGATCGCGAAGATCTTCTCGAGGTTCGACTCCGTCGCGCCGACCCAGCGGTCGCGGAAGTTCTTGAAGACGACGCACGGGACGCCGAGCTCGCCCGCCCAGGCGGAGACGATGAACGTCTTGCCGGTTCCGATGCGGCCCGTGATGAGGTAGCCCATCGGGAGCGTGTGGAGCGCCCCCTTCCGCAGGAGCGCCGCGTCCTCGCGCAGCCAGGCCTTCACCGCGTCGTGCCCCGCGACGTGATCGAGCGTGAAGGGGGACTCGACGAACTCGAGGAGGCCCGCGCACTCGCGCTCGATCATCTCCTTCTTGATCCTCGAGAGCCACGCCGCCGTGATCGTCTTCCCGTTGTTGAGCGCCAGCGAGACCGCGGTGCGCGCGCCGACGCGCGAGAGGCCGGTCATGCGGCGGGCGAGCGTCTCCATCGGCACCTCGCACTTCGTCCCGAGGTCGGGCAGCGTCGAGGCGGCCAGCGACTGCATGTAGGCGAGCATCTCCTTCTCGTCCGGCAGCGGCACGCGCAGCTTGGAGGCGTGCGGGTTCTCGACGACGAGGGTGGCGAGGTCGTGGAGACCCTCCGCCATGAGCACCGTGACGATGTTGGAGCCGAGGATCGACGGGTCGTTCGCCCACGAGAGGACCTTGATGACGTTCGCGCTGAACTCGCCGCCGAGGTGGAGCGGGTCGCCGCGCGGGACGACGAACTCCGCGAAGTCGATGACGACGGCGATCTTGTTCGGCGCCTTCTGCTTGAGCGCGCGCAGGTTGAGCGTGCGCAGGAGGTAGCGGTCGATGATCTCGAGGGCCGGGCCCGGGGAGCGCGCCTGCTGGACCATCTGCCCCTCGGTGGCGCCCATCTTCTGGAGCCAGTCCCCCCAGTCCTCGACGCCGCGGGTCGCGCGGATGCCCTTGCCGCGGTCGTAGTGGAGGATGACGTCGTAGCCCTCGAACATCGCCTCGTCGAGGAACTGCTTCACCGACATCGGGCGCCTGCCGGTGACGACGTCGAACAGGTTGCCGTGGAGGATGAACTGCGAGACGGACCCCGACTTGAAGAGGTCGCGCATCTCCTCGGCCCAGCCCGGCAAAGTCATGAGTTGTTAGTTGTTAGTCCTTAGTCGGAGAATCGTCCTCGGGCTAAGGACTAAGGACTAAGGACTAAGGACTACCTCATTGCGCCTCCTTCGCGCCCTGCGGCGTGACGATGGGGGGCGGCTCCGCGAGCAGGTCGTCGACCTTGCCGTACATCTGCTGCTGCTCCTTGATCCACTGCGTCGTGCCGCCGAGCGTCGCGGAGATGGCGTCGATGCGCTGCGAGACGGCGGAGGGGTCGGTGGCGAGCACGGCCTGCTCGCGCAGGAGCTCGGCCTGCTCCTCGATGCGCGTGAGCTCGGCGTCGAGGAACCGGAGCTTCTCCTTCGCCTCCTTGCGGCCGACCTGGCGCTGCTGGAGGATCTCGAGCTGGCTCTGGAGGCTCTTGCGCAGGTCCTCGGAGGCCTCGTCCTTGATCTGCTTGTCGAGCTTCTGGACGCGATCGTCGAGCACCTCGGTGTCGGCGCGCGCGGCGTCGCTCAGGACCTGGTTGATCGCCTGCCGCGTCAGCAGGAGGCGGAGGTAGATGTAGAGGAGCCGCCCGAGCCCCTCGCCCTGCGCGGCGAGCTCCGGCGAGCGGTCGAACTTGCGCAGGTGCTCGACGATCGCGTGGCAGCGCCGCTCCAGCGAGCGGTAGCGCCGCTGGTCGTCCGTCGCGAGGTCGGACACGAGCGCCTCCATCCGGTCCTGGCCCTGCTTCTGCTCGCCCGTGGCCATCGTGGCCTCGACGGTGCGCTGGAAGCGCGGGTTCGTGCCGATGACGTAGAGGTAGCCCAGCTCGAGGCCCGCGCCGAGGAGCCAGAAGCCGGGGTTGATGAGGCCGAGCAGCCCGAGGGCGCCCACCCCGATCCAGTTCGGCGGGATGAACATGCCCTTGGGGCGCGCGTTGAAGGCTCCCTTCACGTAGTCCCAGAACCCGGCCTTCACTGGACCGTTCTCCGTTCCACCGTTCTACCGTTCTACCGTTCTACGGCTCCACCGTTGGACCGTTCCACCGCTCGACCGTCTCCCCGGGCGTCATCTTACCGCGGGAAACTGCTTTTCGGACACCTTGCGGAAGGTCTCCGTGACGACGCGGACCGCGTCCTTGAAGTCCTGGCGCTCCTGGGCCACGAGCGGCGGCACGCCCACCGTCGGCGGGATGTTCTCGCGGATGTCGACCACGATCTGGCCCGGGCCCGCCGCCATCACCCAGACGCGCTCGCCGAGATACACCGCCTCGGTGATGCTGTGCGTGACGCAGAAGACCGTCGGGTGCACCTTGTGCCAGAGCGCCACGATCAGCTCCTGCATCTCGAGACGCGTCGGCTCGTCGAGCGCGCTGAACGGCTCGTCCATGAGGAGGATGCGCGGCATGACGGCGAGCGACCGCGCGATCGCGACGCGCTGCTGCTGGCCGCCCGACAGCTGGTGCGGATACTTGTGATGGTGGTCGCGGAGCCCCACGTGCTCCACGAACTGCATCGCCCGGTCGCGCCGCGCGCCGGCGTCCATCCCGAGCTCCCCGGCGTTGATCTCGAGCCCGAAGAGCACGTTGTTGAGCACGGTGAGGTGCGGGAACGAACTGTACTGCTGGAAGATCATCCCGCGGTCGCGCCCCGGCCCCTCGACCGGCAGGCCGCCGACGAGCACGTCCCCCTCCGTCTGCTTGAGCAGCCCCGCGATCATGTTGAGGATCGTGCTCTTGCCGCAGCCGGACGGGCCCACGAGGGTGATGAACTCCCCCTTCTCCGGCACGTCGTCGATCGCGAACGTGATGTCCTGCACGGCGGTGAACGCGCCGAATCGCACGGAGACCTTGCGGAACTCGACGACGGGCGGCGGCTTCAGGCCGCGCGGGGCGGCCGGCGGCGGGGGCCGCGGCGCGGGCATCGTCATGCCGGCCTCCGCTTGTACGGGAAGAGCACCTGGCCGATGCGCTCCCACACGAGGTCGAACACCCACGCGACGATCGTGATCACGACGATGACGAGGTAGATGTGCTCTCGCGGGCCGCGCCGCTGCGACATCTGCACGAGCGCGCCGAGCCCGTCCACGATGACGAGCGCCTCCGTGAGCACGAGGTACGTCCAGCCGACGCCGAACGCGAGCCGCATTCCGTGCCAGATGTCGGGAAGCGCGATCGGGACCAGCACGCGCCGGATCGCCTGCCACTTCGTGGCGCCCAGCGTGTAGGCCGTGCGCAGGTAGACCTCGCTCACGCCGTCGATCGCTTTCACGGTCAGCGGCAGGAGGTAGATCCCGAACGCCATCGCCAGGAACAGGATCTTCTGCTTTTCGTCCGTCCCCCACCACGACATCGTCAGCGGCACGAGCGTCGCGATCGGGATGTAGCCGCTGGCCGTCATCACCGGATTGAAGACCGCGCGCGCGCTTCCGAACGATCCCATGAAAATGCCGATCGGCACCGCCACGGCGATCCCGATCAGGAAGCCCAGCGACACGCGCTTCAGGCTCGCCCACGTGTTCAGCCAGAGGTCGCGCTTCAGGAGGTCGGGCACGCTCCGGGCGACCTCGGCCGGGCTCGGGAGGATCGTGGGCGAGACGTGACGCTCCTCGACCGGCCCGGAGGTGAGCCAGAACCACAGGCCCGCCATCACGACGATCGGCACGACCCCGAGGGCGATCGCGGCGCCGAGCGGAACGCGCCCCCGGATCTCCGTCAGCCACTTCGGCATCGTCAGAAGATCTTAGACACCCGCGCGGCGATTTCGTTGCGAAAATCAGGGGGCAGCTTCGGCCACGCGTCGACGATCTGCTGGAGCTGCGGGTCGGCCGACGCCTTCGCGCCCGTGACGAGCTCGCGCGCCCGCGCCAGCGCCGCGTCGTACGCGCGCGGGTCGGACTGCGGGCTGCAGCGCACCGCGCGGTCGTCGACGTACGCGCTTGCCGCCGGCTTGCCCTGCCCGATATAGATCTCCGCGTACTCGAAGTCGTGCTTGTCGAGCCAGTACTTCACCTTCTGCAGCAGGCGCGGCGCGAGGTCGCTCGCGGGACGCGTCGGCTCCGCAAGCTCCATGCGGTTCGGCTCGACCGAGCAGCGCGTCGTGAAGACGACGACGTCGGCGAATTCCGCCAACCGCCGCGTGAAGTCGACCGAGCCCGCCAGCGGCGCGCCCGTGAAGTCGATCCCCTGCCAGCCGGTGTACTCCGCGAGCACGCCGTCGAGGTCGACGCATACGCGCGGCCGCTCCTTTTTCGTCGCCTTCCTCGGCGCCTTCGCCGGCTCGTCGCCCGTGGGCTTGGGCGGTGCGGGCAGGAGCGACGGCGGAGCGAGCCGCGTCTGGAGGAGGCGGTCGACGGCCCCCGCGCCCTCCAGCCACGGCTCCTCGGGCTCGCCGCTCCAGACCTTCGTGAAGTGCTCGTACGTGTGGTGCCGCCCCGGCAGCCGCAGGCAGTCGCCGTGCGCCCCCTCCTCGAGCATCGGCCGCTTGGGATACGTCTCGGGCGGGCGGGGGAGGCCGCGCTTCTCCCAGTCGGAGACGACGCCCGTGCCCCAGGCGACGAGCTCGGCGGTCGGCACCGGCGCCGAGAAGAGGATCCAGATGTGGTAGCCCCCGCGGCCGTTCGTGTCGAAGAGGAGCGGGTCGAGGCCCGTCTCGACGAGCCG